>Ga0315915_1007172_pt1 | contig 13420 bp, 7 predicted proteins | sample MpolbnodulesMG_FD_207738 | JGI IMG/M metagenome (GOLD analysis project Ga0315915, IMG submission 207738) | Medicago polymorpha root nodule microbial communities from Los Angeles, California, United States - branched nodules | ecosystem: Host-associated > Plants > Roots > Nodule | place: USA... | reverse complement strand
TCGGTAAAAAAAAAAAGTTTTTTTAAAAGAAAAAATGTTTACAGAAATTTTGGGACTTTGGAGCCTTTTGATTTTTTTATTTGTGGGCTTGCATGAATGTGGGCTTTTTAATCTTGTGAATTTTCAAGCCCCCTTACTACGTGGGCTGGGGCCTAAACTTCAAAGCCCCATGATATTGACACCTCTATCCATAGGCACAGCCATCCACGGGTTTGTTGGAACATACTCCGCGAAGCGATGGAGTAAAGGAGGTTCGGTTTTATTAATAGGAGTAAAAACATATTCGGCCTTAAATAAAAAACAAAACAAAAAAACAATTATTAATGATGCAAAAAACGATAAGGGACACATTCTAAAATCAAATCAAAGGAACCTTACCAAATTGTGTGTCTCTCGAAAAGTAGTCTCCACTTTAAGAAGAGTAAGATCCTCCATCGCCGTAGTCATCCTCTTGTTTGTTGAAAGAGAAACGGCTACTAGGGTTTTGAGGTGTGAGACTAGAGACATGGATGATAGTTTTATATTCCCTTTCTTCTGGACTTTTTTACAAAACTCATTGGGCCTCTCTTGAAAACCTAATTTTCAATCGAATATATATTTTTAGCCTATTATGGAAAGAAATCAGCAAAATTCACAAAGGCAATTCAAATAAGGAAGGATCACGTTTTTCCAAACTTGGTCAAATATGGAAATAAGAAAGAAGAAACAAAATCTGATGCTGCTGATACAGAATATTCTTCCATAATAGCCTATTTTTAAAATCAAATATGGAAATAAGGAAGATTTTTTTTCCGATGACAATGGAGGATCTTACTCTTGTTGCGGTTGAGACTTCGAACATATTGAACATTCTTAAAACAAAAATATATTTAGCATTTGACTTATATACTAATTTCCTTTGTTTTCTGAATACCTCAGGTCAACTTGACCTCTAATGCTATCGATGGCATGCTGCCATGCTCAATGATTTGGACAGTGAAATAGGAGAAAAACGATTTTAAAAATCACATACGTAGTAGTATAAGGTTATGGAGACAAGTAATGCATCGTAACCTAAACTGAGATGGGCACTACTCAAAAAACATCAAATTGGTTTTCAAAGAACCCCCAATTCAAACTTTTTTCATTTAATTAGGAAGGTTAAGAATATAGTTTTACTATAATGATTATATTAATTTATATAGTTTAGGTTAAATTAAAAATATAATTTGTTAACTTTTTCACTAATTTAAACTTTTTTAATGGAAATTAATATATATTTATATACGAGGATAACATGATACATTAATCAAATGAGTACAAGAGGTGCTCTAAAAGGGGAAAAAGCCAACAAGAACAAAGCCATAAGAGCCAAATGTTGATAGCCAGGGGCGGATCCACTACATGGTTGAGAGTGGCTATAGCCGCACTAAGTGAGCGCATGATTTAATAGTATGTCTTGGGTTCAACTCCCATAACTCCTGTTTTTTTTTTTAGTTTTTAATAGAAAAAAGTTAATCACAGAAAATGGGTTGCAAGGAATCAAATATTTTTAATAGAAAAAATTTAATAACATAAAATAGGTTGCAAGGAATCAAACTAGGACCATTAGAGTGACTTAAGCACGCCTAAGCCATTTTGCTATATTACATATGATGGAAAAGTTTGCATCATTAATTATATATCTTAATCAATACTCACTAACAAGCTATAGTTTGTGATGTCGCAATTACAAACATCTGATGCACATTTAAATAAGTTTCACTTGTTTCCTTCATTTGTTTTTTAATCAAAGAATAACAAAAGGAGACTTGCTGAATTAACTAATACAACATAAATAACTAAGTTGCTAAAAACAATAACAAAAGTATGGCTAACTCTTTTTGGATTGACAAATGTTAGTAATTGTTTGCAATGTTAGAATTTCTCCTTTATTTCTAGATTTTGAACCTAGGTTTTTTAACTTCTTCAATCCTTAGCTCAAGTCAATTGAGCCATCAATTTCCCTAAAAACCTGACTAACTGTTTGACTAACAAAAAAGAATGGCAAGGTAGCCATAGGAATTCATATTAATTTTAGTTGATCACCAACAATGTTCAAGATAAAATCTCCTATATGATGCTATATATTTAGTAACAAAGTTGATGAAAGCGTCTCCTATTCAATGGCGGAGTCAGACAAAAAAGTTTGGGGTGAACGTGCATCAAAATAAACTAAAATATATAAATTATATTGCATACAACACATTTAAGTTATAAAAAACAAAAAATTGATCATTCAAAATTTAAACTGCATAATATATAAAATCAATCAGTAAATACTTAAAGTGACACTTTACAATTTTCGAGCGACTTGAAATCATCAACAATTGACTCGGAACTAATACATGCGCTAATTTCCCTTTCAATATAAAGTGACATGTTATCTGCTAGAAATCCATGTACCATCTTGTTTCTCAACTTTTACTTGATAATTTTCATTGCTGAAAAAGATATTTCAGTTGTGACTGTAAAAACTGAAAGAGTCATAATAAGACACAACAACCTAATCAAGAAGTATTTTTTGGTTTGTCCATTGACAGCCAAACATGAGCATAATTCTTGAATAGTTGATAAATTCTCCAAAATTGATGATTGGTGAGCATAAAAAAGGAAATGTTGAAGACTAAATGGAAAATTAATCTTCTCTTGATCACTAAAATTCATGGGATAATATTTTTCAATAAGAGAAAATGAAATAGGATTGGTAATTTTCATATTAATTAAAGGGAATTATGGTAGCTAGGGTATAAAAAAAATACTTTTTAAGATGGGGTTGCCGTGGCCTCCCCTTGCCACCCCTGGTTCCGCCACTGCTCCTATTCTATGCAATGACATGAAATTGGTATATGTTTACTTGCAATTCAATTAAATCTGATCTAGAAGCTCTTCAATTTAAAAGGAAATTTTTGTCCTACACAAACAATCAACCCATGTAAAATCCATAAAATAAAAAACAACTGCTTCTAATTTAAAATTTAGCTAGTTATGAGAATAATGAATAAAACATGTAAAATCCATAAAAAAAAAATGCTTCTAATTTAAAATCTAGGTAGTATATGAGAATCATGAACAAAATAAAGTTAGAGCATTAATATACTAGGATCATTTGAACTAATCCAGATATATTAAGCTTAAAAAGAAATTCCAGGACATCAAGCAAACAAATGTATAGAAATAATGCTTAAAAAAACTTTAATGTTATATAAATAAGTTGAAAGTATTAGACAATTTTTATCTTCCATATTGACCAACACCTCCTTTATTGCTCCCAGCACCTCCTTTATCACATTCATCTTGACAGCCACTTACATATTGAATACCTTCTCAGCTGCTTCAAAAACTTCCTCCACCTGGAAATAATAGTTAGTTAAAAGGATGGCATCTGCCTTGGCCATGTTCATATATGTTACACCAAATATAAATACATAAAAATTATGATAAAAATAATGTGCTCTTTTAGAAAAAACATTTTTGAAGGTGTGCTCTTTTAATTTTTTTAACCTTTAATTCAAACCGGTTAAACTATTCAACTCCTACAAAAGCCTAGCTAACTAGCAAAAAAGTTTAGCATTATAGTACATGTGTCCCCTCCTCAGACCTAGAAACTTCCTTCTTTTTTTTTTCTTTCAATATATCCCATACATTTACCTGTAATTGATCACCAAGCATTCAAGATAAGATATGACCCTTTATATTTAGTTACTAAGATGTCTAAAACATCACATTCAAATTCAATGACATAAGCATTTTTCTTCTATTTAATTGATATTTAGTTAAAACTGATCCACAAGGTCGGTACTCTTAATTATATATATGCAAACAATCAACCCATGCACAATGCAAAAAAAAACAAGTCTTTCTAATTAAAAATCTAGCAAGTAGCATACAAGAATCAAGAACACAATAAATCTAGAGAAGTAATAAATAATTATCATTGAAACTAATATAGTCTAGTCTAGTCTAGATATATAAATCTTAAAAAGAAATTTCAGGCGCCAAGCAAACAAATATGTAGAAATAAAATTTAAGAAGATTTCAATGATACGCACACAACTTTTTTTTAGACGGAAAATAAAATTTTAATAACAGAGGATGAAATAAGTACAAATGGTACTAATATGATGAAGTACAAGTAATACTCACCTCTTAAAAATAAGGTAAATCTAGGCAAACAACAGTGCCAACTCCTCCTTCGTATCCATCTTCAATTGTAGGAAAAGAATAATCAGGTATATGGATGTCCTTTGCGTTTGGGGGGTTTCCTATGACTATGGCATCTGCCTTGACCATATTCATACCCATAACAACTATAACTCTGTTGTAAAAACAAAGAGATGGTTAATAAATGATGTGTGTGATGTAAAAATATAACCTGACAATTATGTAAAACTAGAGGGAGTAATGCATTACTTGTCTCCACTGTTCAAATATCTGGAATAATATCCCTTCAATCTTACAATTGACCCTTCTTGAAAGTATGTTTTTGATTTTGAGAGTGAATCAAACAAGAGGGCATAGTGTGCTTGTTGACCATCCCATAACAGTATATGTGGACTCTTAGTGGAACAACCTTGTATTGTGAAGTCTGCTATTTTTTAAATTTGGAGGAGAAAGTTCTGGTTTCGGTCCCATTCTAAGGTTCGGATGGTTGAGTATGAAATCAATAGCATTATATGTCAAATTGACCTCCGAGGTATTCTAAAATCAAAGGAAAACATCTATATAAATCAAATGTTAAATATGTTTTTTATTTCAATAAAATTCAGATTTATGGTTTTATTTATAAGACAAAAAACATATTTAACCTTAAATAATAAACAAAACAAAAATAATTATTGATGATACAAAAAAAATCGACAAGTTGAACATTCTAAAATCAAATAAAAACAAAAATAATCATTGATGATGTGAAATACGACAAGTTAAACATTCTAAAATCAAACAAAAACAAAGAAACATTACAGATTTTTTGTTCTCTTTGGAAGTTCTCTCTGCAGCAACAAGAGTAAGATCCTCTATAGGCACAACCATCGACGGATTTAATTTAGGGGTGTAAGTGGTTCGGACAAAACCAACGAAACCGAAAGTTCAAACCGAAAAAATATCCGACCTTGTTTGGTTCGGTTTGTAACTGATCCGAACCAATTGAAACCGATCTAGTTTGGTTTGGTTCATGGTTTTTCATTTCAAGATCCTTGAAACCGATGAACACATCCAATGATAACCACACTCCTTATTATACTAATATTATCCTACCTCACACAAACTTATGGTTAGGCCCAAAATTAAACAAAATACTTTTTCATTGGATTATAGTTTTATATTCCCTTTCTTCTGGACTTTTCTACAAAACTCATTGGGCCTCGCTTGAAAACCTAATTTTCAATCGAATATATATTTTTAGCCAATTATATTTATGGAAAGAAATCAGCAAAATTCACAAATGCAGTAATTCAAATAAGGAAGGATCACGTTTTTCCAAACTTGGTCAAATATGGAAATAAGAAAGAAGAGACAAAATCTGATGCTCATACAGGAGCCTATTCTTATTCTAGTGTTCATGCAAAATCTAATTCAACAAAACTATATAGGAGGCTCCCTCAAAAAAAAAAAACTATATAGGAGGCAATGTCAATGTGTCACAACACGTAACAAGAACTTTATAGGTAGCAAATCCATTTCAACAAATTATATAGAATATTCTTTCTCATTTTTAGTAGCTCACTCAAAAACTTTATGGACAATTTATACTTTGTTGTGTAAACCCTTTTGCCAATTAATATGACCAATTTGTAAAGAATGTTTGATTTAGTCCACAAATACCAATTGCATATATATTACATAGAATTATGCTTAGTTTAATGTAATATACCCTGCATCCTCTTCCATTCTTTAGAGTATAGACCATCATGGTGAAAGTATGGTATTGAAAAAAGAAAGTCTCTTGGAGTGTTAATGGGGCACATGGACTAACATGCCAAACTTTTTTTTTTAGTTAGTCAGGATTTTGTGGGAGTTGAGTAATCTCAAAATTTTGTAAAGTGAAAATACTAACATAACAAATCTTATATTAAAACCAAACTTATATGGGTCATATTTGACAGGGTGAAGATCCTCTCCATTTTTTAAATAAATAGAGATAAGTTACCTGTAGAAAAAGTTAATTTCTGAAGTTTCAAGACAATGGATGCATCATTCTCAAGATAATTTTTTTTAAACCAATCAATAAATGCCCTTAACACACTCTTTAGTACTTCTTATGTTTTAAAATGAGTGTCGCTTTTAAAAAAACATTGTATAAAAATGAATGTCATTCTCACCTTTGAATTGTAGTTATGAATAAAATGAGTGTCGCTTTTAATGTAGTATGAATTAACTTTTTTGAATTGTACTCCTAATTATTCCTCCCTCCGTCCTATTTTAAATGACATAGTTTAAAAATGTATAATGTTCATATAACATGCTTTGACCTTATTTTTCTATTAATATATAAAAATAAAATATAACATATAAAATGTTGGATTCGTCTTGAAGAATATTTTCAAAATATCAAATTTTTATATTTTTTTAATAGATCATTAAAGATATTTAAATTCAAAATTGTGCATTATTATACATGACAGAGTCAATTCTGTCATTTAAAATGGGACGGAGTATTATCTAACACATGTATTTCATTTGAGATCATCTAGCACGGTCCATTGTTATACAGCAGTATTTCAACATGCCACCTGCTGTATAACAAGTTTTATACCGCTGTATAACAATGTAATATACCGTGCTATCTCCCTCTCTCATGGTAACACTCTTTTTATTCTTCCAACAATAGAAAGACTCTAGAGTCTAGGTCTTCTCTTAGGTTTTTATATGTTAATTGTTTAACTTTTTTTGTTTAAAATTCTTCTTGTTTTTCTATTGTAGTTTGTTCACTTACTAGCATTCTACTGCTTCTTTGCAGCATCAAAATGGCTAATATTCCTAATCTCGATCAAATGCTTCATTAGTAGTGATTCAAGCAAATGCTTCATTTGTATATGGTATGAGAATGCATATGGTGCCAAAATTTTGCACACAAATTCTAGTATGGTAGCCAATTTAGACGGACCACACTACTACTACTACTTCTTTTGGAAAATTCTTTCATCCGAGTTTCAAATAATTTTAAGCATACCTACAAAATTAAATTAAACTCTTAATTATTTAGCGAAGAATGATTTCTAAATGAAATAATTTTTGAACATATTTTATTTAACTTCATACTTATACACTCTCTCCATTTTAAAATGAGTGTTGTTTAAGGTTTATGCACACGTTAAGAAATTCAAAAAAGTTGTGAAAAGACATTCTTATATTAAATTACCCCCGGTAAGTGTTGGTGTGCTTCTCATAAAGTAGAATATTGTACTTTGAAAGTAGCGTACACAACATTAATTAGAGGATATAATTGTAAAATTTTACTTTGAAAAGTGAACATGACATTCATTTTGAAATAATATTTTTACTAAAACGACACTCATTTTAAAATGGAGGGAGTATAATATTTTTGAGTAGCCATAATAATCTCTCAATATATCGAAATTTCAAAATAATCCCGGATTATGCACTGGCTAGGTTAGTCAAAATATTTATTTACAATACAAATTTCATATAGTTGGAAACTTCTTATATATATATATGTAGATGAGAACTTCTATATGCTTGTTGTTCTATGATATAACTCACTAGCAATCTTGTTTGTAGCACAAACACAAAAACATCAAAATGGACGACAAGCCGAGAACATTCCTAATGTTGATCCAAATCTCTACCCCTTTGAACAAGTGATTCAAGCCAATGCCTCACTAGTAATGCCGGTAAATGGTAGGAGAACGCCTTTGGTGTATAAATGGTTAGCCAAATTTCTAACATGGCAGCCTATGACAGTAACTTATATATGGTACCCATGTTGTTTCTTACTATGTCCTCTTTGCTAAAAATAATGAAAATTTTCATGCATATAGGACAAATGATAATTCAACTCTTGGTCTCAAATTTTAACCTAGTCAACCATATACGACAAATGATACTTCAACTCTTAGTCTTAAATTTTTATTCAGTTATTTTAAAAAAAAGTTAAATTATTCATGAACCCACAAAGCTAATGAACATATATACAATGCAAAAAAAGGACAAAAATTTAATCATAAACTAGACAAAGTAGAAGCAGTCGAAAAACTTCCATTTTGAGCTAGACTGACAAATGCCACCTTCAACTAGAATAGACCCTCATACACAAAAATAGCTAAAGTATTCAATTTTTCATTTAACCAAATCAACAACAATTTGAGTTGCTTTTCCCAAATCCAAGGCCAAGAAAAATGAGAGGAGATGATTAGTTGATGTCGAAAGGGTTCCCCTTCAAATCAATGTTAGCGATAAGTTTTTAAATTTCTAACATTTTTTTCACAAAATACAAATTCCAATTTAGTTTGTAACATACTCATCTTTAAGTTATTTTGATCACACACAAGTCATTTAAGTTTGAGGTTTATAATGGATAGATCCTTTAAATTATTTTGGTCACACATAAGTCATTTAAGATTGTAAACGTTTTCAATTTAGTTCTTATGTTAACCAAATATTACAAAAACGATGATGTGGCAATCTAGTCCTTCAATTTAGGACTTATGTGTGACAAAAATAATTTAATGGATCAATCTGTTATAAACCTCAAACTTAAAGGACTTAGGTGTAACCAAAATAATTGAAATGACCAATAGATTACAAACCTCAAACTTAAATGACCCCTTATGTAATTTAGCCTAAATATTTATATTAGATGCAATTGTGAACTTTTTGAAGGGAAGATGCAATGGTGAACTTAACACTCATTCCACATTTTAAATTTCATCTTCTTTTCTTTACTCTTAAAACCGCAGCTTCTGATCATGTGAGAAGTTCCTTGTCATTATTCTTCATTCTTCAATTTTTTTAAAAGCGATTTACGACCATGGTTAAGTTAGTAATTAATTTTTTAAAAGCAAATTGGGTGAATGGAATTTTTTATTATTTAATTTGTCGGTAATAACCAATTTACGACCGTTCACAAGGAGATTTTTCTTGTGGAAAATAAAAACTTTGAATCTATTTCTACCTTAGGATAAAATATTAGAACCAACAATAGATTGATTCAAGTGGTAATTGGTAAGAGACTTAAGCCCTTTAAACATGTGGTTAGAAGTTCGATTCATGACTCATGTATATAGAAAGATATTCGGATGAGAGGAAGAACCAACCTTAAATAATATCATGATAAAAAAATGAAAGACCCCAACTTATATATGAGTTTAAAGGTTTTTAATTCATAAGAAAGAAAGGCTACTTTAGTTTTTTTTGTATTCATTCATATAAAATCTATTTGGTACCTCCTAGCTAGTCTCTGCACCCCATGTTAATAAACACTTTAGTATTCAACACATTTTATAGACAACAAACGAAAATCCCAAGCATTTAAAATTTCGAAACCTACGTTTATTAAAATACACTTATGCATTTAGAGTTTGGTGGTATTGTGGAATCCACTTAAATAAATGAGTTGTTTTAGAGTGATGTGGCATTGTAGAACCCACTTAACTAACCTATAACAAGAACTATCATTGAAGATGCTCTTAGAAACTCAAACTCACCTCAAAAGAAGAAAAGAAAAAAAAAATCTTCTTTGCTTGTATACTTTGTATTTCTTCTTGACTCATTGTTGACCCCATATGATATGACTCTATTTTCTCATCAATAATAAAATATTTTATTGCCAAAAAATATTGAAAACACTATAAACTAGAAAGCATAAACATTATAAACAAATGATATGTATGCTGAGATAGACATGCATGATCGCAAGATCAAATATATAGTGTTTAGACACACAAAAAATAATAAACATCATCAAAAAGTAAAATCAAAGTTTTTTTTTATTGTTATTAGAAAAAAGAATATCGCTTTTATGTGTTTGTCCAAGTACTATGCATTTGATCATGCGATCATGCAAGACTAACTTATATATCCTAGGAGGAATGCTAGCGACACTCACTTTTGAACACTCTCTCTAACACTCACTCTTTTATTGGTTTAAATCATTATGAGTGTACACTTTGGAAATAGAACCCACACAAAGTGGTGGGACATGCATGAATTTCATCCAATAAAAGAGTGAGTGTTAAAGAAAGTGTTCAAAAGAGAGTGTTGCTAGCACTCCTCTATATCCTAGTAAGGGTGATGTACAAGCACTTCTGATATCTTATCACCCCAATAATTGCACTTCTCTAATCATTAGGGGTCATATATTGGTACGAATTACTTTATTAATTCCTTGTTGATAAAGAAAAAATTGGAACATCTTTTATTTTGAACTTTTCCTCAAATGACCTTATTTTAGTATTAATTAATATCCGACCAATAAAAGTAATTTGTTTACACAAAACGTATCAAGCATGCTGAAAGAATCAAAGTATGGCATATTATTTGATAGTAATCATGTATTATCAATTGGGGTATTCTTCATTAATTTCAATGAATTGTTAATTTAATTTGAATTTTTTTACAAAGATTATTTAACTTGATAAATTATATGTATGGCCCTATCAATTTCTTAATGCCCATATGTTATCATGGCACAACCTATATTGTGTTGTGGTTGGCATAGATGGTCATCTTTTGCTCACACACACGTAGAATTTGGCTTCAAATATTAAGATTCTACATTTATTATATTATACGTAAATTCTACTACTATAAATTCGATTTCAATGAAATTTGTGGAGTTCTCTAATGTTGCATGAGTGTGACTCCTTATGTTCAATTTTTTTTAATAAAGAATCTGCTATCATGGTATGGTCCGCACAATATGAATAACCAAACTGATTTAATTTTTTTCGGTTTTTTACTAACCACAATTTTGGTTATATACAATAGATTTGATAAAAAGAAAAGGAAACGATGCAATAGATGTGTATGATGATAGGATGCAAAAGCGGATTCATGTATTAATTAAGGATCTAAAGAAAGTGAATATAATGAGTCAAATAATTTAAGCTTTAATTCTGCAATCACATGTACTGAGTCATGGTTTAACTTATTATAACTACACAACAATATTATATATATTCTCATGTTAACTTAGACTAACCTAAAAACATGAAGGTCTAAGATAAACCTAAAAACTTCTTTAGTTATGCATTCTCATGCTATTTAATTTATGTGTTGTACCCCTCAATTTTTATTTTCTTTAGAATATATATTTTATCAAGATTGTTTTTATCTATATACTATAAGTTTCTCCGAATATTGTCAATTATATCTAATGGTGTGGTGGCAAGAGTTTATTTTGTGAATGAATGGTTCCGTGAAAAGGTAGCAATTGCAAGATGTTTTTTTTTTTTTTGAAGATGAATTTTTTTTTTTTTTTTGTGAAAGAAGATGAAAATTTATTGTTTACATCAAAAGTTAATACTTGTTATAAATGACACCTCCTCAAATTTCAGCCAAAATCCGCTATTAACAAGGCTTAAATAATTTAATCAATAACGGAGTTGAATAATTCAACTGATTTGAGTTTAAAAGTAAATTGCAAGTCTTGAATTCAAATCTGAACGAATGAGTAAATAATAATATAATAATTAATAACTACTAATATTTGTCATTAAAAAAAACTTTAATCATTAAATAAGACGTTAGACGACTTGTATGCATAATATATTCCAATATTAATATGTGACAAAATCCACGTACATATATACCATTCCACGTACATATATACCATCAAAGAAGAAGAATGTTTTAAACCATATTAATTATTGGTATAGTAATTAATCTCTCTAACAAAGTTTGGATGGCCACCTCCCTTTTAACCATGTTTCTTTATTTATAACAAAAATTTCAACCATATCTTATACTCGAGGCTTTGATTAAGAGATACGAGTCCAATTAGACCAATGTAAGAGAAACAAAAATTTGCTGGTTCAAAATATGTTAAAGTCCCCCCTTATCAGATGCATTTTATTAATAGCAAAATATGCATTTTATTACTTGTCTTAGTATAGGTTGAAATTGGTTTACCCTCACGATCAAATGCTTGCATGTGATAATTAATGATAATGTTGTAATGAGGAGGACATGACAATGCTTTTGCAGATTCATCTCCAACAATAATATTCTTTTATGGACAATTGTTTGTTAAAAAGTGTAAAAGACAAAAACAGAAAAAGTCAAAAAATTAACGGTTTCAATTTGCCTTTGACCAGCATGACATATATATAGTGTGTGAAGCAAAGAAATTTGGTGAATTATCAACTACCAAAATCACAATTTGTCCACCGAATTCTCCTTAAGAAAAATCACAATTTTGATTCAAATTTAAAATTTAGTATATTTAATTTTTTGTTTATAGTGTATTTAAGACGGAAAGGACTATTTTCTCTACCTTTGACCAATTAATTAATTCTTCAATTATTTTTTGGAGAACATATCTTAATATTAAACCGTTAAATAGACCCCACATATTGCATTCGTTATATGCCGACAGCCTTTTTGAAGTCTGAAAACCAAAATATAATTGGTCTGCTTTTTCCTCTCAAAAATAAAATGGTTTTCCTCTAAAAAGAAAATGGTCTACTCTTTATTTAATGCATGTAGTTTTGATTGTTTTTTTTGTATATACTATATATAGTAGCACACCAACCTTTTTACGCATGCAGTCGAACTTCCATGTACCCAACTTACATAAATTCTCATTTCTTTAGGTGATGATTCAAAATGGCCTTCACTTAGATTATCTAGCTACACATCATGTTGTGCTTTACACTCATTGCACATGGAAAAAGAAGAGTATCTATGTATTATTTGCTAGTATATGTAGATGAGATTAAGGGTGGGTTGATATAGGTGGTCTATATAGAGTGATATTTGAAATATAGTTTGAATTCAAAAATGACCAATTTTGTCATTTCAAAAGTAGAAACTCGCAATCTATGTAGCACCGACACTTCTAATCGAAGACATGTATCGGTGTCTGACACGTGTCAATGTCCAATACGGCATTGACACATGTGATTATATTGAATTATGTCATGATTTTAAGGTTGTATTTGTGTCGACGTGTCAGTGTGAGTGACCGTGTCGTGTTCGGTATTAGTATTTGTGTCCGTGTTTCATAGCTCGTAGTCTTCTTTTTTATAACTAAGACAATAATTTAGTTTTTTTCGAGGGAAGGACGTATTTAGTTATTAGTGGCCAATTTTTAAGAAAAACAGCGAAAATTAATATATAAATTGAGTTTAATTTCATCAAGGTAGTCTAATACATTTAGAGAGGCTTAAAACAAACATCAAAATGAGACCTTTTAAATAAGAAAAAATTACAACAACAA
>Ga0315915_1007171_pt1 | contig 13421 bp, 10 predicted proteins | sample MpolbnodulesMG_FD_207738 | JGI IMG/M metagenome (GOLD analysis project Ga0315915, IMG submission 207738) | Medicago polymorpha root nodule microbial communities from Los Angeles, California, United States - branched nodules | ecosystem: Host-associated > Plants > Roots > Nodule | place: USA... | reverse complement strand
AAACCACAAAATTGCTCATAAGCTCTAGATGGTGAAAATAACCTTCCCTCTTACCTCTTAATCTGATTAAGCTAGCCTTCTATGCTTCAATCTACCCCTTCTTAGACTTCAAAGCACGCCCAACACCGGTGACGGGGTTAACTCTCAAAAACATATGATCTCCAACTTGACACTTAATATCCTTCCTCCGCTTATCGTGATAACTCTTCTGCCTACTATGCGATGCTTTCATTTTCTCTTGAATCATCCTAACATTTTATGTAGTTTGCTGAACAACTTCTGGTCCAACCATAACACTTTCGCCCAACTCATACCAACACAACGGTGTCCTACATCTCCTTCCATACAATGCTTAAAAATGAGCCATCCCAATACTCGAATTAAAACTGTTGTTGTAAGTAAATTTAATCAACGATAAACATTCACTCCAACTCACACCTTGTTCCAAAACACAAGCCCTCAGAACTCAACCTCAACTTCATTCCCAAAGCTACTTACAAACTCTCCCAAAACTTTGATGTAAAATTCAGATCTCTATCTGACATAACGCTAGACAGAATACCATGCAATTTGACAATCTTTTCGATGGACATCTCCGCTAACTTTGTAAAATACATACTAGTCTTGATAGGAATAAAATGTGTTGATTTTGTTAACTGATCCATAATAACCTAAATCGAATCACATCCTTTCATAATCTTAGGCAAACCTCCTACAAAATTCATCGAGATACTATCCCACTTCCACTCGGGCACAAATATCGGTTGCATCATTCCAGATGTCTTCTGATGCTCAATCTTAGAAACCAAACAAGAAAACATAAACTCTGCTACGTCCATATTCATTACTGGCCACCAAAACAACATAATATCTTCATGCATCTTCGTCTCTCTAGGATGAAGACTCAAACTACTCTTGTGACCTTCCTCTAAAATCCTTATGTTAAAATCAGGTACATCTGACACACAAACTCGATCACGAAACTTCATAACTAAAGTCCACACTAAAGTTCTTATCCACACTAAAGTCCTTCTCTTTGCCTTGACTAATCAACACCAAATGACCCACTAATTCCAAATCCACTTTCTGACCTTCTTCGGTTTCCTCCAAAATGTTACTTGTCAACTTCAACATTCCCAACTTCACACCACTTGGTGTTAACCCACTCACCAAACTTAAGTTTATGAATCGCTCAATCAACTCCAATTCCTTTACCATAAGTGCCGACATATGCAACGAATTCCTACTCAACGCATCTGCTACCACATTTTCCTTACTCAAATGATAATTCAACTCAAAATCTTAATCCTTAAAAAATTCCAATTATCTCCTCTACCTCATGTAACACCCTAAACCCCGAATGCAATAAATCATTCAAATAAATCAAGTATTCAGAAGAGTTTAGATGTAACACCCTGAACGTTTTAATTCAAATCTAGTTGATAGTAATGAACTAGGTTGTATTATTCAAGCTTGTAGGCAGTTGTTTGGTTGTAATTTTCAGAACTCTCATGTCGGGTTCAATAGGAGGCAAGCCATTGGGATCACTCATGAATTAGCTAGGGTAGCCCCATCTCATGCTAGCTCCCACGTTTATGATGATGTATCGTCATGTATTCGAGATTTGATAGCTAATGAAAAGTAATGAATTTCTTCCCTAAAAAAAACATTTTAAAACGTAGAAAACCAATTTTATAGTTTATATATAAAAATCACAAGGACAAAACTTATCTAAAAAAAAAAAAAAAAGAAGAGCAAAATTATACTTTTAATCCTTTAACTTAATTTCAAGTAACAATTTGGTTTTTTATCTTTTGTTTTTTTTTTCTTTTTAATTTTGTTCTTTTAATCCATTTGCATATAAATTTTCAATCTTCAAATCTAATATTCATATGCAAACATAAATGAAAGATCATAGATTTGAAGATGTTTTTTTTTGACAAATCATAGATTTGAAGATTGAGAGGCCATGAAAAAATAAAAACATGAATTTGAAACTTGAAAATCCATATGCAAATAATTCAAAAGGACAAGATCGAAATGAAAAAAAAGATAAATGATGAAACTATTACTTAAAATTAAAGGACTGCAAATGTAATTTTGTTGTAACAAAGATATTTTTACAAGAACCGTTGGTGGTGGACCACGTCGTAAACTACAATGTCAAAAGGAGTATATTCTATAGACATGTACCCTACATTCATATAATTTCTGGAACAGCCTGTTATGGAATCACAATCTTAACATTATCATTACAACACAATGCAAAAATGTAACGTTAACAACATAGCCAGTAGCCGGCAAAAAAAGAAAGACATTATAGTATTGTAGTAAAGTTGTATTGTGTACCTGTCTCTTTTAATAAAAACAATAAAAAGGTTTTATTTTTTTGTCTTCTCGCACATAGAAATGGACCCCTCACACAGCTTTGTTTTTATTCTTCCTTTTCTTGTTTCATCAAGCTAACCAAAGCTGCTGGTTTATTCTTCTTCGCTGTCTCATTCTACTGATATTCTCAATTGATATTTTTTTCATAGATTCCATCTATAGAAAGTATTTCTATTGAGATAGCGTCAGACACTAAATATGAACATATCTCTCGGTTTAAATTTAAACTTAAGTTTGTTAAGAAACACAAAATGAAAGAAATATGATATGGACATACGTTTATAACTGGACGAGTCATCTTCTTACAAGCTGCTTTCGTGAGGTTGAGTTAGACTCAACTCAAATTATAAAATGGTATAATATTTTTTTGGTCATTTTATTCCCACTCTCTTTATAAAAAATTAATATGATACAAGACAAACGGCAAACAAAATGTCAAGCATTTTTTAGATGAGAAAGGTTACGTGCCAAGGACGAATTTTGAACTAGAGAAATATTGCTTTCCTCAATCTTTGCTTACATAAAGCGATTTCATTCTGGATATTATAAGCATCCAACTGTCATTTATATTTTCGTCTACTTGTCACTCAATAAACAAATCTCATATTGGTCATTATAGGTAGGAGTATAATATCAGTTGAGATATTCGTGAATTATTTAAACTTTGTTTTATTAAATACTTGATCAAACTTATTTGTGTAATGGAAAAATAAATAAATTCAAGTAGGAGATTATGCTCGATAAATTAAGAGTCAAACATAAGATTTACAAACTCAATATTATTGGTGTAATTGTTTTATTATTGTTACTATTCATGCTTTAAGCATTTTTTATTAAAAAACATTGATCTTGCCCTAACAATGCTAGATACCTTCAATCAGGTTTGAATCCGAGATATCACAGTTGTGCGTGAGTTTTAGTTGATGTTTGACATATCATCTATAGATAAAAAAAATATTAATCTTGAGAGGTCTTAATATTGTAAATATTTACAAATGTTATCTAATAAGAACTTTCAAGTTGGTAAAATATGCATCAATTAGTCTTCATGAAAAAAGTTTCATGTTTACGTATATATCTCTATTCTGGATTTCGTCGTTTTTTTAAGAACACAAATATAAAAAAAAGATAGACAGTGAGTGACTTTTGGGTTGGTTGCAAACTTGGGAAAAAAAGAAGAAACTTTAGGACACATGGAGTCATACTTGAATAGATAAAATGGATTATATTTTTTAAAAAGAAAAGATAAAAATGTTTATTTATGAATTAATAGAAAATTACTATTAAACCCACAAAATTATTAATATGTTATATTTTTTAAATGGAATAATGGTGGTGAAAAAATTTCGTATTATAGGAGAACTCTCTCTCTCAAAACATAACATTTTCATTTAAAACCTTAATTTTAATATTTATTTCATAATAAGGAGAAATAACTATTTTTAAAGTTAACAAAATCTTGTACAATTAATTAGAGGTAACCGTTTTTAACGTATGTCGTATGGTGCTAATACATTTTCTACACACAATCGACCTCCGAACCTAAGATCTTGTTTCAAAGACCTTTTTTTTGTTTTTAAAGGATTTTTTTTTTAAAGTTTTTTCAATTTTATTAAACATTGGTGGCGACTTTATTTTATTCGAGCAACCCTCAACCTTTAGGCCTCGACAACTTCAATTGTCCTTAACCCATTAGGTGGGGGCCAACCCACAATTGACCCAACTTATAATAACATCTTGTAAATGTGTTGAACAAATTAAAATTGATGCACTTAAATGGATTTAGCTCCTCTAAACTTTGAACTTGGTAAAGTAAGAAAATTAAAGATTGGAGTAAATCTTCAAATTAATCTTTGACATTGTAGGTCCCTTTCAAATAGATTCCTGACTTTATGAATATTTTACACACCTCGTTTAAATTTTAGTCATCTTAGTCCATAAAAGAATATGCTAAAGATTAAATTGATAGTAAGTGAATAAACTTAAGGATCAAATTGACTGTAAGTTGTTAAAATATGGATACTAAATTGATAGTAAATGGTTAAATATAAAGACCTATTTGAAAGGTTAATAGAATCAGGGACCTTTGTGAAATATTAAAAAATCAAGGACATATTTAGATAAGAATGTTATTTTGTTGGTGTCATTCAAAAAGATAAGACCTATTCTTATCTATTTTGTTAGTTTAATATCTATTTTCAAGAGTAAATTTTATTATCTGGACACTAAATTTTTCTATAAGAATGTTATTTTTGTCATTCAAAAAGATAAGATTTATATTATATTTGTTATATTGTTGATATCATTGAAAAAGATAAGTATAGTTTGTTACTATATGAAAACGCAAAATATCTATTATACATGGCTATAATTTTGACCAAAATCAAAATACATTTAATCAAAATTTCATAAAAATATTATTCGTAATTTATACGCATCAACACAATAAAAATAGCAGAGAGACAAACACTCTGTGCCCATATGAACGCTAGTAATATTAATAAGGCTTAATTGCACTTTTGGTCATCGCATTTTGTCCAACTCACGAAATTGGTCATGCCTTTTTCAAATCAAACAAAGTTGTCCCTATACTATCATGTTTTTTGCATTTTTAGTCCTAACCCCCATTTTCCCCTCTAAAAACACACATATGGCAGATGAACACCTATGTGGCAGTGCCAATATGAAAAATGACATTTACATGTCATTAAAACAGTAATTTTTAATTTAAAAATACAATTTAAACATTTCATAAATTAAAATAAAAAAGGAAATTTAATTGAAATAAAGCTATAAACCCTAATTCCCAAATTGGTTTCCAATCCGTTCAAAAATTATCTTCCTCTTCTTCTTTCCAAATCAAAAACGTCACAGTCATATACTGTATCCAGTAACAGTTGTGTACCACGAAGAAGAGATGTTTGTTGCTTATGTGATCTTGATTCACCTCTCACTACTGCATGGACAACTGAGAATCCTGGGCGTCGGTTTAATGGTTGTGGGTTATACAAGGTAAAACCCAGTTTTTGTCAAATGAAGGTAACTCCCCGGCAGCGGCGCCAAAAACTTGATGAGTAGAACCGCAAGTGCACGATTCTACCGTAGTAGTAAAAAGAGAGTATCGTTCCAACATGAAGTTGTTCAATTCAATTAAATTTTGTTGGTGATTAGAGAAGTGTTTAGTTGTAAAGTTTGGATTTTTAACGGTAGAAAATAATGATAAAAAAAGCGCCTTGGGATCATTGGTTCATCTTGATGACAAACCCTTCACAAACAAACCCTAAACCTAAATTTTATATTGGACCTACTTTCTAAAGACAAGTTTCTCTTAATCGTATCAAAGTTTCTCTTGAAATCATTGAGTGTGTTCCTCTAGCTACCACGCCTATTCTCATGGTTGATTGCTATTAGAATCCTTGAAGAACGAAACTTTATTTGTCTCAAGGTTTGCTAGACTATTCTCATGTTTCCCAATCCTTGTCTAATTTCACTTGTTCCAATATCAAAACTCCTCTGTCGCTTTATGAATTGATATTTGTGATGATGAATTAAAAATTACTAACCCTCCGCTTTTGCTTTATGAGTTTGATAATTGTTAATTCATTATATAAACGGTGAAATTAGATTAGAAAGTAGATTTATATAAAATCAGGGTTTGAGGATTGGTTTGATTAGGATTAGGTCCTTAGACTCATCCAACAATACCAAGACAAGAAGAGTCTACTCACTCATGTTCATCGTAGACATAGAAGAGAAGAAGAAGAACATAAATAAAAGAACAAAAAAATAAAAGAAAGAACTTGTATTAAGAAAGACAATTGTCACTATTGAATTCCAAGAATGAAAGATGAATTGTTGTGATAGCTAGCTACTTTAATTATAGTTTATAATGACTTAAGCCCTAAGAAATACGTCACTAGAATGTTCCACAAGAAACCACAGGCTTTTAGGTCAGAAATAAACAAATTGGTAGCTTGTCCATGAAGCAGAAGCAACAAAAGAGTATCCTGAAGGTTGGCACGGCCGTGTGGCTGATGGCACGGGCCGTGCCAAGTCTCTAACTTGGGGCAAACATATTTTTGTCCTCAATTTTCCTATTTTAAGCACGAATCAGCTCCAAATCCTCTTTCTTTTGCTCCAAGACTCAATCTTTAGAATATTTGTTCCTGAAATTAAATAACTTGCAATTGAAGTAAAATAGTTCTAAAAAGGAAACAATATTAAATAAAACGAAATCAAATATAAATAAAACGGACTCAAATATTATATTAAAAACACTAATTATTGACTCATCAGACAATGAGGTGCCAACACTTCAGAATGTTCCCATTCAAAACATTGTAAGTACAGTGGAGAAAGAAGATGATTAGAATGTTCAGGATCAAACTCTTCAAAGTCCACCTACAAGTTGGAGAATGGTAGGAGATCATCATGTAGATCAAATCATTGGAAGCACAACTGATGGTGTACGAACCAGAATGTCCTTTCAAGATAACAACAAGGCAATGATTTCTCAATTGGAACCTAAGTCAATCAATGAAGCTATTATTGATGACTTATGGATTAAGGCCATGAAGGAGGAACTTTCTCAGTTTGAAAGAAACAAAGTTTGGAACCTGATTCCAAATAATCAAGGCAAAACCATCATTGACACAAGATGGATTTTCAGAAACAAGCTTGATGAAGAAGGTAAGGTTGTCAGAAACAAAGCAACACTAGTTTCTCAAGGCTACAACCAACAAGAAGGTATTGACTATGATGAGACCTTTGCACCAGTTGCAAGGTTAGAAGCCATCAGAATTCTTCTTGCTTATGCTTCACATAAAAGCATTAAATTTTTTCAAATGGATGTGAAAAGTGCATTCTTAAATGGTTTTCAAATGACGAAGTTTATGTAAGTCAACCTCCTGGCTTCATAAATGAAGAAAGACCAAATCATGTTTTTAACCTCACTAAAGCACTCTATGGTCTTAAACAAGCTCCTAGAGCTTGATATGATAGACTAAACACATTTTTTATTGAAAATGGATTTTCAAGAGGAAAAATTGACACCACACTCTTGAGAAAAACACATAACTCTGACTTACTTATTGTTCAAGTTTATGTTGATGACATCACTTTTTGTGCAACTAAAGAGAAAATGTGTGAAGAATTTGAGATGATCATGATGGGTGAACTTGGTTTTTTCCTTGGTTTACAAATTAAACAACATCCAAATGGAATTTTCATAAGTCAAGAAAAGTATGTCAAAGACATTCTTAAAAAATATAAAATGAATGAGGGAAAAATCATGGTCACCCCTATGCATCCATCTTCAAGTTTAGATAAGGATGAGAGTGGAAAATCTATTTCTGAAAAAGAATATAGAGGCATGATAGGTTCATTATTATATTTGACTGCTAGCAGACCTGACATAGTGTTTGCAGTAGGTTTATATGCTAGATTTCAAACATGTGCAAAAGAATCTCATTTAACTGCAGTTAAAAGAATCTTTAGATATCTAGTAGTTACTACTGATCTTGGCCTTTGGTATAGAAAAGGTTCTAGTTTTGATCTTGTAGCCTATTGTGATGCTGATTATGCTGGAGACAAAGTTGAGAGAAAAAGTACAAGTGGCTCCTGTCAATTCTTGGGACAAGCATTAATTGGATGGTCTTGCAGAAAGCAAAAGACCATTGCACTCTCCACAACTAAAGCTGAGTATGTATCTGCGGCTAGATGGTTCTTTCAAATTTTGTGGGTAAGAAATCAGTTGGAAGATTACTCACTAAGGTACACAAGTGTTCCTATTTTTTGTGATAATACAAGTGTAATTAATCTTTCAAAGAACCCTATTCAACATCTAGGTCTAAGCATATTGAAATAAAGCATCATTTCATTAGAGACCATGTTCAGAAAAAGAATATTGCATTAAGCTTTGTTGATACTGAAAATCAACTAGCTGACATTTTCACAAAACCCTTGATGAGGATAGATTCAATTTTCTTAAAGAAAAATTGTTAATCATGAAAAATCCCAATAAAGATTGATTACTGATCACTAAGGGCCTTAGACTAACCCCCTTGATGTTATCTAATTCAACTCAGATAGATCAATTTCAATCAGAATGTTCATATGATAAAAATGTTCATGAGAATGTTCAAATGATCGGAATGTTGATCAGAATGTTCATCTAAGCGTTCATATGATCAGAATGTTCACAAGTATGTTCATTTGAGCTCATCTATCCAGGATGATCATGGAGCTCAGATTGTTCAGGACTTAAATTCTAGGTCAATGATCTCATACGTGAGATTTTGCATTGAGTTTTTCCAGAAATCCTTCCATAATCTCAAGCATTAAATGCTTGATATGGAGAAATTGAGTTTAAACATTAACCACCATGTAATGGATAAACTGTCAACTCACCCAATCACACCTTTCACCTTCACAAACGGCTACTTTTCTTTCTCTCTCTCTCTCATGTTCGTTTGCTTTTTGCAATTTCCTCTTTCCCAATAAAACTGCCATCATTTCTTTCCATCTCTTTCCTTCCTTTATGCACGTTTGGTCTATATAATCAGTAACAATCTCTGATTATTTCACATCTCATTTCCAAACCTTCTCACTTTTCATTGCAAAAATCAAATCACTATGTTCTTCATTTCTTTTGCGAAGAAAATGGCAAGAACTAAGACCACCTCTTCTAAGCCTGAAGATCATTCCTCCCCAAAGGCTCGTACTCATTCTCCACCACCAAACGTCGCTGCTGATCAAACCTCTGATCAACAACCTTTGAATGAAACCCCTTTGCACATTGTTCTTCCAGGTGTGATTATTCCTGCTTTTGATACCCCAAAACTTCTAAACCCAAATCTTCTAAGAAACCCATCATCAAACCTAAATCAAATCCCACTAGACGTTCACAAAGGATGAAGAAATCCTCAAAGGAACCTAAGGTATCTCATGTGAATCTAGTCTCTGATGAAGAGAAGAAGACAGATTCCAGTGATGATGAAATGGAAGAAGATCCTGAAGAGGAAATAGAAGAAGACCCTGAAGAGGAGAAAGTGGAAGAAGACTCTAAGCAAACTCTCTTTGAAATGATCAAATCAGTGAGAGCATCTTCCAAGAAGGGTAAGAAGATTGTTGAACCCTCTCCAACCAAAGAAAACTCTTCATCTAAAAATGAAGATGAAGATAGTGAAGAGGAAGAGTCTGAAGAGAAAACTCAAGAAGAAGAAAAGGAAGCTTCTTCTAAAAAGTATGGCAAAGGAAAAGATATTGCCAAAGTTGCTGCTGCTATAAGGGCTCAGAAAGCAGAGAAGGTTGCTCTTAGACCAATGAGCAAAACAAAATACTTTGAGTTTGAAAGCTTGGAAACAAAGGGATGGAATCTGAAGAAGTTCACTGACCCACAAGGATGGACAAACTTTGTATCTCTGCAAGAGCATACATATGAAGATCTGGTTAGAGAGTTCTACACCAAAGAAAACCATACCTTTAACTCCACAAATCTAGAAGAAGTTCCAAAAATCCTTCACAACATGATTAGGCACACCCTAGTACCTAAATGTGGCTCTTTTGATGTAGTCTCTGATATGGACCTATGCATCATCTACACCTTTATGAACAAAACCAAGCTAAACCTTTGTTTCATCATCATCCAACATATGATAGATTCATGTTTGGCCATCAAACAAACTGTTTCTAGGTTACCCTTTGGAATGCACCTAACTTCCATTTTTCAAAAGGCAAATGTGACTCTTGAGGGTGAAAAACGTAGGCTTAACTTCATGAAATTCACATCTAAAACTCTAGGTCAACTACGCATCACCACTTCAAACATGTCATCTTCCACAACCTCTGGAATTTCTGAGTCAATTAAGAGACCTTCTAATCAGAATGTTCAGAAAACCAGGAAGAAGAGAAAGGTAGAGGAGACCAGAGACAAATCTCCTGAGAATGCAGAGGTTAGACCACCCTCTCCACCAGCTTTGGAACTGTTTTCTCAAATTTCTAAACTTGCAAAGGAGATTGTTCAAGAAGGAAGCTCTCAGTTTAAAGCTTTAATTGGTGAATAACTGACTGAAGATGATGCTCAAAAGGATAATCATGCATCTCTTCAAGAGGAAGCTAGGAATGTTAAGCAAGTTGAGGCTCATGAAGGTATACCTCAAGCTGGTGATGAAAACTCTTTTGATCAAGATCAATGAGTTGAACAAAATACTGAGAAGAATGCTCAAAATGTTGATGAAGACACTCAGGAAGTGGCTGAGCTTTTGGCTTCAAACATGAATAGGGAAGAAGTTGTTCAAGATGGAATATGAAGTTCTCAACTGGGTTTGTTCTCAACATTAAAGATGTCAACATTGACTTCAACAATGAAGTGTTTCATGATGGTAAAGAAATAGCTCAGCATGTTCAAGAAACAACTGAAGCTCAGAATGTTGAAGTGCCTGCTGCTTAGAATGTTGAAGATATTCCAGTCATGACTAATCAGAATGTTCAAAAGTTTGATGATCTGAATGCATCAAATGAACCTCTTCTTTCTCAAGATGACCAGCTGTCAGCAGATCTAGTGCCTTTGGCTTCAGGATCTTTGCCCTCCGAGGGGATACAACTTATGGCTCAAACAACTCAAAATGTTAATCTTTCATCATCCATTATGGGATCAACTGCTGGTGCAAGCAACTACTTAGTCTCTCAACTTCCCACTCCAAACACCATCCCTTCATCCACTCCACCACCTCCACCAATGAAAACCACAAACAAACTTCCCAACATGGTTGCCTTGTTTGACTCCCTCAACACTTTTGTGACTGCCAACAAAGAGAAGGCTGAAGCTTCTGGTGCAGCTCCACTTGCTAAGCCTTCAAGAGTTGAGAAGCTAGCCTCAAGGGCACTCAGGGTCTGTACCAAGACTCACAAAATTGTTTGTGTGCTAGCTGATTGGACTGTCAAAGTTCATGCTCCTGGACTGGCCATTCCACCTCCAGATTTTGCTGAGCCCTCCACCTTTGATGCAGAACCATCTTCTGATTTTGGGGATTCTATTCCATGAATCTTTTCTAAATTTCCTCCCTATCCTTTTTGTAGATGACTAAAGGGGGGGAAGCTTTAGGATTTAAGTCTTAAGTCTTTCTTAGTTTTAGGCCCTAAGTAGGTCTAGTGATTGATAGTTATTGGAGTTTATATAACTTCATCTTTTGCTTGATCATATGTACTTGAAATTTCTTTTTTGTTTTGAACCATGATAATCATGTAATGTACTTCATGTATGACTCAATGAATGAATTTTATTTTGGTTCAACTGTGCATAGTTTTATTTATGCAATGAGTTATGAAATTAAGGGGGAGCTTTTTAAAGTTCTTAAAAACTCTGCATAATGGATTATAAAAATGAGGGGGAGCATTAAAATAAATTTTCAAGCTCTGATATTCTTTATATATACAATCAAAATGCTTAATCCTAAATCACAGGTTTATCATCTTCAAAAAGGGGGAGATTGTTGAGTCAAAATCCCTAATTAATTTAAAGATAATAAACCATTATGATTAAAGAATTAATGAACTTTGATTAATTCCTTGGTATTTAACTTGTGCTCTTGAGTGTTTTACTAAGACAGGAGCAAGGTTTAAATCATATCAAGATTCAAGAAATCAAAGGACATTTGAATTCATGATCTAACACTGAGGTCAGAAAGCTAGATCAGAATGTTGCTCAGAGATCAGAATGTTCAAGCAGAGATCAGAAAGTTGTTCTTATACAAGCCAAGAATCTCAAGAACATTGATGAAGGTCATGGAAGGCACATGTGACATGAATAAATGTCCAGGAAAGTACATTTGCATGGATCAATCAAGCAATAAAGGCATATACAAGGATTATGTCAAAAAGGATACTCAATGTTCATTTAAGACTATGAACATTGAAGTACTAGGAATATTCCAAAAGGGAATATCATTCTAGATGTTAAAATCACTACTTTTCATTGTTGTTTCACTATTAGGATTTGATTAAATCAAATGGTAGTCTTACAAATCATCCTAAGTGAAACAAAAGGCAACATTCTAATGGTCAGAATGTTCAGCTCTGCACATGCTTACTTTATGAACAGTACAGTAGGTGAAAATCAAAAAGGCAAAAGCAAAGCAAATATGTCCTGCTCAATCAGAGATAGACACGCGTGGGAGTTGGTACAGTACATGGACCACACAATCCCTTAAAGCATGGGCATGAAGATGCAGAATCCACTTTATCTCTCCTGCACCAGTCCTTAAGCAAATCTGGGAAAGTAACTTTCTGATGTATGTGGAAAAGCCCATACTTTGGTTATTGCCTAGAAATTCATATGAAAAGCATATGACACGCCCAGAAATTCATGTGTTCATTCATACATGATGAACCTAGATGAATAGTTGAGGCATTAGAGTTGGTTTACTTGGTTTTGGTTCAATTGTCTCAATTGTTTTAAAGTTGTAAAATGATAGACGAACTTTGCCGAAAATGATCTTTAAGACCGAATACTTTGCAAATCTTTTGTGAATAGCTTGATGTGATTATATGAAGATATGTGACTGATTGTTTGGTGTCGAATACGATGTTTATCATAGTATGATGTAATTACCCCTTTACTTGAATTGTGACAAATTGTATGAAGTTGTTGTTTTGGCGGTGATGATTGTTGATAATTATGATGATAATATGGTGATGACTCTTATTTGAATTGTGACTTGTTGATTGTGTGGACGTAAATGCTTGATAATGCAATTATTGGTGAACTAATCAACGTAAATGGAGGTGTACTTTTACATTGTTGTTGGTGAATGTATATGTTAGGTGATTTTGCATTATTGAGTCTTTGCTTGTATGTCCATGCATCATAGTCATATTGAGTCATATGAGAAATGTAAAAGGAGGTGTATGTTGAGGCAAAATCCCAAATTAATTTTAAAGATAATAAACTTTAATGATTAAGGATTAAATGGACTTTGATTAATTCTTTGGTATTTAACTTGTGCTCTTAAGTGTTTTACTAAGACAGGAACAGG
>Ga0315915_1007170_pt1 | contig 13423 bp, 9 predicted proteins | sample MpolbnodulesMG_FD_207738 | JGI IMG/M metagenome (GOLD analysis project Ga0315915, IMG submission 207738) | Medicago polymorpha root nodule microbial communities from Los Angeles, California, United States - branched nodules | ecosystem: Host-associated > Plants > Roots > Nodule | place: USA... | reverse complement strand
ATTCATTCTTGCAAAGCTTCCATGACAATGAGTAGCTAAATCTCCATTGTTGGGATTAGAGGTACTTGATCTTAGCTAAACATGTAATCTTTTGATCTTTAAATATATGATTCTAGCATTTGATTTGATATTGAAATTATTCTTGTATTTTATTGTTTATGTTTGATTTAATTGTGGTTGAAAAATACTTTTGAATCTAGGTCTAGAATAATCCTCTATCCAAACATAAATTCTAGACATGGAATTGATGTTTAGATAATCACTCTTTGTATCCAAACTTAATGCTTTCTTGTCATTTAATATATTGACAAATCATCGATTAAACGATAAGAACGACTCTTGAATCGTTTAATAGTTGTAGACATCGACAATTAAACGATACAATTAACATCACAATATTATTTGGACACGAATGATATTGATGAGGGATATGTGATAATATCAAAGAAAAGCTAGAATCCATGTATGATCTTTAGGTTATGTGTGATGCTTGATCAAGGAACTCTAATCCTAACAAGTTTCACGCCTTATTAATCTCAACTTTTAATCTTACAACATAGTTAACTTGATTCTAAGCAAACAAACAAACTACTCTTTTAAACTTAAAATGATATTAGGTGTCGAACGGTTCGTGATATCGCACTAGTCCCTGAGGAGACGATACATATAATACTTACTTTTGATTGCGTAAAAATACTACATCAACTTGATGAATACTGACATGCTATCTTAGAATTCTAATATGATACACAATGTATTCTCCCTTCATGATGCTTCTGCTATTCTAAATTTAACTCTGCCTGCGGGTAAATTTGGTGTTATTCGCGTTTGGCAACACTCTGTGGATAGATTATACACTGTCAAGACTGCATATTAGAATTGTATGTCTCTTGTTGCATAATCTCAGCCATCAACCGCTCATCGAAAGTAGAATCCAATCGAGAAGCAACATATTCCACATAAAGTACGCTCCTTCTTATGGCGGCTAGCTCACACATGATTCTTTGGAGCATTTGGAATGGTCGTAACTCTAAACTTTGGGAAGGATCTGACACACCTCCTTCAATAATTGTTCAAAGAACCAGAGATTCACTCCATGAGTGGCACTATATGCAAAGAGCAAGGCAACCGGGTCAGGGTACATACCTCGAAGCCAAGTGGATGAAACCGCTTCCACCACCTGTGAAGTGTAACGTCGATTGCACACTTTTTAATAATAACACCATTACTAGACATGGCTTTTGCATAATATGTGATTCATGAAGTCATTTAATGCTGGGAATGTCTAACTACACATTATTTTCCTCTTCATTACCTGAAATTGAGACATTGGGGTTGTTAGAAGCAATAAAGCTTGTTGTTGCACGTGGTTTTCCATCTGTTATATTTGAGTCAGACTGCAAGTTTGTTGTAGATGCGGTTAATTCTTCACAAGTTCCCCATAATGAAATTGGAGATATTATTAGTAGAAGTCAGGATTTGTTGTCATCTCACAGTCAATTCTCTATCAGTTTTGTTAGGAGGTAAACAAATAAGGTTGCACATTCTATAGCTAGAGCATCTTTATCTCACCCTAACCCCTATATTTTCTATCATGTACCCTCTTATTTGTACCATTTAATTATTAAATCCTAGTTTGTGTAAGTTGAAATAATAATCAAGAGTATGTGTTTAGAATGAATAGAATGGGCACATGTAAGAAAAAAGGATATTTTCTTATATATAAATTGTTAAATAAATAGTTTAATTCTAACCAAATAATTATTTAAGATTTTCTCTAAGGAAAAAAAAATTCTTTCTTAATGTGTGTATTCGTTTGAAGCAAATAGAATTATGGTTAAAAGTTAATGTTTCATCTAGTCTTAAATATATGTAAATATTTTTTATATTAGATTCATTAAATAATTGAGTTATATATTGGTGGAGCCTAAAAAAAAAAACTTCGGGTGGGCTACTAAAAAATGTAAACTATTATACAGAAAACAAAAAATAAACTACACGACTAAAAATATTTCTCCACGCATTCCGAGTAACTTAAAATCATTAATAACAGACTTAAAACAATTCACAACATAAAAAGTATACATACTCTTTTTTAAGAAACTAAAATGAAATATATTGAGTCAAAATTCTGGAAATTCCAGCACAAAGAGTGCAGAAAAACGACCAAGGCAAGTATCAAATCACCAAAAGAAATGTGAAAAAAAAAAAGAAAAGGCTAAAGCACCGCGATTAGAAAATCTTTCTCAAACAAGATAAAGGATTAAGCCATCACATGTGATAAATAGAAGCAAATTAATTCAATTCGCTTTCAGCCACCAGTAAGATTGACGCTTGATTTTGTCAAGATTAGTTTGTAAAGAGTCCTCATGTTGACGAAACACCCGAGTATTTCTTTCATTCCAAACCACACACACTAACCAACCAAAATAGATTGACAAAAAAATGGACATTTTTAGGAAAACAAAATTAATTTTCAAACTAAAGAAAATGATCTGACACATGTTCAGGAGGCACCGTGATGAAACCAAGCAAGTTAGAAATACCATGTCAAAGGTGCCCAAAAAATTGCATGGAAGGAATAGATGATCAATATCCTCTATCTTGTCACAATCACCCGCACAAAGCTGAACACTAGGCAGAATAGTATTTCTTCGAATTAAGTTCTTTGTTGTAGGCAAATAGTTATGCAACATACACCAGACTAATAAACTGACCTTAAGAGGACATCCTTATTCCAAATTACATTGGAGTGCTCAGCTGCCAAGAAGTTAAGTGACGACAACATGTAGTTATAAGTACTTGCAAAATTGTATTTTTCGGAAACATGTAAATGCCAATTCCACCTATCATGAATATTAAACTGCAAAACAATATTTGTTAAAATATCACTTAACAATCGACGTCTCCACTTCCACACTTCACATTCCCTCCCCATCCAAGAGAATACATTTTAGCCACCGTTGCCATTTTATCATCAGCTAAGTCAAAAATATTACTAAATCTAATCCTCAACACCACCCCATCAATCCACTGATCCCAACAAAATAAAGCTTGTGAACCATCTCCTACCTCGAGCCCATTATTATCTTCAAATCAATGACCTACTCCCACACCTACCCCTTCTTTAACACTAGTTAACTTATTCCACCAAACTATGTTTAATCTGCCCCTATCCACAAGACACCCTCCTAACTCGCCATATCTAACCACTAAAATTGTATACCACAAGCTACTAGTCTCAACTTTCATCCTCTAGCATCATTTACCAAGTAATGCCAAATTAAATTCTCTAGTCCTCCAAACCGCCAACCCTCCTTTCACCTTATTAGAACAAATTGTATCACAATTTATCCATGAAATTTTCCTAACTTCCTCACTTCCCCCCTCCCAAAAGAAACAGTTAAAAATAGATTTAATAGAAGAAATGATACTTTAGGAAGCCTTGAAAAAAAAAGAAATTAGACCGAAAGAGAGGACAAAACATAGTTTAGAAGAACCAAAAGGCCACCTGACGAGAGATTTCTACTCTTCCAACCCGTTAACCTTGATTTAATACGATCAAGCAAAAGACACTAAAAATTCAATTTACGAGAGTCACCATCAATTGATAGTCCCAAATAAATAAAGCGAAGGCGGCCCATTTTACAATTTAGGACAAGCTGGCTCAGCTAGCCAAGAATAATAAATTATAATATAAATAATAAAATATATATTACCCTGAAAAAAATTAATTTAATAAAATGTAGGATATCTATACTATATATAAAGAAAGTAACATCTTTCAGCTCTTTGAGGTTGACTTTTTCTCTTTCCAAAAATGCCATCAATTTTCAATACAAATAAACATGTAACAAATGGATAAGAATAAATTTAAATATTAAAATAAAAATGTAACAAACACAAATGTCCAGTTTTTTACTTTATCATTTAAAAAGTGTAACAAATATGAGTGTATCAATACTTACTTTTTCATTATCGCAATTATACCCTTAAACAACAACTTTTTCTATAATAAAGATTGTTGTTGGTGTCATTGAAAAAAAATAAGAATTTAGATCATATTTTTGTTATATTGTTGGTTTCATTGAAATAGATAATCATGATTAGTTTGATTTGTTATAATTTGAAAGAAAAGAACAATTATATTTTTACTTTTAATCAAAATTAAAATTTCATAAAAAAACAACGTTCATAATTTTCAAACGTTAGCACAACGTGTCCGTCTTTTCACTAGTATATGGTAACGAAAAGCAAGGTACTTGGCATGGTGACTAAATACATTTTTTGAGACCACCTCGTTGAACCACACCAGAACGCGCATCAATTGTAGGTTGTATTGTTTTAAGAGTAGTGCTAGCAATACCTTCTTTTCAACACTCTCTCAAACATTCACTTTCATATTGGTTTAAATCAAAATGAGTTTTAAATTTTAGAAATGGGTTTCACTTAACGCAGTGAGACATACATTAATTTCATCTAATAAGATAATAAGTATTATAAAGAGTGTTGAAAAAAGAATGTTCCTAACATTCCTCTTGTTTTAAACTATGATATATGTATATATCTATTAAAAATGTTTTTTTTTAGTTTGGGTGGACCATGACTCATTCATGACTATGAGAAGATCCTCCATGGGTGGTATATATAGTTTATAAGATACTCATATACATAAATTTTTCAATAATTTTTTTTAAAAAAATAATAATCTTTGCGGTTACTTACATATGAATAAAGTATTCAAGAATAATACTCTTTAAAAAGTTTAGATGATACCCTATAATGCTATATTGCTAAAAAGAAATATTATAGAAAAAAATATTATGAATATGTGTGGATTAGTTGGAATGTACATATCTCCATGAGATGAGATATGAGATGAGATGGCTAGTATGAACCAAGGTGCTCTCACTTTCAACCAATAGCAAGTAGACGCCTGCATCATTTTAATAGCCTCTGGTCTTTACTACTTGAAATGAATAGTAATACTCCATCCGTCTAGGCACTCATTGATTTTTCAACATTTCTTAAGAAAAATTGTCAGTGCAATTAATGTATCTGTTTTGTGCCTTATATTACGAAATTTTCCTTTGTTTGCAAGTGTATTAAATTTGACTTTTCATATTCAAGACAAGATAATAGTATTAATTAAAAGCATGTTTAGAAAAAAAAATAAAAATGTATCTAGTAATTTGAAAAGGGGTTACATTTAAGGACAAAAATAAAATCAAATAGATGCTTAGATATAGGGACGGAGGGGGTATCTGCAACCGATGCTAATTTATGTCTATGATACATGTTAAAGATTTTATAAATAGTACATAATTATTACAAAACATTAATTTTTAATCTCTAAAACAATTAATTGACATAATTTTTAAACAAAAATTTTATTTTAAATTCCTTAACATTTGTCATAAAAACACACCTCAGCATTTTCCATATCTAAATGATCAAACTACTTCCTCCGTTCATTCTTAATTGTCTATTTTAAAGATTTTTGTTGTTGTTTTAACTGTCTCGCAGTTGATAGATTGATAAGATTGCATTAATTGATTCAAAAAATTTATATATAAAAATTACTCACTTTCATAGCCTCCAATCTTTACTAGTCACAAGCTTCCTACGATCATTTCGTTTTTGTACGTGGATATTTTTATGCGTCTGATGCATATAAATGAACTATATTTTTAATAAAATTTTGATTAAAATTAAAGATATAAATATTTTTCATTTTAATATTGTAAGATTTATATTTATATTCTTCCGTGACACCAAAAATATAATAAATACAACATAAATTTGTTTTTATTGACATCAACAATAAAACGTTCTTACTATAGACAAATTTATTTAAAAATATATTTTTTTGCGGTTAAATTTATTTAAGATTTCAATTAAAAGTGAAAAATTACTCCAAAACCTTTTTTTTTAGAACTAAAATTACTCAAAGCTATGTATTTCAAAACCACGCATTCTGTTATATATATATATATATATATATATATATATATATAGATTATGATTAGTATCAAAATTATCAACCAATACTTTAAAATTTATAGATAAGATTGAATTTATACACCCCAACTATCTTCAACTACCAAGTAAAGGTCCCTACATATCACTCTTCCCCTCCTTTATATATAGAGCACACTTCTTACTAGTTTTATCATAGTTCACTACCAAATATCACATTTGAAAAGATATTGGACAATGGATTCAAAAAAGGCAATCCTAATCCTTGGCCTCTTGGCTATGGTTCTTCTCATTTCCTCAGAGGTATCAGCTAGGGACTTAACTGAAACTTCCTCTGATGCCAAAAAGGGTGAGTTATATATTATTTTTCTATATATATATATATATATATTCATGAGCATTTATATATTTTATTAATTCTTTTCAACTTAATTATATTTAGACGTTAATTTTGATACATCTCAATATTATATCAAATGATTTTAGATTTGTCCTTGTGAGCTTAGTTCAATTGGTATAACAATACGTAATGTTCAGTGTTCAAACCTCGGCCAACACAAAAAAGATGATTTTAGATTTGCTTTATAATTTATAGAGATGATCTATATCATATAATTATACATCTAATGCTAGCTTTATAAAATAAGGATCAAATAAAGAAGTTTTTTAGCATTGTAAAAATATTTTAACATTACAGCGATGTGATTTGATCATTCTTATATGTATATAAAATGTAATGGTTCATATATATTATGTCTGCAGAGGTTGTTGAAAAGACTAATGAAGTAAACGATGCCAAATATGGTGGTGGAGGTAATTACCACAATGGTGGTGGACATTACTATGGAGGTGGTTCTCACGGTGGAGGTGGTTCTCACCACGGTGGAGGTGGTTGTCATCACTATTGCCACGGTCATTGCTGCTCATATGCTGAGTTTATTGCCGTGCAAGCTGAGGAAAAGACTAATGAAGTAAACGATGCCAAATACGGCGGTGGTGGTAATTACCACAATGGTGGCGGTAATTACCACAATGGTGGTGGACATTACTATGGAGGTGGTTCTCACGGTGGAGGTGGTTCTCACCACGGTGGAGGTGGTTGTCATCACTATTGCCACGGCCATTGCTGCTCACATGCTGAATTTGTTGCCGTGCAAGCTGAGGACAAAACTCAGAACTGATCATAATGCTATGATCATGAATGATGCACTCTTTCATAGTAATAAATTCCATGAATAAATAATGTTGTGTGTTGATCAAAAAAGGCATACATAGATAGACAACAATCTCAGTTGATGTGTATCTATTTTGTCACTACATAGTATGAAATCATGTATAAATTTGCATCATACTATCTATGTGTGATGGTGATGAGCTTTTGGTGAATGTGTATTTTTATTTTTTTACAGAAATAAAATGATATTCATTCACTCAAATCGATAGATTACATCAGATACAAACATCGCTAAAAACGTAAAGGGTGAATCTGCGAACAAACTCACAGCACCCAAGTTAATAGCACAAAATGGCAAAATGCCTACAAATAATATGATAAAACCTAAGTCACCGAAATTCACATGCTTCCGGATCTTCAACGTTGACGCCCAAATCATTGGTTGAATTTGTAATTGACTGATGCCGATCTTTCAATAGAAAATAAACGAACACCACGATAAGACGCGAAATCAAACGTCGCACAAGACGACGAACAACACAACGCCGCACTTAGACGACGAAATCACAAAAAAAACACAATAGAAAAAACATGATATATGTGAAAATCACTTATTTAGATTGAAAGAAAAAGGAAAAAAGATGTCGATGGGTGATTCTAGGTCAAAAACTGACCTAAAACCACCCCTCCTCGATGAACGAAGGAGAAAGAAAGTTTAAAGAGAAGTTGGAGTTTCTCTCACTAGAAAACACTCGCTTCTAATTGGTGAATGTGTATTATATCATCGTTGTTATTACTTTCTCTCCTTTTAAATATATGAATGAGGTTTTAAGAAAATTCACCGATTATAAAATTCATAGCATAAAACTTCTTAATACATATTTGTAACATATTGTAATTTTTTAGATAAAATTCACTATAATTCCTAGAAATATGCTTCTATAAAATTTAAAACTTTTATAAATTATAAGCATATATCTATAAAATAGAAACAATAAACCTATATATGACTAAACCTATACTTTGAGGGAGGCGAATGGCTCAACCGACTTCATGGCGAAGCTAGGCGCTGAGTTCTTGGAGCCACCATGGATTTGTTACCTCTGTTGCAAGCTGATGTCTGACAGGATTGGTTTCATAGAGCCCAATTTTCAGCTGTCTTCTTTTAATGTTTTTTTTCCTCTCCTTTGTTTAGCATCTGTTACCAAAAAAACCTATATATGACTATATTAAAAAACACGCCATAAGCGAGTTTCTATGTGTTCCGGATGAATTAGCTACATACATATTGTGACTTGGATTTGAGGTTTTCAAAGGAAAACACGTTTTCTGCATTTCAGCTACTTAAGAAACACGCCATAAGCGAGTTTCTTGCTTATAGCGTGTAAAATCCAGCAGCTACTCGCCATAAGCGAGTTCAGAGCGAGTTTGACAGCTCTTCAGTGAGTTGTCAGCTCGTTCTGAGGTGCAGTCATGTCGTCCGAGGCCCGTTTCGTACAATTTTTATAACATATAAACCCCTCGATCTCAAGTCACCTAATGTACAATTCTAATCAAGGTTTTAAACAAAGGAAAGGCATAGGAAATCATTAGCATTGTTGTTAACGAATGGTACGCGAGAGTAAATTGATATGTACTAAGTCCGGGTAGAAGTTAACACTAAGAATGGGAAAAACCATAGAGCCTCGACGTAGATAGTTGAGAACAAGTATGTTATCATGTAAGCTAAGCATGTTAGACCGCATATGATTAAGAACAAGCATGTAAGTATTTTACCGCTATTCGGGTAGGTTACAGACCCGTGGTAAACAAGCAAGCAAGTAGTAGAATAAGCCCTTATGTATGTACAAGATTAAATAAGTATGAACATGGCGTGTCAAGTATGAACATGGCGTGTCTTTCTGTTATCCACGCCAGGTGGATACGAGAGGTTCACGTTAGGGGGATGGGATACGCTCCGCAAGGTAGGCCCGCACGACATTAAGAGGAGTTCGGTGTTAGCCTAAGATAGGAATTTCACCGGTTATGTTATGGGGTTATATTCCGGGGTTACTCCACTCGGGATTAATCCGTAAAACAAATCAAGATAATGTTGTATGTTACACGCTAACTCCTTAAGATAAATAATAGTTATGAACCATGGTATGATACGAATATGTTATGTTAGGGATTATGTATAAGCTTATGTATCAAGACAAGATTATGAGAACAATGTTGACGATATTAGTACCTCCCCCGATCGTCCAGTTCAGGATCAAGTTATGAGTAGGTTATGAATGAGTCTTGATGCTTTAATAGTATCTTGACGTGGCGGTCTTAGTTTTCCTTGACCGCCATGCCATGTAGAGTATACGACAAGACTTGTAGGCTATTGATGACACTAGGTCATATAGCACGTTTGTTATAGTTTTTATGTAATTTTGGTTGAGTTCAGGTGATTGTGCATGAGTTAGAAGCTGCAAAAAGACTAATTTTTTTATGCTGAAACAAAGGAGAAATCGTGCTCCAATTTACAGCATCGGGCTACGATTTTGCTGCATTTTTGAGACATTTTGTCTCGTAAAAAATTGTGCTCCGATGGAGCAAAATTGGGTTACGATTTGGCAGATGCTCCAGTTGAGTTTTGAGTTTAATGAAACCATCGTGCTCCGATTTACAGGATCGGAGTACGATTTTAGCGTTTCTGGGAATTTTCCTATAAAAGGGAAGTTGTTTTCTAAAGGAAAGGGTTGAAATTTTGGAGAAAGAAACTAACTTTTGGAGCTGGAGATCTGTAGAGAAGGTGGGAGACAATCAAAACTCATCTGGTTACCAATTTCATGTAATGAATCCTTCTTTCATATTAGTTATTTGTGCTTTAGCCATGAGTAGCTAGATCCTTTGTGATTAGGTCAAGAGATGATTATGTTCTAACTCCTATTTATGTAACCTGTAACTCTTAATCTTTATGAATGCCATTCCAGTTTATTCAGTATAGATCGTTCTTAATGCTTTTATGATTCTGACCCAATACAATTGATTCAAGAGTTTATATGACTATTGACACTAGCGTGTAACTCGGAAATATCTATACCGTTTAATCTAACAGACAATCTAGGGATGGAACATTGTTAGGTTGTGATAATTGAATTAACAGGCTTAAAACCTTTGATGATTATAGGTTCACGTAAGGGATTAGGGAATTATAATTAGAAAAGAGGGCTTAGGATCAAGGGATTGACCTAAACTATTTTGTTAATTTGTCGTTAACTGTATAGCATTCGTAGACTTAAGAAACATGTTGCTAATGAGCGATGAACAGATGAATCGAATGACCTAGTCACCTCTCCATATTATTTCTTAAACCAATTTTTCCTTAACCATTTTATTTTAACTTGCAAATCAAACCAATTCCTCAGTGCACCCCCCATTTTACAAACATCCTTAATAATAATGACATTCTCGAGTAGAAGTTGAAACAGTCCCTGTGGATACGAATCTTATAAATTTTATTACTTCGATATGAGTTAGTACAATTGCTAATTTTGTATCAAGTTTTTGGCGCCGTTGCCGGGGACTGTTGAATCATTTCAGCTTGGAAATTCGTTATTGCTTAGGATTTCTATCATTTACATTTTTTGTCTATATATTAAAAAAATTGAAAAAAAATATATTATGATTTATGCTCTTGATGTTTATCTCATTGTACTTTGCTACTAAAAAGTTTATCCAAGTTTTGCAGCTATGATAGACAGGTTAGTACACAGGTTACGCCTTTATGACACAGAGGAGATTGTTACGCTGGAGTATGAAAAGTATATGCTTTCTTGGAAGATAAAACAATGGGACAATCAAATCTCAAGATTAAATGCGAGATGTGATCTTCATGAGGCGAATCATTAGGGTACTGATTGTGAAGGGCTGAAAGAGCTTATCAACATCGATTACAATACTCAGCTTCAAAATATTTTAGATGATTTCTTGATATTAAATCAAGTTTCATTTGAGAAATTTGAAGTTCAGTGTGGTGATCTTGTTGGGAAAGCGAATGAATGTGAGAAGCAGCTGGTTGAGATGGAGACTGAGTGTCATGTTGTGGTGGAAGAAAATGCACAAGTGAGGAGTGTTGGTCTCTACCTAAAGTCTCAACCAATGGGGTTGAAAGAAATCATTCTTTTGCAAAGGTATATCTATTCTTCTTTATAGTGGTAGAGCTCAAATGCCGAAAGTCTAGCAGTTGGATCATGGGAGCATCTGCTACATTGTATGAAGTTCATGAAATTCCTACCATACAAGAGGAAGAAGAAAGATGATATATTCTTTCTTTCATATTTGCCACCCTAACAGTGGCTGAGGCGTCAAGCTTAATGACGTAAAAGAAAGCGCTTGATGGGTGGCAACCCATCATATTTTCTAATTTCGTTTATTTGGCTGGTATTTCTTTTCAAAAAAAAAGAGTAAAAAAATATGTGTGTGACTGCTGCTAGTGTTATGAATTTTGTATTCCCCTATGTTTTGTAATTGCATCTGCACTTGTTTATTATTAATGAATTTTCTTTTTTCTTGAATTTTACCAGTCTAGTAGCACTTGTTCATCAATGGTTTATCAAAAGTTCAAGGAGGTAGAGCTTGCATGAGGTTCCTTTGTTGAAGTGTACGGCAGTGTAAATTTTGACAACTTCAATAAACCTCAGCTTGTAAGTTTTAAAGCCAAATTTTTGTTTTACAATTTTCACAAATATGAATGTTCCATGCTGATACTATTTCTTTGAAGCCTACCTGTTGCATTGAATTTTTCCCATTTTTAAGCCAATGTTTGAGCCAATAGGTTAGACCTCGTTGTTTCGGTGACAAACCATATTACAAGCCTAGAGACTTTAGGATATCAGCCCTATTTTTGGAGTTAGACAATTATTATGTGTTTGCAAAAGTCTAAGTTTGGGGTTGCTCATGGGATAGCAACATTTTAAGTTTGGGGTGAGGGATATAGAGAACATGAGTAAATAGATCACACTGTCTCAATTCAAAAATGAAAAAAAAATATAAATAAAAAAAATTCAATCAAGTTGATACAAAAAAAAAATCTATCAACTTAAAAAAAAACGTGTGTATATAGTTATGAAATAAATTGAGACAAAGACTTGTTAATTGAGTGATCCGGAACTTCTGTTGTGTTCTCTAGTTCTCAAATTTGAGCAAATCATTCCAGGTTGTGGTGTTCTAATTGCCAAAGTAAGTAGGAAATGCTTAACTCCAATTTGTTATTTTAAGCCTACTTCCCAAATAATCCTACCTATGACCTTAACCCCGTTACACCCTGAAAGTCCTTAAAAGTGTGTATTGTGATGTAACTTTGATTGATGTTTAGAAGCCTTTCAAGTTTTGGTAATATAGTGATTAGTATGTCAACTTGTGTACCCTTTTATCCATGATATTGCGTGAAGTTGTGGAATGGATGTTTTGGCAAGCAAGTTAGCCCACTAATGCTAACAAGAAGATGAACTTTTGATATTACCATTGCTGAGGTAAATGCTATTTTACTGTTAATTTTCATTTTAAAGTAAGTTCCTTGAGGACAAGTAACGATGCAAGTTTGGGGTTGTGATGACACTAGGTCATATAACACTTTTGTTATAATTTTTATGTAATTTTGGTTGAGTTCAGGTGATTGTGCATGAGTTAGAAGCTGCAAAAGGACTGATTTTTTATGCTGAAACAAAGGAGAAATCGTGCTCTGATTTACAACATCGGGCTACGATTTTGCTGCATTTTTGAGACATTTTGTCTCGTAAAAAATCGTGCTCCGATGGAGCAAAATCGGGCTACGATTTTCCAGACGCTCCAGTTGAGTTTTGAGTTTAATGAAGCCATCGTGCTCCGATTTACAGTATCGGAGTACGATTTTAGCATTTTTGGGAATTTTCCTATAAAAGGAAAGTTGTTTTCTGAAGGAAAGGGTTGGAATTTTGGAGAAAGAAACTGACTTTTGGAGCTGGAGATCTGTAGAGAAGGTAGGAGACCATCAAAACTCATATCTGGTTACCAATTTCATGTAATGAATCCTTCTTTCATATTAGTTATTTGTGCTTTAGCCATGAGTAGCTAGATCCTTTGTGATTAGGTCAAGAGATGATTATGTTCTAGCTCCTGTTTATGTAGCCTGTAACTCTTAATCTTTATGAATGCCATTCTAGTTTATTCAGTATAAATCGTTCTTAATACTTTTATGATTCTGACCCAATATAATTGATTCAAGAGTTTATATGACTATTGACACTAGCGTGTAACTCG
>Ga0315915_1007169_pt1 | contig 13424 bp, 6 predicted proteins | sample MpolbnodulesMG_FD_207738 | JGI IMG/M metagenome (GOLD analysis project Ga0315915, IMG submission 207738) | Medicago polymorpha root nodule microbial communities from Los Angeles, California, United States - branched nodules | ecosystem: Host-associated > Plants > Roots > Nodule | place: USA... | reverse complement strand
TAAATTTATTTTTCAAAGAAGTGATTGCAATTACGATATTTTACCACTTATAATATTTTTTCATGGAAACTAACCAATTATATAATATTTTTTTCATGGAAACCAACCAATTATATTACTCTCTCGTGTTTTAATGAGTTTTATTCATGATGTTGATTAAATTACTATTTTTTCCATAAAAATTACTACTCATTTATCTTGCCATTTTTTCCCTACACTCTTCGACATTTTAATTGTTAGTTTTTTTCCGTCTCATTATTCATTATTTATATATGGGTATTTATTTTTTCTACCGAGAATAAAGACTGAATGATATTCATTTTTTTTCAGTACGTTTTGATTTTATTTTACTATATTTTGAGGTATGTAAGAAATAAAGAAATGATTTTGAACATTCATTTGTAAAGCAAAAAAAAAGCCAAATTTATCAATGTAATTTTTTTCATTTGTTCTTCTGAGATATTTATTTATTTATATATTAACAAAAATTTGATGCAACTATTTTGAATGTCAAATAAACATTTGTCAATTTTAATCAATTATTGTAAAGTTTGTATTACTCTCTGGACTCGAACAATACTTTTTTTCCTCTTTATAATTTGAGATTATTTCTTTTTAGTGGAAGTGTTACTTTATTTGAGATTAATCTTTTGACACATCAACATATATTTAGTCTTTTGTAACAAAAATCATATTTAGATGATAGAGAAGATAACTTTCAAAAGTGATATGATTTTGCAACAAAAAATTCCTTTTATATTGTTGTATCATTTTTTTTTTTTTGTGGTGAACGGAATTTGAACCCTGAACCTTGCATATATTGTGTATTGTTCCTACCAACTGAGTTAAGCTCACGAGAACTTTATATTGTATAGAACAGTATCTATACTATCTATACTATATATAAAGAAAATCAACTCTTTCAATACTTTTGGGCTGAATTTTCTTTTCAAAAATACCCTCAATTTTCAGTACAAATAACACATGTAACAAATAGATAAGAATAAATCTATACTATATATAAAGAAAACTACCCTTATCAGCACTTTTTAGTTGGATTTTTCTTTCCAAAAATACCCTCAATTTTCAATACAAATAACACATTAACAAATAGATAAGAATAATTTAAATATTAAAACAAAAGTAACAAACACGATATGAATATGTATATTTTTGTTTCCACCACCAAAAAAAATATATTTTTTGTTTTTTTACCTTTATCATTTAAAAAGTGTAACAAACTAGACGAGTGTATTTATACTTACTTTTTTATCATTCCAATTATACCCTTAAACAATTTTTTCTATAATAAAACTGTTGTTGGTGTCATTAAAAATATAATTTAGAATATATTTGTTTATTATATTGTATTATTGTTGTGTCGTTGAAATAGATAATCATGGTTGCACCTAACATGATTTGTTATAGAAGATTTTGCTCTACTAAGGTTTGCACCTAGCATGAGCGCACTTACCAAATTTGCTTCACTCCATCACATATTAGTTGTATTCACGTGAGGTGCTAGTTTGTGGTTGGGAATTGCATGCCGTCACCCATTTCAATTTACAAAACTCAACACCAATCCAATTGGCGCAGTTTTCTGGTTGATTCAGGTGTGTTGAATTCACGTTTTCCACTTGTGAAATTCACGTTTTGTGCACCTGTGAATTTCATTTATTCCTTCTTCTTTTATCCTTCTTTCTCGCAAGCTTTCTTTTCACAACAGATTTCGTTTCTGGTTCGATTGATTAACCTAGACGCGGCCATGCCGTTTGATTGGCAGGCCGAGTTGGCTTCCCCGGCCGCTCCAGCACCTGCCTCGCGTCTGAAATTGCCGAGACTGATTGCACCTCATGTGCGTCCTCCTTCTGCACCTTCCTTTGCTCAGGTGTTGACTTCTACTCGTCCCAAACGACCGATGATCCACTGCCACAACCCTCCATCAAAGGTGAACAGCTCAGTATTCGAATTTCACAACCGGTTTATGAAAAAGGAGTTGATTACTCTAAGAAAAGTCTCCGCGGGAGACTGATATTGAACAAGGGAGAAAAGCTGTATACCTCCTCCGAAATTCACCAGCGGCTACGGAAACATTGTAACATGTCTGCTTTGTGGTCTCTTCTCTCTTTGGGTCTCTGCTCTCTAATTATGAAAGTTAATGATCAACAAAAAACACTTTTTTTCCTTCTCTAATATGAAAGTTAATGATCAGCAGAATCACAATTTTGCCTCATCATAATCATTTGATACTTCAATATATTTTAAGCATTTTGTGTGTTTGTAACAAATAATCATATCTGAAGGAGAAAGAAAATAGTTGTTAAAATAATTGTCAAAACATATTTAGAGCCGCGAAAGATTAAAGATATTCAAACAAAATAAATTTATTTTTCAAAGAAGTGATTGCAATTACGATATTTTACCACTTATAATATTTTTTCATGGAAACTAACCAATTATATAATATTTTTTTCATGGAAACCAACCAATTATATTACTCTCTCGTTTTTGAGATTATTTCTTTTTTAGTGGAAGTGTTACTCTCTGGACATGAACTTAGTGGAAGTGTTACTGTAAGAAAAGTCTCCGCGGGAGACTGATATTGAACAAGGGAGACAAGCCGTATACCTCCTCCGAAATTCACCAGCGGCTACGGAAACATTGGAACATGTCTGTTCCGTGGTCTCTGCTCTCTTTGGGTAGGGGGTTACTACGAGTTTTATTTTGCTTCAGAAGCCGACATGCGGTCCGTTTGGGCAACGGGAACTGTGCTTTTGATTTTCGGATACCAAACCATTAATTGATTTGAATCGTCAATCTTTGAACTCTTAACTTTTATTCGTGGGAAGGGAAAAAGTAAGTAAAAACCCTTATGAGATTATGGATCCGGGGGTTGATTTCGCGGAGGGAAAGTGTTAAGCACCCTACACGACTACGGTACTCTGTAGGAACCTTTTACCTAATTTATCTTGTGCTAATTCATTTACTTATTTTAAAAATACTTGCCTAAATGCCTAAGTGAAAGAATGGAGTGAGAATGAGTATGGTTTTGGTTATTTTTATTTGATTTGGAAGGATTAACTCCTTTTCCTACATACCCTTAAAGAAAAGGGATCAAAAGGTGTGTTGAATTCACGTTTTGCACTTGTGAAATTCACGTTTTGTGCACTTGTGAATTCCATTTCATTCCTTCTTCTGCGATCCTTCTTCCTCGCAAGCTTTCTCTTCACAACTGATTTCGTTTATGGTTCGATTGATTAACCTAGACGCGGCCATGCCGTTTGATTGGCAGGCCGAGTTGGCTTCCTCGGCCGCTCCAGAACCTACCTCGCGTCTGAAATTGCCGAGACTGATTGCACCTCATGTGCGTCCTCCTTCTGCACCTTCCTTTGCTATGGTGCTGACCTCTACTTGTCCCAAACGACCGATGATCCACTGCCACAACCCTCCATAAAAGGTGAACAGCTCAGTATTCGAATTTCACAATTGGTTTATGAAAAAAGGAGTTGATTACTGTAAGAAAAATCTTCGTGGGAAACTGATATTGAACAAGGGAGACAAGCCGTATACCTCCTCCGAAATTCACCAGCGGCTGCGGAAACATTGGAACATGTCTCCTCCGTGGTCTCTTCTTTCTTTGGGTAGGGGTTACTACGAGTTTTATTTTGCTTCAGAAGTCGACATGCGCTCCGTTTGGGCAAAGGGAACTATTATTTTGAAGCCTGGTGTATTGTGCATGTAAGAAAAAAGCAAATGATTTTCAACATTTCATTTGTGAAGCAACAAAAGAGCCAAATTTATCAATGTAATTTTTTTCATTTGTTCTTCTTAAATATTTATTTTCTTATATATTAACAAAAATTTGTTGCAACTATTTTGAATGTCAAATAAACATTTGTCAATTTTTAATCAATTATTGTAAAGTTTGTATTACTCTTTGGACTCAAAGAATACTTTTTTTCCTCTTTATAATTTGAGATTATTTCTTTTTAGTGGAAGTGTTACTATATTATTATTATGATTTTGTTGTTATTGTCGTTGTTAATATACTATTACCATGGATGATAGTTAATGCTCTCTATTTGATAAAATGTTGTTTATGTCGTTCTCGCATTTGTATGAATATCCACTAGACAAGTATTAGTGAATATAAATGTATACTATTTACAAACATTGCAAATATCAATGTATAAAATGATTTTTATATGCAAAAAAATAAATTATTACAAAATAATTGAAATTATGTAGAATTTACTTCTTAAATTTTATTATTAACAATTGTGGCAAAACGAACATTATAAGTGTTTAATGTGAAATTTGGACAACGTCTCTTGAAGTCAAGTTCTTACCACTGAGTCGGCATCTCTTAGACTTATTACTTCTATTTTGATAAGTCAAAAACACTATACCATACCCTTTAACTTTGACAACAAATTACAAATCAAACAAAAATCATTAATTAGGAAATCTGGTCAGTTAAAAAAACGGATACAGATTTCTGCGAATCTAAATACTTAAAAAAATGTTTATTTTGTTTTATATGTGTTGATAATTTTACAAATCCCGTTAAATTTTTCCCTAAAAAAAATTAAATCCAGTTAATTTCATCTACACGTGCATCTATTAGTCCTTAAAATATACTTTATTTTATTATATTCGTTTGTATCCATTAAGATATTTGTTCCATACCAGTCAATGGTGAATTTTGTTTGTTGATATCATACATGCAAAAAAATTTCATACTTAATTATATATCTAACCCGGGCAACGCCGGGTAAATACACTAGTTTTATATTATGATAAACAAATACAAAATAAATTTAATTTTTTTATTAAATCTCAACAAAAAAAATCAACTCTAAATTATTGAATGTCAAAATTATTTGTATTTAAAAAAATTACTTTAAAGAGAATTATATATGTTTGTTATAGTTTTTTCTATAAATCAAGATAAGAAAAAAAATCTAAAAACAACTTCAAATGAAAAGATATTATAGTAGCTTTTCAAAAAAATATATATTCTCTAATTATGAAATTTAATGTCTACCAAAAATACAATTTTACCCATTTTTGATATTTTGACACGTCATCAAAATTATACCCGTTTGTGTATTTTGCTTCAATCTACCCCTATTTGTTCTCTATTAAAAACTAATTAAAACAAACTTACTCGATAAAACACACTAACTTAATTCTTTCAAAAAAAACACACTAACTTAATCTTTATTAAAAGAACATACAAACTTAATCTTAATCTCAATCAAAACAAATTTTTCTATAATTCAACTTCTAATTTTCAAAACAAATTATCCTATAAATCAACTTCTAAATATCTAAAGAGTTCAAAACAATCTATCTCTAACAATGGAAGTTAATCAACAAAACACAATTTTTTGTGGTGGTCGGGTTTAAACCTCGGATCTTGCATATATTATGCATTGTCCCTACCAACTGAGTTAAACTCACGAGGACCAACAAAAATACAATTTCGCCCCATCTTAATATTTTGACACATCAACATATATTTAGTCTTTTGTGTCTTTTGTAACAAAAATCATATTTAGATGATAGGGAAAATAACTTTCAAAAGTGATATGATTTTGCAACAAAAAATTCCTTTTATATTGTTTTATTTTTTTTTTGCAGTGAACGGGGTTTGAACACCGAACCTTGCATATATTATGTATTGTGTCTATCAACTGAGTTAACGCTCACGAGAACTTTATATTGTATAGAACAATATCTATACTATTCTATACTATATATAAAGAAAACCACCTCTTTCAGTACTTTTGGACTGAATTTTTCTTTCCAAAAATACCCTCAATTTTCAATACAAATAACACATGTAACAAATAGATAAGAATAAATATATATAAAGAAAACTACACCTTTCAGCATTTTTGGGTTGGATTTTTCTTTGTAAAAATACCCTCAATTTTCAATAGAAATAACACATTAACAAATTTATTTTTGTAGGCGAATGGGGTGCAGTGGGATAACCAACTGCAACACCCTATATATATATATATATATATATATAAAAAGAAACAAGAACATAAAGAGAAGGGGGACCTAAACCAAAACTTTTTCAAACGATAAAACAAAAAAACTGGGGGACAAACGTCAGACCCAAAAAAAACAAGAAAATAAAAAGAAAAACAAACAAAGTGGAAAAGAAGAAGAACAAGAAAAGTAACTCAAAGAAAGCCGATGAGTTAATCTGGTAACCTACCCTATATTATGAACCAATTGTTATAACTTCTATAGAATTTTGGTCTCTTTTAAAATTTTAGGGGTTATAATGAAATGTTGGTATATTAAAACGGCTATTTACTTATTTACCCCAAAATTTATGTCAACCTCTCTAATAGCAACTATGTCCCCAGCGAGTTCAACTGCAAGAGAGGAAGAGTGAGCAGTCAAACAACCTGCAAAAGGGCTTCCAAAACCTCTAAAAATACAACCACAAGTTACAAAATAGAGCTACGAAAAGCACTATTTGTAATGAATTTTATTGAATTGGAGGGGAATGAGTCAATATAGCATTGGTGACACAGAAAGTTCTCATAGGATGAGCAGTGACCGAAAATGAGATAAAATAATAGCTTCAGCTTAACTAGAAACAACATTGCCTTTTGATAAAAAAACAAACAATGATCCGCTACATAACTATCATATTAATAGTTTGGTGAAGAGAAATTCTCTTATTTTGGAATCTAATAAGGAAATTCCTAGTAGCATGACAAATAACCCAAGTAAAATTCTTTAGGTTTTGTTTGCGAGTGGGGAAGGGATGGGAGTATTTGGAAATAAAGAGGAAGTAATTAGAAGAAATAGAGGACATAGAAGGATAGGAATTAGGGGATTTTTTTCCTTCAAAATATAAAAATTTCCTCTTTTCGAGGAACTAAAAAATTGTATTGGAGGATAGTTTTAAAGGGTTTATATGAATTTTTAATATTTAATTTATTTTGTTATAATATTTTTAAAATTAAAAATATATTAATCATAAACATTAATTTATCACTCTTTAAAAAATACTCTTTAAAAAAATGTAAAGAATTTCTCAATTTTCCTTAATATTTTTGTCCCCTCAAAGCACACCATTCTTGATTAAGAATCTTGAAAACAGTAGCAAGAAAGGTATCAATAGTTTGACAAAGTATATCATTAAGCCAAGACCGCAATTACTTGGCTAAGCTGCATTGAAAAAAGAAATAATTAAAATTTTCATAGTTATTGGCATATATGATGCACATTGAGACGACCACCGCCACGTAATCCACAGATCATAAGTTGACATTTGTATATGCAGCATCTTGGCATTATATTTAGAAAAATGTTAACATGTGCCCTTAAGACACAAGTTTAAAAGTTAAATGTAAAAATAATATATTGGAATACGAGCATTAAATTTAATCTTTAATGTTTTAATGAATTGAATGCACAAAATTTAAGGGGAGATTTCTTTTTTTGGATTTCTTAACATGTGCCACAAGGGCACAAAGTTTAAGCATTATATTTATTGTTCAAGAAAATGTAGTACTCTCTCCGTTTTTAAATATAAGTAAAATTGACTTTTTAGGTTCATTCAATTAATGATGTATGTGGTTTATAATATTAATGATGTATGTGGTCCATATTATGAACCACATACATCATTAATTGAATGAACCTAAAAAATAAAATTTTCTTATATTTAGAACGGATGGAGTATTAGAATGTTTTCTTAATTATCAAATGCTCTATGAATTGTTGATGATATTTTTTATTTTGACAAGAATCACTAATGATCGATATTTAAGAGCCTTGTAAAAAAAAATTGATATTTATTAGCTAGTTTCCAAACTGCTCCCATCTTATCTCAAATATATGCAGCAATGTTTTTGTTAGATTGTATTTGTCTTAAATATAAACTTACTGCTTCTATTAAATTTAATGTTACTGTTCCTATATTATTTTTAAAAGCAGACAATTAGGAATAGTCTGACTGCAACACCCATTGAAGGGCCATAACAACCAATCCTAACATTAAGAAGCACCCATGTGACTCATTAAACCCATACCAAAACGTATACGACCAGTTACAACAAAAAAAAAAACAGCATCAACGTTATATTTATAATTTCCAATAAAAGAAGACAATAGGGGCAAATGAGAGGATGTATAGGATTCATATTTTCGCTAAGGCTATGTTTGCGAGTTTGGAGGAGAAGGGATGGAAAGGCTTGAGAAAAAAGGAATGAGCAAGTGGAAGAAATTGAAGAAAATGGGAGGGGAGAGCTTTGGGGGTTAACTTTTCTTCATAATATTAAACCCTCCTCCTCAATTGGGGGAACTAAAAAATTGTATTGGATGAGGGTTTTGGGAGGTTTGGAGGGTTTTGGGAGGTTTGGAGGGTTTGTACGAATTTTTCAAATTTAATCTATGTTGTTATATTATTTTTAAAATTAAAAATGTAGTAATCATATGCATTAATTTATCATTCTCTACAAAATTACGCTTTTAAAAAATTTGAAAGATTTCTCAATTTTCCCTCATATTTTTCACCCTCAAAGCCTTTTCTTCCCCTCCCCTCCAAACTCGCAAACAAAGCCTAAGAGGATTTACCTTTTCCGGATGCCAATTAGAAAGATATTGGCTAACTCTTCTAAGCAAAAGTGTTATTGTGATTGTAGCATACTAGAATTGATCCAAAACTTCTTATTCATAGCATACTAGCATTGATCCAAAACTTCTTATTCATAATACGGCAAATACTCCAAATGACCATAACAAATATAACGCGGGAGTTTATATCCCAACAACTTATGACTGATAGTATGCCGTATATGAGATTGAATACAATACACGTACAAATATTTGTGACATTCAAAATTGTAACAAACCTAACAAATCATTCTTATATTTTTTAATGACAACAATAATTCAATAAAAAATATAATATAAAATTCTTATATTTTTTAATAATTTAGCAATATGACATTAATATTAGAAAACTTGTTTAAGGTTTTTTGTAACAAACCTAACAAATCATTCTTATATTTTTTAATGACAACAATAATTCAATAAAAGATATAATATAAAATTCTTATATTTTTTAATAACTTAGCAATATGACATTAATATTAGAAAACTTGTTTAAGGGTATAATTGGAATAATAAAAAAGTTTACACAAAATCCTATACCCCTTAATATTTTAATGGGGTATTCCTATTATAATGAGATTTAAATTTTTTTAAAATAATACATTAAATAATATTATTAAATGACAAAATAGTAAATAAAATATGTTAAATGAAGGGTAATATAAGTAACGAAAAAGTCAGCCCAACTTTGAATTATATTATGTTTATTAAATTAGGGTTAATTAAGTAATTGGTCCTTATAAATATTCAAAATTTTGTTTTAGTTCCTACAAAATAAAATCACACTTTTTAGTCCCTCTAACAATTCCCTTTAGCATTTAAGGGACCGAAAATGCTGACGTAAAATTTTTACAAGGACTAAAAAGTACAATTTTATTTTATAGAGACTAAAAATAAAATTTTGAATATTTATAGGGACCATTTACTTAATTAACCCATTAAATTATAGTATTGATAAAACTAAAAAAAGCACATTTATTAAAAAGAAGTAGAAATAAATTGGTTGAGAAAATGACGTTTTCAAAACGTACTCGATTTTGTTCAAAGACTATTTGTATCCTAACAAAGACATTTTGTAGATGACATCAGATCTAACATGCTCCATTACATATTTGTCTATGCAATCAACAAAAACATAAAAGATAAATATTTAATTAATGTTTAATTTTTTTAATTAAGATTACAAGGGTGAAATTGAGCAGAAAAAATGATAAGTTTTAAGCTATTAGAATTAGCTTATCAGTAAATGGTATACGCTAGTAAAAACAAGTTATAAGTTCATGAAAAAATGACGGTTATCAAACGGGTCTTTTTTATTAGTATGATTTTATAAGCTCAAAAGCGTGTCTTCCAAACAAACTATTACCAGAGTGGGACTAACAACAATCTTTAGGTTCTGAAGGGTGCATGCTGTGAATGTGGTTGTTAATTAACTAATAAGAACTTTTTTGTATTACTGTTAACAAAATGTATTGCAGAAAAGAGAGATAGGTTGAATGAGATGAACATTTCTTTATCAGCCCCCCCAAAATCTTTTTTGCCCCCTGAATTTCCCTTTTTGCCCTTAATTTGAGCATCCTGTTAATTTCTAACAACAAATACGCGATCTTATTCTTCTTTCTTTCTGAGTCCAAAATCAACCCATAACTTTCCAAACAATTTTGATCCTTATGTGCGCATCAAAGGAAAGGTAAATTTGATCCATGGCTAAAATCCTTCTGGTAAGAGCTGTGTTAGAATTATCTCCAAAGTTAAGGTTTAAGTTTCAGTTTCTAGTTATATGACTATTGATTGGCAATATTATGGTTACAATTTTTGCTATTAATAGATTCAATATAGTTATCCAACATTAAGAACATAGGTTGATTACAAAGATATGAGAAACTCAATTTTGATACTCTGTTCTCCCCATTTATTTACTGTACAAAGTATTTTGCTTTGTGGGTATATGCATGTCTGGTTTTCAGTATGCCTTGGTATATTTGAATTGATTTTAAGTAGTTTGTTTAAATGTGCTCCAAAATGCCTAAATGATTAAATTTCATTTTTCTTTGTCATGTAGATATGTTTAATGAAGATGTTGGTAGGACACGACATGGTAAGGAGTCATTGCATGCTTCTGTCGGCAGAAAGTGAGTGGCAAACGCTCAGGTAAGGACACGCAGACGCGGACGTGGTCAGAGCTAGGGACCGGAAGGCTCTATCTAGTTCACAGTCTCAGGCTGATATTGAGATGCCATCATCGTAGGTAGCATCTGGTTCACAACCTCCTTCCGTAGGAGTGGTTCAGGAGGGCTATGACGTAGGAGTTTTGGCCAACATATTGCAGCAAAGATTTGGAATGGTAAAGAAATAATTAACATAGTTAAAAATTGTTATTTTTTCAAATGACATCAATGTGTGACGCATGACAGAAAATATTAAGTGACATAAAGTTCATTCTATGAAAATTAATATTGGATTCCTCAACTTTGTTTCTTTCTAATACCATTTGCACATGAGTACAAGTTTACAACTTATGCATTGGTATACCAGATATGATAATAAGGATCAGAATCGCAAAACTCGCTATCACCAATGTTGATATTATTATAATCTAATTATAAAAGTGATTAAATTTAACCAATTTAATCAAATTTCTATTCAACATGCACCTTTTTCAGAGTATCACAAGTAAGTAGAAATTGCGTGCACACATACACACCTTTCATTGAACCTCCTTTTGAAGCATGTTTTCATTAACTCAATGATGGGCTTGCAATAAGAACAAAGTACAAATACAATTGCCTTTGAGGCACAAACCTCTGATAACTCACCAAAAGAGAATCCCCCCCTAACTGACACAACCGCACCACTACTGTATCAAGACAGCAGCATGGCTTTTACAACAAAAGTCACCTGAAAGCACTAAAAAAACCCAACTGCACAGCAACAACACAACACCAAAAATAGTGACAGAGCCAAACACCAAGATCTAAACAAAACCGCAAGACACCTGAAAGCTCAAAACAGCAGACCAGCTGAGGACGGGGGAACTGAAACTCCTAAAACATGATATAGAAAAAAAACACACAGCATCATGTGACTATCTTTAATCACCTAATTATTTTGTATCAATGTCTTTCTATCATTTCCCCATTGTGAAGGAAAAAGGTGAAAGTCTTTCTTGTATTGTTATTATCTATATCTTTCTTTGTATTAAAATTCAACTTGACAGCTATTTGAAAACATTAAGAGCCATGATAATATAAGAGGAAACTAGAATTGATTTAACCGAGAAAGTGATATTAGAAAATAAGTAATTGAATGAAGAGATAATTCAATAGAATCACAACATGATCTGTTTTCCTTAATTATTTGATTTTTTTTACAAGTTTTCTTGCATATAATCAATAACTAAACGAACAAAACTAGCAAAGCATGAAATCTATAGAAAATTGAATGCATTTTCATACCAAATCCAGATCAAGAAAATTTAAAAGACTAACCTTAGCTGTTGCTTTTAGTGCATCATCTTCACCATAAAGCTTGATGTATTTGTTTATATGCCTCATCAGCTTCTTCATAATTTTAGCAGTTAGCGTATTTACAACAATTTCAATTTGCTAACTAAGCACTACTGCATCATTATCATTGGTTTTGGTAGCATGTTAGTTTAGCACATTTATATTGATAGCTTTCATATTTTATGTAAATTGTATGTATTGATTGGATTTGTGTGTTCGTTTTTGGAAATTGATTTTTTTCCATTGTCTCCATTTTTTTTCTTCACAGGACCGTGGTAAAACCCCACAGGTGCTTAACAATGCCAAGCGAATAATAGAGGCAATTTGGATATGTTCAAACTATTCCTAGAAATTCTGCAATTGCCGCACCGTACACATTGAGCATTCATCAGAAGGCAAAGGCTTTCCAGGGTTATAATCTGCATCAGATTTCTGAAGAAGATCGTGGGCTACTTGTGAACAATGCTTGGGATTCAGAGAATGGATACTTGGTTTGGTTCTACAGGGTCTCATGCCCTTTATTGATACCTAATGTTCCTAATAATTCGTCGAAGCCTGCTAATCTAGTGGTTCTCTTAGAGGAGGAACATGGTGTTGAGCGATTGTATGTCATCTGCAGGATCATGGGCTTGACAATTAATTCAATTGAACAGAATCTGGAGTATGCAGACTATCCTTTATACATGGCTATGGAACAGATTGTAGCTCAGGCCACGCGTGCGACTCAATACCAGTCATTGAGGCGTAAGCGGAGAAATGTTAGGCAATATAATTCACAGACTTAGTGATGTCTGGATATTGTTTTGAGTTTTATGTTTTAAGAAGTTGAATGTGAACCTATATAGTTGGTCCTTATGAACCTATGTACTTGGTCGTTATGACATTTGAATGGATTTATGAAATTTTGTAATTTCAATTCTCAGCTTTCATACTCTTATTGTCTATTTCAATCAATATTATTATCCTATTTATTGTCGTTCCATTAATTCAAAAAAATAACTCAATTCATTACTCAGTTGCTATGTGCGCTACTTGTTCATGTTTTAAGTTAATTCCAATTCTGAATCATTACTGTGCTACTGTTGGTGCGTCGAACCTTTGTGAAAGCTGTGTGGCTAATTAATCCAACAATGCCATGCTAGTTTCATCAAATTGGTGGATAAATTGCTTGCTGCAACTTTGTTCTTATAATTAAGGCATGTGTTCATGTCAAAACAATGAAAATATATGCAGACTTTTAATGTGATAGGAAGAAATACGATTTAC
>Ga0315915_1007166_pt1 | contig 13434 bp, 5 predicted proteins | sample MpolbnodulesMG_FD_207738 | JGI IMG/M metagenome (GOLD analysis project Ga0315915, IMG submission 207738) | Medicago polymorpha root nodule microbial communities from Los Angeles, California, United States - branched nodules | ecosystem: Host-associated > Plants > Roots > Nodule | place: USA... | reverse complement strand
CTCTCGTCGTCCAACGTTGGACGTTCATACCAAATGCATTCCACCCTCCTCGTGTCTCCGGGGTTGAGTCCTTGGTTGATTTCATCCAGTTGATCCACGAGACCTTTTAACGTGACAGTAATGTACCGAACCTCGAACATCTGAAGATTTCCACCGTTGAAGCGTATGCTAACACTTAACAAATTAGTCATTGTTTCAAACCTATATCACAAAAAAATAAACAATCAATGAATAACACATTCAAACATTTCATCAAACACTTGGAGTGCAAATTATACATAAACCCTAAAACTCATAACCACAACATAAACATGCAAACATGTAAACAATTAAGCAATATAAGTCATTTACATGTAACATTGTATCATTTTTGGTCAAAAAAAATCAAAATTTAAACAAAACTCTAAAACTAAAAAAATCCAATTTAAGAGAAAAAAATCTAACATAAACATGCAAACAACATAACAATTAAGCAATATATGTCATTTACATGTAACATTGTATCATTTCTTGCAAAAAAAATCAAAATTTAAAGAAAACCCTAAAACTAAAAAAAATTGTAATTTAAGTGAAAAAATCTAACATATTGACATAAGAAGGTTAATGGTGTATGATTATGAAAACTTACTTGTTATTGGAGTGTTGTTTGATTTGAAGTTGAAGGAATTTCGAATTTGGGTGATTTAAGAGAGATTTGAGGATTTTAGATAGGAAATGAGGAAACGAGGTTCTGCCTGACCTTAAAACAGCACGCAGTGACATTTTGGTCTCTTCAGTTGGGAGTGAGCAAAAAGTGTTGGGTAAAGAGCCTAATTCATCAATCTATGGTGCCGCTTAAAGAATTAGAAGCCCACCATTTAATCAGTGGTGGAGACGAATTGAACAAAAAAAATTAAATATAACCTAAGAGGCAACTGTATAAATTTTCATGTTGATATCAAACACCTAATGTAAAATATTTGAAACTCATTTATGTAAGCAAATTGTTAAAACTCAAATTCTTTCTACTCGTGTCTAAATAACAAATAAATATTTTCTTAATACGTGTGAAATGAGCTTTTGGCTCAGTTAATTTGGAACGGTGGGAGTAGTGTTTTACAATGATAGGAAGAGAAAAAAATTTCTCTTGGAATTTGGCTTGCAGTGATCGAACCAAATATAATACTGTTTCATTTTTTGGGTACTAAAACTGTTACTTATCTCAATTAAAAGTACTTGAGTTGTTATATTATTTATGTATCCTAATAACTCAGGAAATAGTAAATTAAATTTCTTTGGTTACATAACATGAATATATGTATACACAACCATGTATCAAACCTCATTCATAGAAGTTTTATTCAGGTGATGTTTATTTTCTATTTTATGTTGATAGGTATTTTTTTATCCCTTTTTCACAGTAATGATGCTTATCAACGCAACCTTTTTAAAAGAATCAGATATGCAAAGATCATATAACTTATGGTTCCAGTCATTCAATACATTCTGCCGAATTCAATGAATTATACATACACAAGGCCCCCCTCCTAAACAAACCTGGGATTCTCTTCTTGGGAAGAGGTGGCGGGGATAATAGAAATCAAGCAAACTGCATCTACTACAATCAGGCAGTCCCAACATTTGTCTTGAAATTGCTAATATTATACCCAATTGTGCAAAAACCCGATTAAATGGCATAAACTGAAAGAATGATTATACATCACTATTCACAATGCTAAAGATACCTTACAAAATAATCTACCTATAAGAATTATCAACTCTCCACTAAACAAAAAACATCATCTATTTTGATTCGGTATATGGCATGAGCCAAGTACAACTATATCCCAGTATTGGGATTGTTCCCAGCAAGGATTAAAGAAATTTCTAACCCTCGGCTAAAAGCCTGGTTAAACATCAGGCGAGTTTGGAATGTTGATACAAATGGAAACCACGAAAAGAATGCAATGGGCACAAAGATGAGCATTCCCATGCCAGCATCATATAGACGTGCAAGCGACCGAATGAACTTCCATAGTCCTAGCCTTTTCATCACAGGCTTCCATGCAGCAGCAATCTATACAAAGGACAATCAACATTTAAGAATCAGAGTGATGCAAATGCATACAGTTGAGATATTAAAACCATTGATGCCAAATCAGCTCCCTTTCAGCACATTGAATAGTGTGCCACTTACAAAAAAATGTCTGGACAAGTGTGTAGGATTCCAGATGTCAAATAACAAAATAATCTAAATACCTTAAGAATCTATTTATTGGTGAGAATAAGATAAAAATTGATAAGAGATATGGGAGAAGATTTTATCAATGTTGTCAGTGAAGTGGAGATCAAACTTGGATCACAATACAGTTGGATTAACCACAGCTGAATGAGATAAATAATACTCCCTCCGTCCCATATTATGTGACACAGTTGACTGTCACACATGCCAATGCACAACTTTGATGTTAAATATCTTCAATAATCTATTAGAAAAAATTATGAAAATTTGATATTTTGAAAATATTCATAGACACAAATCCAACATCTTATATGCTACAATTTATCTTTGTATGTTAGTAGAAAAATATGGTCAAAGTATGTTATGTAAATAGTGCACATTTTCAAATTAGGTCATTTGAAATGGGACAGAGGGAGTAATTGAAAAAGTGTTAAAAAGACTTTTAAAAAGCATAAACAAAAACTGTTGAACCAACTGCAGTTCAAACCAATCAGATTTGATCCAGTTCTAATGCAGCATTAATTGTAGTTGAATCAAACGGCAGACTAGCCAGTTCTCACTTCAACCCATTGAATCGGCTAGTTTGGTCTGATTTTGACAACAATGACTTTTACTTGTATTCTTCTACCAAAACCCAGGGCGTAACTAATAAACATTATTTTAATATAAACAAGCATCAACCGAAAAAGGAAAATAACAAACAAAACAAACGTGACAACAGTTTACTAACTACCTTTAAATAAAAGCAATATAAGTTTGACACACAAAGAATCAAACTACAATGCAGGATTCCAAAGACTACCTACCTACTGATATTTCAAGCATGTGATCCAACAGCGGAAAGATCAAATAACTAATAAACACATTGCATCAGAGGAAAAGAGAACGCACCGATAAAATTCCCCATCCAGTAGGAATGAATGCTAAAATAGAAGCAAATATGTCCGGTACAGATAGGTCAGTTAATATAATTGCTACAACCAAACCAGCCAGTGCCAACAACAGGGATAATCCTTGTACAAACCGCAACACAAGTTGGAAATTGACTGATATCTTCTGGCTAAAGGTGAATACCTATTGTGCAAGGATACAAGATAGATTCGAGTCAAAATTAGCAAGATACACAAGTAATCTAAGACCACATTATTCAATTTTGCACCTTAAAAAGAATTATTAGCACTGCCAACACAACCCATGATAATCCATAAACCTGTATAAAATGGAAAAAATAAGCAATCAGTTGACTAAACTGCATATATTCTGTAAGAGAAATCGAATATAAAATAAATTAAGGAACTATTCTGTTGTATTGCGCAAAAAACCCGTTTAGTTTCTATTGTTTCCTTTTTTTTTAAAGATTTAGTTTTCCTTGATTTATGTTACTAGGACAGGTTTCGATATTTTGTGCCAGGCTGAGATTTATTAGAATGTCAATGCATTAGTCTGTATAATGCATATAATTGATGTAATATGAATCATCAGAAATAATATTTAGATTCTATTTTTTTTTTCATGTCTGCATCAGAGCTCCTGATTTGGGAGACTCTGTTTCCATGTCAGAACCATCATCGCAGTTACATAGACCCTTGGCCACCTACTCCTCCAGCAAATCCAATGTGCTTAGAATGGCTTCAGAAGCAAAGATCGCTATCAGAAATACGGTAGCCACGATCTACCACTGTCGACCACCTCGACAGGCAACCCTACTTGGTAAATCCAATTTTTCCACACCCAGACAAATAACCAACACGAAAAAATCTGCCATGGTTTCCACATAACACCATCTTGTTAGTGTCGGCCATCTATATTTTGAGTTTCACCCATTCTACAATTTTGTTAAAATCCCAGGCAAGTAATAAGGATTAGGATCTCTTGGATCTGAAAGTCTATACTGTTTTCAAGATTTCGGGTTGTCTCAGCTAGACTCCAAGCGTGGGTTGGAATTTGGAATGCACTAATTGATGTTTCTGCTGTTTCCTTCCGAATTTCAAGCATGTGCATCTTCCTACAGACTACACCCCCATTGGCACATTAAATTAGGTCTTACACAGACTGTCACACACACGCGCGCGCGTTTTTAAATGCAAAGTCATCTCTTGTTATATTTCCAAATTCCAACGTACTAAAACAGCTGCCGACTTTGTTCAACATGCTCTCTGGTTAAGGCTAAAGCAGCCACTCTTTTAGCATAACTTAGGGGGGGTGTATTGGATTGAGATTTTGAAAGATTGTTTTGGCAAAAAAGATCTTAAAGATTTTAAAAGACTTTGTGTAATTGTGTTAATTTTGTGGGATTTTGAAAGACTTCATTTAAAAGACATTTTACAATCACGATTTTCAAACCAGGCAAATAATCTTCAATAAGTCTCAAGGTTTTTTGTGAGATTGTTGAATGAGCATGTCATGTGTATTTTTAACTAAAAAGTCACAAAATCCACTCTACAAAAGAATCCATTAAAATCTGCAGATTTTTGAATACCAATAGAAATTTTATAAGTTGGTGCAAATCTTAATTGAATACCATGGGATTTGGTTGCCCTGAATAAAAAATCTTGATTGAATACCATTGAGATTTATTTATGTTCTATAAAAGTCTTGATTGAATACCACAAGATTTTTTTATCATTAAAGTCTTTTCAAATCTCTTGAAATCTTGATTCAATACACCCTCCTTAGTAATTTCAGAAAACTTCCTTTATTTAACAGTTGGAAACAAAAAGAATAAATATTTTATATTAATAAAAATTCAAAGGACAAACAGATGAGACATAAATATAAATATACCGTCAATGAAGTATCAGTTCCTTTTATGTTAAGCTTATACACAATGCCATATTGGAAAATGAAAAATCTCAGACTCAGGATGGTCTCTGCAATCCTTGAACCCAAGCTCCTGATATGAGCCTGCAGATGAAATAATTGCAAAATAGCTTATCTTGTGGTCATAATTTGTCATTTTTTTCTGATAGGAACCTCTTAAATAGTTAGTCGACTATGATGAGTTAGTTAACACCATAGCAGTTCAGTTCCTGTCAATTTCTTTCATAAATGACCAAAGTTATTACTGACTAGGTTAAAAAGAAAAATAAAACCAAGAAATACATTTCAAAATAATGTATGAAAAATATTGCATACCAGTTCTTCTTCCCACCAAGCTTCCCAGCTTTCTTCTCCCTTAACACCAATTCCACCTCTGTAAAGTAGCCAATTTGTCCAGTCTCGGAAGTCTACCACTACCCTAAAATACACAGTAAGAGAGAAATTCAGTAGATGAGAGGTATACCTCAAAGGAAAAGAAAGTTGATAGATTGTGATTGCCGGTATAAAAAAATTCTTGTTTACTAGCTTCAGAGAGCTTTGAGGTCTTATTTATAAAGTAGAATTAAACTTGCCAATCAAGGCTTAACAGCTTTGTAGGTGTATAACTCTAACCGACTACATAAGAGAAAACTTAACAGAACGCTAACTACAGAAAATTGCATATTAGAAGAATATTTATAACATAAGCAACTATTTCAATAGAGGCATGATAAAGGCAGCTTAGATAATACTTACTTTTGCCACTCAAATCCCGACGGGTTGAATAAATAGGGAGCAAACAACCAGGATAGAGCCATAAACCAACTGCTTATGCTTAGAAGAATGTATGACAGTGCACCACCATCATTGTAGCCATAAGCAAGATACACTATCAATAGAAGTACCACTTCCAACCTGAAGATAAAGGATTATGAGTATTCCATTCAAGGTATAGGACAATAAGGAACTTTAAAGACAACGCAATCTACACAAGAATAATTTCATAAGTACGGGATAGAACCAGTTGTGAGCTACTGAGATTAAGCGAGAATGGGAGGTAAGGGATTCAGAAGTTTCATAGCATTTAAATTTAGCAATTCGTGAAAAATAAGGATGGGCAATAATAAATAACCAAGACTGCTTAATCACTCTTTGTCTAAAAACCGGGGGGGGGTTGGGTCGCTCTGGTTTGAGCCTAGGGATAAGGAGCTGAAAGTCCTGGGTTAAAACCCGAACGAAGGAGGAAAAAACCAATCTAACAACAAATTACTAACATTTGCCATTAAAAAAAACTGTCTAAAAACTAGGTATTTTCCCAGGTGAAATTTCCCAAGTTCTAATGGATACCCACCAAGTTATACTTGGAAAAGCATACATCAAGGCCTTCAAGTGAGCTAGTCTGTGGAGTTAGTTCAGGTCACGCAATAACATTTGGAAGAACAAGTGGTTGCCCCTCCAAAATGGTTACACAGCATGGTCCCCAGAGCCAGAAAAGTTACAATTACAAATCGGCTACATTTTTTATTTATCTTACATGGACTTTGAAGTAAACAGAGGTTGTTTGATCTAACAATGAGGTTGAATATCATTGTCTTGCTACCACTACTGTGGAACTAAACAGATGGAATGCAATTGCTTCATCAGACAATTCTATCCTCCAAGCCATAATACACACATGGAGTTCGACTATTTTGATACATAAACAAGGAAATCGGAATAATATCTCCATGTTTTGCATATCCCTTCTCAAGAGCATTATCTTATTCAAGGTTCCTTAAATAAAGGGATAAACTCATGATGCCAGATTTCTGCACTAGCTCGGCCACCATGAGCTTGGGGAACAGGAGGAGAGGAGGAAGTGATGCATAAGTGTACTCATAATGCAGTGTGAATACCACTGCTACTCTGTTCAGTAATGTAGTTTGTTTGTACAGTTTTCTGTTGGCACCGGTTCAATTTACTTAGTTTGAGTTGCTACAGCAAATGTATTTACTGTTGATTATTCATTCTTGCAAGAAATTGTAGCTCATCACTCTATACAAGCAGTATTTTACAGTCAATCATACACAGAAAATCACCGAACTTAACAACTAGCATTTCTCTCAATTTTGATCTCTATAGTTCTCTCAAAGAAGAAACCTAATTGTAAACTGATAAGGACAAAATATATTGCACATATGTAGAGTCAACTTAGAGAAACGATGAGCCTCACCCTTTAACAAAATGACTACGAGAGTAGAGTCTGTAATTTTCAGAAAATTTGATATGGCGAACTACAAATCCTCGGCCAGTCGCTTGATACTGTTGACACAAACATATTAGCAATTATAAAAGAAATGGAGTAAAAGAGGGCATAAAGTTGGTGCACAAACCCTTGCACCGCCATGAAGAATTGTTCGTCCAAAATAATGGGTTCTTGTACCCAAAGAAAAAGTGAAAAAAACAGTGCAGAGTTGAAACTGCATTGTGATGAAATTGACAACGGCCTGCAGACAAAAAAAAAGTTTGACTTTTTTGGACGGATCCATTTTCACAAAACATCATTCAATATAAAAGTTAAAAGTAGAATTAAAAGCGAAAGAAAACCAGAGCACTTGGTTTTATAGTCATAACAAATTTTTGAGATGAAATACTGGCTTGGTATATTTTGTTTCCCGTGTTTTCTTTGGTTACATCCCCATTAAGATAAAGCCATACAAACAGACACACTTACCCTCAAGAAGCCTTGTTCAAGAACGAAGCCCAAGACCATTGGCACAGCAGTGAATATACCAATTTGGAAGAGAAACTGTGTATTCAAAGCAGCACTCAGAGCAGTGTTCTTGGTTATCTTAGCCCTTTCTTCAATTATTTCACCAACACCAGAAAGTGCCTAGTACAAAAATGTTCCTTTAGTTAGCTCTGTTTGAACTGATAAGTCATACTTAAGTATAAGACTCTTCTGGCTGATCAAACAAGACGATCAAAGCATGAAGAGTCTTATACAAAAATGTTCCTTTACTTTGTTCATACTTAGTGTGAAATGGTCCTTTTCTTTCACTTAAGTAACATAAAGCTAAAAAAATGTACAAACATCATAGCATGAAGAGATCCAACTTACTAAATACGTTTTTCCATAAAGAAAGGCATAAACTGTCAGCACCGTTAACTGCAAGGTGATCCAGAAAAAAAATCATCAAGTGAAAAGGATCTTAGACAAACAATATACACATATATGAGGAATCAAATTCACCGGTACAATACTGTCACACCATAACTTTTTAAATAGAATGTAAATTTTGTTAATTCAACCATTGAATTAAAACTATTAATTATTGGTGTTGAATACCAATCTGAAGTGTATGGAATGCTAATCATAATTTATCTTAATGAAATGTTGAATTTATTTTTAACAACATAAAATTTTATATATGTGGCTAGTAAGGGAGTATCTTCTCTTAGTTGTCATTTCAATATTTCTAAAAACTGGTTTTGTGGGGCCAATCCTCACCTCAAACACCGGTTTTGTGGGGTTGTGTTATATCCAACCACAAATTCTAAGATGGCCAGAGCCTGGTTCAAGATCTATCGGGCCGCCTATTATCAGGTTTCCGCTATCAGGCCAGGCCACGCACCATTTATATCCACACACCAAACCCAATAGTGATGAGCATGAGGGGGTGTGTTAAAGAGTCTCACATTGGATAAGAGAAGGCATAAACAAGTGTTTATAAGTGTGGGCAATCATGACCTCAAAAACCGGTTTTGTGGGGTTGTGTTCTCAAGACACCTATCAACAACCTCAGTTTGGCCATTTGTTTTAGGGTGTTATTTTGCACTGAATTTAAGTTTAGTATCTGCCAATTTGAACAATTCAGTCCATAAATGATTCAGAAAAATCTTGCCTCTATCTGAAAGTACAGTGGTAGAAAAAGAAAGGAAACGGACAATCTTTTGGAGGAACAACTCTGCCATGTCTTTGTGAATGAAAGATTAATAAAAAGTTAGCATACTTAGTGAATCTGTCAACCACAATCAGAATAGGAGGTCTACTAACATTCACGGGTCAGAAGTCAGCCAATTGGATATTTATTTCTCATTCACAGACCAAGCACATCAAGGACCCCTTTACCAAGACCAATATGTTCAAAGGCAAACCTATCTCTTCACCCATGGTATGAGGGTTCAACCTACAGAAACATGGAGCTGGTCATCTACACCCAGACACTTCATTTGACAGGTGCAATGGAAACATTATGAGACAATTACAAGGTCTGAAATCAGCTTCTTTCTCCATAAAATCAGTCAACTTGAGGCTTCATCTCCTAAACATCATTTAGTTGTTGTTAAGAGGATTATCAAATACCTCAAAGGTACTATTCACTGTGGGCTGCAACTGTTTCTTGTTAATCTTCTCGTCTTACATTGTAGGGCATGTTGACTCTGATACTTGTGTATAGACTTGGATCAGTATTATATGAGACTCCAACTCTAAATCTTGTTTCCTTATTCTTTACTAGCATTGAGACCTCTGTGCCAGTCTGTCCGCTTTTTTTATTGTCGTAACACGTTTAAATTTTTTTTTATTGTGCTAACACGTTTAAATTATATGTATAGATTTTTTTTGACTTTAAAATAGCAATAAACTATGTTTATCTTTTACCAACAATATAACAAATAAAATAAAAGTTCTTATCTTTTTCAATAACACCAATAATATAGCATTCATAAAAGCAAATTTGTTATAACTGGAAAAATAAAAAATCCAACCCAAAAAATCTCGTTTTCCCTTTATATAATGTTATAGATTACATCCAGCTTTATTTCAATCTGAACCCTATGCATGTATCAATCAAAACAATAATTAAATGTGACACATAAATGGCATACCATGGTACAAAAGTAGTATCCAACTGTTGTGAAGTAAAAAGACATCATCCGGAAGAAATCAAAAAGTTGCCCAAGTCGGTATATATCCCGACTCAGGACTTGTTCACCGTTACCACTTGAAACTTTCCCCTCGAATAGTGCAATCTGATTGAGGCCCACATCTCTTCCCTTACCAACCTGTACATTTTATCATTAGAGCTGGGTTTGTAGAAGATACATCTTTAAATAACAAGCCTCACCTGAATATATTCATGATGAGTAATGTTTCCTTGACGCAAGGTTGAATTGAATCCTGTGTATTAACAAGAAACCAAAGAAGAAAATGATGGGGAAAATGGAAACAATAGCAATCAAAAAAATGCAGACATTCAGTTTAGGTTATTCAAAATTCATTGATTCCTAAAGAAATGAGGCAAGAATCATAATTGTAATCTATACTGTCAATATCAAATATAAAGACCAATATCATGTGTAGCATAGCCCGGTGACCTTTAGGCACCAGGCGAGATGTCGTAGCATTGCAGTTTTGAAGAGCAACTGTAACAACTGCTCCAGTGAAGTCCCGAGTGAAAACCCGATTATGCTCTCATTTTATAACCAATCCCTTCTATTTTGACTTTTTTGTTTATCTTAAAATTTGAGTTAGGCCTAACTCAACCTACAAAACTGACTTGTAAGGTGAGGGATACGGATACCTCCCACTTATACACATTTCTTTGGGTCATCACATCCAATGTAGGACTCCCATGCAAGACATGGAAACCTCTGATATTCCCATGAGTCGAAATACAAGAAGCTATAGATATCCAAACAACAATGTGGGAAGGTGGAAGGGAAATCAGAAAGAGGAATCACATGCATTTCCCTCTTATAAAAAGGCAACAAAGAATCAACCATCCTAAGACCTTTATATTTGACGTAATTTATAAATACCATTACCACCAGCATTTTTTTAAAAGCATATTTTACATGGTAATATGCCTACAATCATTGAATATGGTTAACTTTTAGAATAGGTGCACCTTGAATTGCAACTATTATTCAATGAATTATTCATAAAATAATTTTGTAGCCATTAGATTTCCAAGAAAGCTCGAGCGCTATAAGTGTAGAACATGACCAGAATATGAGATTATAACATTTTGCAGCTTCACCAGAACAACCAAACTTCTATGAAGCAAAATCAACTGATATACCTGAGTAGATATCTTCACTAATATTGATAACACGGGAAGCCTTGCTGATACCACCGCGGGTTATGTGGAAGACTCTATCAAAAACATCAGGATGACCATAATGCATACGAACTCTGAACAGATCAAAATTAACATGTTACAGCTTCCCTTAATTTGGATATGAACAAGTGAAATGATTATTTAACATAAATGGGCTTACTTCAAAGGATTTGCTAAAACCCGCTGACCCAGAGTCACAAAACTTGTTTCTTGATTGGACATGAATGAAGCCAAAGATGACACACTGGACAGTAACATGAAAATTCGCTCAAACATAAAGCCAAAAAGGGATATCGAATCACACAACTTTAGTTACACATACCTTCCAGTAAATACATGCTCTCTAACACCAAGTATGGTGGGAGGACGAAGACCATGATCAGAATGAAATTCCTCCAGAAGATTCCTCATCTTCAGAGCCTCCTCAAAATAGTTATCCTATAATAAAATACTGTTAAGCATAAAATAAAGAGAATTGTATAGATAAGAGAGAGAAAATCTCAATCTAAAATTGTTATTTCTAAAGTTCTGAATCACATTAGTTAGCTCAGACTTGACTCTGTAACAAAGTAACCATGCCCATCAGTAATAGACTAACACCCAATGTGAAACGAACTCAAGGAGTGTTCTAGAACTCTGTCACTAATAATACACAATAAAATTAGCCGAGTGCATGACATGCACTTCTATCATCCCCTCATACTCAGGGTGGTTGTCTCTTAAGTAAACAGGAATGTGGATTAGACTAAAGCATAGTAAGGACATCAGCCACTTGATCAAGTGCGGGAATGTGAAATACTATGGCTGAAGATCAATTTGGGAGACTTAATGATAAAGTGGGATGAACCAATAAGATTTTATTGTGTTAATAAAATTTAGGCTTAATTGCTATTTTCGTCCCTTAACTAATTTTTTGGTATCGCTTTGGTCCCGTAACTAAAAAAAGGTCCGTTTTGGTATTTTAACTTTATCTCCGTTACACATTTTGGTCCTTTCCGTTAATTTTATTAAAAAACTGTTAGGGTTTGTACAATTCATCATCTTCATTCAACTTCTTCATCATCCTCCTCATCTACCTTCATCAACCTTCATAAAAAAACTCAACAAAACAAATCCAACATCTCTTTTTCATCATCTCTTGATCATCATCATCTCATCTTCAACAAACATTAACATTGTTATTATTAATTAGTGGTTTCCGAGTCAATTTTCCACTGCTTAATCAATATTTATTTTTCTAAAATTGTTGAAAAATATCTGTTTGAGGGATCTAGCGGTTGTTGTTATTTCTGCTATGATAAATAACCTCAGTTACAAGAACAAAAAACAAAAACAGATAACATTTATGAGAATCACAACTCTTCTTCTCCCGTCCTTTTTCACGGTGGCTCCGCAATTGGAGTGGTTGCCATCTTTACCAGACCATAAACAACAACAAAGAACATAAAAAAACAACTCATAAATTAATTTACCCAGAAACAAGAAGAACAAACCCCCCACAAAACCCATGACATCTAATTCGTGATGCTGGTGATGTTGGCGACATGTAAAATGAGATTTATGTTGTTGTGGGGTGAGGGATCTGTCACGCGTGTTGTTGAGTATAGGCTTTCTCAGATCTGAATGAAAAAGGGAAGGAGAAGAATAGAGAGGTGTAGCCGTGTAGATCTTAAACGAGAAGGATAGAGAGAAAAAAATTGTTAAGATGAATGAATTAATTATGGAAAAGTATGATGATGAAGATTATGATTTTGGGCCATTTTAATTTCAGTTTTTGAATTTTTTTCTTTTCTTTTCTGAGTTTGTTTGAATTTCTTTATGAATGTTTGAGAGGAGAGGGAAAGAAATAGAGTTTTAAAGGCTTTTCTGATTTTTTTTTCTTTCTAATTGGAGGTGATTTTGTTGTTGTTGATGATGGGTTTTGTTGTTATTGTTTGTTTTTGGTGCTGAGTTTTGTTCTTGCTTTTGTTGATGATGTTCTTCCTATTTTTCAAAAATTGATGAACCCTAACTTTTTTTTAATTAAATTAACGGAAAGGACCAAAACATGTAACAAAGATAAACTTAAAATACCAAAACGGATCTTTTTTTAGTTATGGGACCAAACCGATACCAAAAAATTAGTTAAGGGACTAAAATAGCAATTAAGCCTAAAATTTATGTTGAAATTTGATCAAGTAAGGACATCAGCCACTTGATCAAGTGCGGGACTGTGAAATACTATGGCTGAAGATCAATTTGGGAGACTTAATGATAAAGTGGGATGAACCAATAAGATTTTATTGTGTTAATAAAATTTATGTTGAAATT
>Ga0315915_1007164_pt1 | contig 13437 bp, 13 predicted proteins | sample MpolbnodulesMG_FD_207738 | JGI IMG/M metagenome (GOLD analysis project Ga0315915, IMG submission 207738) | Medicago polymorpha root nodule microbial communities from Los Angeles, California, United States - branched nodules | ecosystem: Host-associated > Plants > Roots > Nodule | place: USA... | reverse complement strand
CCAAACACGAGTCTTGGGACAAGGCGAAGTGATGAACTTGACTTTGGGGTGAAGACGCTTCTTTCTTTCTATTGGAGAGTTCATTCTCACCAGGGGATCCACAAGCAAGGTATTTCTGTCTCCACATTATCCAACAGTCCAGATTTGATGACCTTTCATTTGTGTTGACATGTCCGAATTGTGGCGTTTTGTGCCACTTGGCGCCATTAATGCTAGGTTATAAAAATGATTTGTCTTTTCCATTTCTTCCTCATTTTGACTTGTCTCTTCCGTTTTCGCTCAACAACGTAGACCTTCTCTTATATCCAGTTTGTTGATTGTTTCATGCAACTCCTCTTTCAAAGCTTTTCATTTTATCCAGGTACTCCTTCCTTTTTTTTTTAATTTCTGCATCGTTTTTGTAGCCATGGTTTTGATTGGGAATGTGATGAGATAGGTTGGGATATAGCTCCAGTTACTTCTGAGGAAAAATCTAGGTTATGGATGGATAGTATGAGACATGCAAAGAGACATGATGGGTCGATTAACTGGGATTTTTTTAGAAGGGGTACTTTGGTCACTCGTTGTTAGGTCAATTCTCGAGTACTATTGATAGTGAGAGTGACGATTCCGACAGTAGTGATAATGATTGTGTTTTCCTTTATTCTACTCCAGGACCACTCCATAGGAGGGAAATTTGCCTTTATTCTCCCCCAATACCGTTCTGTAGAAGGAAGATAGTATATCTTATGTCATCGAGTGATTCAGAGATGGAAACATTTTCTGAGGATGTTCTCTAGCCAGTATCTATGTACACTGACGAGAAGCGCATCAACTTTTTCTGGAGAAAGTTACCTATCTCGTCCACCGGTCATGAGGAGGATGTAATTATGACGCCCTGGATTCCTGGTGAGAAAGTATGCATTCAACGCTCAAAGGGGGTTAAGGACGAGATGTTTCACATGTACATCGTGGTTTTGGAGGACTTAGGTGTGAGGATTCCATTCACCCCCTTTGAGATGGACGTGTTGAAGTACCTCAATAGTTGGCGTTTATCCAGGGGCTTCGAGGTTCTTTGCGATGCCTTAGATCTAGAGCCTTCTATATGGGTCTTCTTTCATTTCTACGGCACGAAGTGCGTGGACAAGATAGCTTGGGTTTCTATTAGTTCCCACCCTAGTAAGAAGTTGTTTCTTCCTTACGCTTCTAACTTTAAAAGGGATTGGAGGGAGACGTTTGTTAGGGTGCAATGGCAAAGGGATGTGTTGAAGCTGTTGTGAAGGTAGATGGAGAGTTGAGGTTTCCTTTATGTTGGGCGAGTGCTCCTATCGCTGTCATGGGTTTTGACTTTGATAAAATGACGCCTTACAAGCAAGGTGTGGTAGGCTTCTTGGAGAGGATGTTGTTTATGGACATCCATGAGCTTCTAAAACACTTATAAAATGACACATGATTTAATCTAAAAATTTGGAAGTCAATAATATCATTTTACATTTAGTTGTGTGTATATATATGGGGATGTATCAAATGAGAGGAGTTCTTATTATGAGAGATGAAAGGAACTAATCTTGACCATTCAATTAAAATCAACGACTCTAATCAATTATAGCTTTAAAACTGCACGTGGTACACCTTTCTTCTGTCTACATGCGCGTGTACCTTTGTCCTTGCCTCGTTGTCACACACCATGCCCTTGCTGGCTTGCACCTTCCTCATCGTGTTTAACTTTAATTTCCAGTTTTTTTTTAAGGAATATAGATTTTCATAAGCAAATGTGAGAAGATGAAAACCCGATACATGAAATGATTCATCGCACCTAGTAGAAAAGATTCACGGTTATGTAAAAACATGTTTTTTTTTTGACAAATAAAAACATGTTTCTATTCACGAACTCATTCATTTACAATATGATTCCTTTCCATAGACATCTCTGACAATGATTCCATATCCAAATAACCATGGGTAAAATCACAAACCATTGAATCCCAATTTCTTAATTTAGAGTTGTATGTATTTTCACAATTTTTTAATTTAAATATCATAATTGATTTCTTTATATTGATTGTATGAAAAATACATGAATCCGGTTCCTTTTGCTTCTTTTTATTAGTACATAAATCCATAATTATTTTGTTCCAATTCATTCAAACCTCGAGGCTGTGTTTTAAGGAGCAGTCCTTTAGAGCCAAATCCCATAGTGAGAAATATCAATGCTCTATGCAGAGATAAATGCATGAGAAACGAGTTCAGGTATGCTCAATTTAGTCCATTTAAGTCATGGATGAACGACACATGGCAAACAAATCTAAGGGTTGAGGTTGAGATTAAAATTGAGGATTACATATTTGTTAAAAAGAAAAACAGGCTACTGCTCCCCTTTCTGTGCAATACACTTTTTCTTTCTATTGTCACCGCTCGCCGCCGTTTAGAATAAAGCAACAATTAATTCAAAAATTTCAGTTTACGGAAATTGAGCATCCATGATTTGCTAATCGATTTTAACAATTCTTCATATGAGTATGAATATACTCTTTATATGAATAAATTAACAATTGTTCACATGACAGATTCAAAAATTCTTCATATCAATAAATTCACATTCATGGTGGAGACGTTATACTAATCTATTTGGTATAGAATCAAAACAAATTCAACATCCATGGTGGAGACGTTATAGATTCATGGAATTTTGTAATTACTCCTTAAAATGGCAGTGATATGCGATGGAAGGAAGAGGGAGGGTATAATTGAGAGAAACGGGAGATGAAACATGTTATGAGGGGTGAGTGACAATAGAAAGAAGAAGTGTATTGCACAGAAACGGGAGTAGGAGCGTGATTTTAATCTCAACCTTCGGATATTTGTTTGCCACATGTCATGCATCTATGACTTAAATGGACTAATGGAGCATGAGGTAAATGGAGCATACCCAGACTCATGAGAAACGGTGACAAGGATAGAAATGACTAGATTAACAAGGGAGGAACATCGAATAGAGAAGAAACCGGAATGAAGGCAGATTCGCAAATGAGAAAGAAAGAGAGGAGAGACAAGGTCTCGTGTAAACCTGTCAATTCCGCCTTTAACGCCATAAACCTCATAATAATCATGCAATTAATTGAATAAATCAAAGAGTTTAGATGCTAGTCATAATTTGGTTTTCATACAAATTCACAACGAGAGACAATCATCATATATAATATCTCATCAACATGCAACAATCCTCAAAATACATGAGTAATAAATCTCAACATCATATCTTAGGCTTCAAATACATAACCATAGTCTTATCAAATAAAACCCAACAACGGATAAATGAAAATAAAACATAAATGTCTGACACCCTAATCAGAGCCTAACTAGACTCGAGCAAAAGAGAAAGGAGGTAGCTCCACGCTATCCTCAAGCAACTCACTAGGAAAGCAAACTCAATCATTCAAGTCGTCTACCCATTCATACAAATAGGCAGACGGTCAACCAAACGACCACTGGGGTTAGATAATATTCCACATAATAAACATAATCAAGGCAACGATCCTTAATTATGATCCATTGCCTCCGCTAAGACGAGCCTTCAATCATGTCTTGAGAGAAGAGGCACGATTTGTTGTAGATAAGGAGAAAGGAAACAACAGATCAGAACAAGAGACTGCTTTCTACTCATCAGGGAGCAGACAAAAGGGAAAAGAGGCTTCTAGACCCAAGTGTGATCGTTGTGGAAAGGGCCACATCAAAGCAAAATGTTTTGAGATATTGGGACACCCATCGAATTGGGACACTAGACGCTCACGTCAAGGAAATACCAGACATGGTGAGGGACAATTTGCTGCTACCGCACATATGACGCTTACTGATAAAGAGCCGAAGAGCAAAAACACAGAGACACGACCAAAGCGCTTGCGTTACACGGAATGCACATCCGGTCACCTCACAATAACATGGCTGGTAATGTAGAGATTCAATGGATCTTGGATATTGGTGCATCACACTACATGACACCTCTAATCAACATTTTAAGGGACAGTAGAAGGGTTGAAAAACCATTCCACATCATAGTACCTAATGGCAATTATGTGTTGGTGGATAAAATGGGTGATATAAGTCTTGATCAAAACATTAAATTGATTAATATGTTGCATGTGCCTGATTTTAGATGCAACTTAATTAGAATCCACAAATTAACATGTGATTTGAATTGCTTAGTGACTTATCAATCTAACTCTTGTGTCATACAGGACCGAGCTTCGAAGAGGATGATTGGTTCGGGTAATTTGCATGAAGGGGTGTATGTGCTCAAGGGAGAAGTGAATGGAGCTACATTCGCTGCTGCACAAAGGGACAACACCATCCTTTGGCATTCAAGAATGAGGCATCCATCAGATCAAGCTCTTAGGCACATTTCACAAATAGTTAATTGCAAGTTTAATTTCAATGATGTTGCTTGTTGTGACATATGTCACAGATCAAAATAATGTAGACATCCTTTTATTCAAAGTATTAATAAAGCCGAGAGGCCATTTGGTTTGATACACTGTGATTTGTGGGGGAAATACAAGACGCCTGCACATGATGACTCTCATTTTTTTTCTTACCATTGTTGATGATTATTCTCGGGGAACTTGGGTATATCTCATCAAACATAAAGATCAAACAGCAGCCATGTTGATGAATTTTTACAATATGGTGGAGACACAATTTAATGCATGTATCAAAAGAATGAGAACTGATAACGGCACTGAGTTTATTAATTCAACACTGCAGAAATTCTTTCATCAAAAAGGAATTTTGCATGAATCCTCTTGTGTTGCAATGCCGCAACAAAATGGAAGAGTAGAACGCAAACACAGACATATATTGAATGTAGCTAGAGCTCTAAGGTTTCAAGCCAACCTTCCAATAGGACACCCACATCATTAATAGGACACCTACAGTGGCAAATCAAGGTGTAAACCCATATGAGATGCTCTTTGAAAGACCACCTACAATCACTTGAGAGTATTTGGTTGTCTATTCTATGTAGGAACAAACTCTAAACAACAAGACAAATTTGATTCAAGAGCAGATAGGGGTATTTTCATTGGTTATCCGCAAGGACAAAAAGGGTGGAAAGTGTATAATCTAAAAACCCACCAATTATATGTCTCCGAGATTTAATATTTTATGAACATGAGATGCCATACATGACAAGTAAGAAAAATGATGCACTTGAGTCAGCAAGGAGTATTTTTCATAACGTAGTAGTTTCACAAGATGAGAGCAACACAAATTGTGAAGAAAACCAAGATGAAAGTCAAGAGGTTCAGAATGAGGGGGAGATTCAAGTCATGCAAATGGAGGATCATGAAGAACCTAGAGCAACAACACTCGAACCTCGCGCAAGGCAGCCACTAGTTTATCTTCGAGATTATCATTGTTATGCAGCAAACATAAACCCCCATGCACTGAACCGAATAATTCAAACTCTTCATGTAAAGTCTATCCTATCACTAATTTCTTGAGTTATGTTTGTTTTTCTCCCAAATATCAAGCTTATCTTGCAGTTGTTACTAGCAATGAGGAACCGCGAAACTATGCAGAGGCAATACAGAAACGCGAATAGCAAGAAGCCATGGCACAAGAACTTAAAGCTCTGGAGAAAATGATACTTGGTATTTAACATTACCACCCAAAGAAAAGAAAATTGTGGGATGTAGATGGGCTTACAAAATAAAGTAAAAAGCCTCTGGGGAGATTGAAAAGTATAAAGCATGCTTAGTGGCGAAAGGATACACACAAGTGGAAGGGGAGGATTTTAATGAAACATTCGCTCTGGTGGCTAAAATGACAACCGTTTGCTGTTTTCTATCAGTTGTTGTGGCAATGGGTTTTTACATGGGGATCTAGAAGAAGGAGTGTATATGCGAGCTCCAGAAGGCTACAAAGTTCCTAAATATTGAATGGTATGTCGGTTGAAAAATTCACTTTACGGATTGAAACAGGCGTCCCATAACTGGTATTCAAAACTATCTCAAACACTTGTGAAGTATGGTTTTCAAGAATCTCATGCAGATCACAGCTTATTCACTTACTCTAGGGGGCATATTTTTTTGGGCGTGTTGATATACGTGGATGACCTGGTGATTGCTGGGAATGATACTTCAGTATGTAGTAACTTTAAACAGTACTTGTGTCAATGCTTCCATATGAAGGATCTTGGTGCAGTCAAATATTTCTTAGGCCTAGAACTAGCCTGTGGACCATCTGGCCTATTCATGTGCCAACAAAAATACACTCTTGATATCATAAGTGAGTGCAAAATGACATATTGTAAACCAGTTTCATTCCCAATGGAAGAGAATCAAAAGCTTGCACTTGATTCGGGTCCTGCCTATCCTGATTCTTCATGCTTCCGAAGACTTGTTGGTCGCTTGATTTATCTCACCATCACTCTTCCAGAGATAACATATTATGTACACATCTTGAGCAGTTTATGCAGTCCCCACAACAAGCTCATTGGGATGCAGCTATGCGTGTTCTATGGTTCCTAAAATCTTCACCAGGTCAGGGAATTATTTTTCCAAAAGAAAATGATCTCACTCTCATTGCTTATTGCGATTCAGATTGGGCATCATCTCCATTAACTTGGAAATCTACAACCGAGTTTTTAATGAAACTTGGATCAACCCCGGTATCCTGGAAAACCAAGAAGCAGACCACAGTTTCTAAGTCGTCAAGTGAGGCGGAATATAGAGCCATGAACCAAGCTACAAGTGAAATTATCTGTCTTCGAAGCCTGTTGTCATGTCTGCAAGTTCAATGCAATTCTCCCACTGTGCTTCACTGCGACAACCAGGCCGCAATTCACATTGCTGCAAATCCAGTTTACCACGAGAGGACAAAACATATAGAAGTGGATTGCCACTTTATTCGCCGTCACTTGCAAGCAAGGACGATTTCAACAAGCTATATTCCAACCAAGAAACAACAAGCTGGCATATTCACAAAAGCTTTGGGAGCAAGCTCATTCCACGAATTAATGGTCAATTTGGGTGCTCATGATCCTCGCCCTCCAACTTGAGGGGGAGTATTGGAACATTAATACTGAATATTATAGGATTATTACACAATAACTGTAGGATCACAAATTAATTGTAGCATCATGGTTATTAACTGAGATAATCATGACCTTTGTTAGTCTTAAACATCCTTCTCTATTTAGTTCCTAGATTATAGTCTTGTACAATATATACAGACTCTACCTATACATCTAAAATATACACAGAAAACAAAGTTTCTGTTTTTCTATTATAAGATCTTCCTCAAAAAAAAATTAAAAAAATATACAATATAAGATCGACAGCTACTCATGGAACCTCTCCAATTATTTTAGGATTATATCTCATGCTATCCTTTAATCCATCCACACACTCCTTTCAAGTTCTTTAATCATGGGGGGTCGTGGATTCTTAACTTTTTTTTTTATTTCAAGTTAGCATATTATAGGTAAGAAATCTTCACTTCCGTTTAACAATCACTGATCTCCGCCGCAAAACTTGTTAAACACACAAGGTGGATTCTCTTCTCCCAGCTTAAGATTCAATTGTTGGCTACTTTCTTTTTTTATAACAATAACTTCTCTTTTAGGAGAATAATCAATTATTGTCTACTTATATTTTATTATATCAATTACAAAAACAGATTTAAATATTTGATGGGTGATTGGAACTGGATGACTTATAAATTCATTCATTTCTAGACAAAAATAAATAAATTCATTACATTTTACAAAATTCTGTGATATGAATTGCTTTAGTCAATTAGAAGTGAATATAATATAAACAAAAATTAGACCTTGTGAAAGATGCAAGAGTCAAACAAAGAGCATGTAATGTACAACATCAAGTATCTTTTGAATGATGTGTAAATGTTCTGAGTTACAAGTGAGAAGAAAAAAAAAACCTATGAACCAGCCAAACACATCTTTTGATTTATTGTCATGAATACAGACATTCTGAGAATGGCACATCAATGAATAAAGATGAAAATTTAAATCAACAACTAGAGCTCACGTGCTTTCTTTTGCATATCCACTTGTGTCTTCAACAACTTTAGTCCAAACATTAGCTATTTTCTCAGCATACCCCACCTATTAACTTCAGTTAATCAGATGATGAATGAAACTAAGAATAAAATAACATCAACAAACTAGCAGCACAATGACAAATTAATAAAAATTGATTGAAACATAAAGCTTTCTGTTTCCATAAGATTAGACCCGCTGACACACCGATGAACACAGAACATTCAAGAAGGAACATAAAACGAACAAATATTAAATCATACCTGATTAACTACAAATCCTTTCAACATGTTTAAGAAGTCGGCCTGCCTCTCTCTATCAAGCCTTTCAAGTTCACTCCTATTGTTTTCCTGCATTGGCATCATCATCATTCAATAAGCAAAGCAACAGAGGAAATAGACAGAAAGGGGAAATCAATTAAACATAACACAAAGGAAATCGAAAAAACAAAATTAAATAACCAAATAGTAAGATTTTCGACTAACCAGCTGGGATTTTACAAATAAATATACAGTAGCAACATAATCATTGTGTGAAGAATTTCAGGTTTAATGTTAGAGAGGAAGAAAAAGAGGGGAAAGCAACTACCTAAAAGAAACTCATAATATAATTGATAGATTTTTTTTAAGGAATATAATTGATAGATGATGTCTGAACTGAACATCTGAAAAATTATGTTTAATATTTTGGTTGTATCTAAGAACAATTTAAAGTATCTTAGATTATCTCTAAGGATTAGTTTCACTATTTTCGTGTATATAATGCTTTCCTTATTTAACTAAGATTACGACTCAAGTATGGTATAAGGAATAGTGCTTTTTCTTCTGAGATAACATCCACCATATCATTCACATTAATATCAATGTAACTTATCCGAAAATTTATTATTTTGTCATGCCTCAATACCTAAACGTCTCGACACTATAACTTCAACACATTGAATGAATTAAGTCCCTAAATCTAGAACTCCTTTTTATACCAGTAACTAGTAATAAGGTTCACTAACTAGTAATTAGGTCAAGTACCTAACAACCTAATAACTGTAATATACAAGCCTCCCCTGTAAGCTTTAGTTGTTACAAGTATAAACTAGCAAACATGAGACGGATAACACCAGCCTTTCTAGTCAAAGACCTTTGGAACCTCATACTCCCCCTGAACCACAAATCTTGGGTTCTATCTCATCCACACACATCACAAGTAGATGAGATGGTTTATGGAGCCTTTGGCTTTTCGCTTCAGAGGTTCCCCTCACCTCCAAACTGATTCTCAAACTCTTAGTTATCATACAAGCCACCTCTAACCAAATAACCAGAACACTGAGCAAGGTCCTTTACAGATGACCAAAGTTTTCCTATTTTCATATCATTGACAAAATAGACCATATAAAAATACTTCACAGTCCACAGTCTTCAAGTAGCAACGTTGTTCAAATTTCAAATCGAAACATGTCGAGCAAAGATGCAATAAGGAGAAGATCTAAGAATAAAAATAACAGAACAGCGGTCAAACAAGCTAAGCAGAGGCATAATAGTAATTCAGTGATCAACTACCAAGTTGGAACAAAGGCATCTAACAAAGAGAGAGAGAGAGAGAGAAGGCCCTTGGCAAAAAAGGAAGGGAAATCAGTTTAAAATGATGAACGAACAATATTAGAGAACATAAGGGAGGGATATCAATTTATTTTGTCCTCCCTCAACACCTAAAGGTCTGGACCCTATAAATTCGGCACATTGAATGAATTAAATCCCCAAACCTAAAACTCCAATTTATACTAGTGAGTAGTAACTAGGTCAAGTATCAATACTACAACTTACAGTACTACTACAAGCCAAAGCTTACCGACAAAAAGACTAACAACCTAATAACTGTAGTATACAAGACGGAAGCTTTAGCAGTTACAAGTATAAACCTGCAAACATGAGACAGATAAAACCATAGGAACCCATTTGGGTTGGCCTAAAGGTGTTGGCTTGGGACCTTGGAGTGTGCTCCTCTACAGGTCTCATGTTTGATTCCCCCTGGTGCCAATTTCAGTGGCCTAAGTCCATACAGAGCTATGATCTCGCTTTAAATGGGACCCCCACAAGTGGATGGTGGGATTGGACCCCTCGGCTTTTATCTTCTCCACACACATCCCAAGCAGATGAAACGATTTTTGGAGTCTTTGACCTTTCCCTTCAAAGGTGGCCATGACCTCTGAACTGATTCCCAAACTTTAGGTTATCATGCAACCCAACTCTAACCAAATCACCAAAACAGTGAGTAGGGACCTTTATAGATATCCAAAGTTTTCAAACCACAAACCCTTCACAAAATAGCACATATAAAATTATTCAAACCTTAACCCCAAACAGGGTATGCAAAGATGCAACGTTAGAGAAGATCTAACAACAAAAAATGGAACAACAGCCAAACGTGCCAAGCAGAGGAGATTACATTAGCAGCAGAAGAGATTCACCAACAGAGGAGAGAATAATATAGAAATTAGGAACAGACGAGAGAATGTGATCAATGTAATGAACTCAACAAAGAGAAAGGAGACCCTGGTAAATGATACCAAGTTAAGAATTCAAGTTTTGGGCCAGGGAAGAAAAGAGAAAAAGCCAGTCAATAATAATAAACTGAAAATATCATTAATAGATGAGATAAGTTATAATTTATAACCCAAATCAAATACTTAAATTTACATGAAAAATTAGGTACAATACTGCTAGTACAAGTCCGAGCCCACAAACAATAAGACTAATAATAGCCTAACAACCCTAATGTCTTGACACTCATACACATTTTTCAATGTAGATGCATATAGCAGGAGTTCGATCTGCAAACTTACGCAAACATTTTTGTCTACCAAGTACTACTCCCTCCGGTCTCAAACGTAAGCAACTTTTCACTTTTTAGGTTTATTCAATAAAAGATGTATGTGGTCTATAATATGGACCACATGCATCATTTATTAAATGAACCTAAAAAATGAAAAGTTGCTTACATTTGAGACTGGAGGGAGTACAAATACAAAGGGTTGTATCTCTAATTCGTAACAATTGAAAAAAAAAAATTATTAATAGCAATCATATTTGTAAAGGATAACAAATGACCAATCATAGCAGTATAGGACATTCTAAGCTGGCTAGAAAAAATAAAGTTATGAACAGTTGAACACCGATGATAGTTTGTCTGCTTTCACAGATATAGAATATGAGATTAAACAAAACACAACTTTGATGGATCTCAAGAACAAGAAACATTATCAACTGAATTTTAGAAGATTGAAGCATATGCCATTTTAAATCGCAAACTATTCAGAAAGCGTAATGCTATACGAAGAAAACGTATCTAGCTTAAGAACCAAATCAAAATAAAAAACAATTAAACCATACCTTGATCCGCTCATATTCTCTAATTGCAACATTTTTGGCATCTTCTGTGGCTCTTATGGTATCCTGTAGCTCCTCTAACTTCCGAGTTCTTGATTTGTCACCCCCAAATATTTTAGATGAAGCCGCTTCAAGTTTCTCTGCTCTTGATTGCAAGGAAGAGAGTTCTGATAGAAGAGTTTGTACTGTCAATAATGCACTTGTGCGATCAGTGAATGCACTATGAACAGCCAACATTAATCCAAGATATTCGTGTAGTGTATCCTGCTATGCATAAAATGGAAAATCACCAACAATTAAACCTATTTAGTGGATTGCCTGTTATTATTAAGGAAAGGGCAATGCCTTTGTAAGAATATGCCAACCTATGGAACATATATATGAAAGAATTTTCTAAGTAGACAACAACAAGAACAAATGTATAATTGAAAAATTATATACCAAATGCTTCACAGTCTGAGAATTTAATTCTCGGAATAATCTGCTAGCTTTCACAGCAGCTGTTGCTACACCTTTCATGTCCGTAGCTCGTACCCTCTGAGATTCCGAAACAGCTTCTTCATTTTCAAATTTTGTTAATTTAATAAACGCCAACCCTAATTCTCCCATTGTCTCTCCCATGTCCTGTTGTGCTTTAACAAGTGATTCAGCCTGCACAAAATTCTCTCACGATGAGAACTCTCCAACAAGTACAAACTTAACCACACGCTCATAACATCATTAAAATAATGCAAGCAACAAGTTATCAAACACAAACTTAAGTGCTTATGCATAAGTTATTTCTATAACAAAATATAAATTAACGTCAAATTGTTTTCTTGTAAGCTGTTTTCATACGTTGTCCTAGACCTTTCAGAGCTTATGAAAATAAGCTAAAAACAGTTTACTGACATTACATAAGTTGTTTTTATGAACTCTCCCAAACAGTCTCACAGGTGCTTATGCCAGTAGTTCAGTTCAAATAAGTCATTCCAAACAGGGTCGGAAGTAATAAACACAGTCTAATAAGCTAAAACTGAAAATTCCTTCAAAAAAAAAAGCTAAAACTGAAAATGACAGTGAAAATAACACCTGCTGAGAAGCACCATTGATTTGTTGTTCAAGTTCATTAACCCTTTCTTTCTTTGCAAGAAACTCCTTATCTTCCTCGACAACAAGCGGCTTAGAACCACCCCAATCATTCGCCATAGACTGCTTCAATTCCTTAAACAACCTCAACAAATCCCTCCCACCTTTCGCCGGTTGCACAACCTCGCTAGGAGTAATAACACTCTCCCCCATCAACTGCTTCGGCAACTTCACCGCGCCATCCAAAACCCTCGATGCCACATCCGTCGAACCCACCATCGGAAGCTTCCCTTGAACCTGCAAAAACACTCTAAACTCATCACTCTTCCGAATCACCGGATGATCCGCCAATCTCCTCAAATATTTCTCCAATGACACCCTCCTCTGCTCAACAAACTCCTGCTTCTGCATCACCTGACTCTCCACAATACTCTTATCCGGCCTCGGCGGTATAAAAAACCCACGATACGCCTCCGATAATCGATCAGAAAGCGTAACCACATCTTTAAACCTTCTCCGAACACCGAATTCGTTACCTCCAAATTCCGGTAAATTCGTCCTCGTCGTAATCAAATACGTAACATAACTATTACTACCAGGCACAATCGAATTCGAATTCTCTTGCTCCTTAACCGGATTCGAAACCGTAATTCTCAAATACTCTGAATTCAAAGACTCCGATCTCGAAAAAACTCCTCCATCGGAATAGCTTCGTGTCGGAGTATTAACACCGTTGGAAGATGTTTCACCGTCGAAGGAAGTGAAAATAGCGTCTGCGTTAGGTGAATTAGGGTTTTGAAATTCGCGGTGGTGCTGCGGCGGAGATAAGAGTGGATCGGAATCCACCGGTGAAACGAAGCTAGGCGATGAGAGAGGATGGTTTTGAGAATTGTGGGAATCAGAGAGCGTGGACATCACGCTCCGGTAGTTAGAGTATGATTTACTCGTTAA
>Ga0315915_1007158_pt1 | contig 13441 bp, 5 predicted proteins | sample MpolbnodulesMG_FD_207738 | JGI IMG/M metagenome (GOLD analysis project Ga0315915, IMG submission 207738) | Medicago polymorpha root nodule microbial communities from Los Angeles, California, United States - branched nodules | ecosystem: Host-associated > Plants > Roots > Nodule | place: USA... | reverse complement strand
CAGGGGGTTATATATATATATATATATATATATATATATATATATATATAGTTCAGAAATTATATTTAATAGATAGATTGAATTTTGAGAAATAATAATTAAGGGAGTCTGTGGGCTTTGGGATGGGACCCATTTGATATGACCTCCACGTGGGACTGTTTCAGTCGCGGCAAAACGGAGACGCCCTTTGACTCCGTAATACTTTGTGATCAACATCATAAGTTATGATGCCTAATTCTAGTTAGTTCAACTAATCATAGGATCAACTCAAAGTTGTCCAATATTACGTCATAGGATTAGTCAAATTATGCGTAACTCTGTGTGTGTGTTATAAATAAAAAGGAAGGTATCTAATCTTTTTGGGCCCCAGGAAGTTGGTCCAACTTACATCTTCACCCATGTGGGTTCTTCCACGTGTCAATTCTCAGTTCTTCAAATCTGACATATCAGTTGATGACGTGTCAAATGACATGGAGATATGCAGAAGAAAGAAGAATGAGTTATTGGTTGTGATTCGTAGTGTTGGTCATACCCCCGTTACGTTACCTGGGAAAGAGTATATTAAGACACGTAGCGCGTTACATACACCGCCATAAAAGAGTGGCAGTGACGTAAACGCGCGGGAATGTCTAGTGCCTAGTGTCTGTCTAGTTAAACAGCACAGTGCCTTGACTTGATGATTTCTATCCCGTTCCAATAATGGTAAGGTAAGGTTCAACCAATAATTATTTATTAATGAAAAACAACAAAAGCAATTTAAATAATGATTATTTTATTAAAAAGTGGTGTGGAGTTTACTCAAGAGATCTGCAATTTTTTTCTTCAATGGAGGTATCTATTAAATACCGAGTTTTAAATGGTAAACATCCTACAAATGTAGATGCTCTTACAATGTGTAAATGCTAAATTCGATCTCCTTTGGATGTAAATGGTTACACTTAGACGACTTTGTGTTTATTTTTCTTTTCATCAATAATTTTCTCTCATCAAAATAATTTATTTTAATTATTTATATATCATTCTCTCTTATTTAAAATATATCACATCATCAATCTTAAAATCAACCAAATATTTTTCAAATGTAAATGTATGGATTGCCCATCTCTTAATTTTAGTTTATGCTAACTAACTACTTAATGAAAAAAAAAATTGTACTGATAACAATATACTTTACACTTTTAAATAATTGATTATAAAAGTTTTAAGAAATTCTTGGTTTACTTTTTTTTTATCTTCTTTATATTACTTTAATTTTATATATCTTCTTTTTTAATAGAAATGCAGGAATCTTTTAATAGAACAAAAGAGTTTAATTTGAGTAACCAAAAAAAAAAGTTTAATTTGGATATACTATTAATGGAAAAAATCTTTTACCCCAAATGATTTTAAAAAAAAGAAAATCAAACCTTTATAATCTAACGGTTGTAAATAGTAGTCGTTTGAAAAAAGGATTTATGTTCTGGCACAAATTTTTAAAAATGTTTGTAGTTAGGGGAGTATTATTTTATTAAAATTTAATAAAAATGGTAAGAATCCACCTTTAAAATTTTGCTTAATAGCAGTTTGAACACCCTAACCTTTCCAAAGTTGCGATTTTGGCCCCTATGGAAAAAACTACAAAACCGTCCCTTAAGTTTTGCACCTGTGGCAGTTTTGGCCCCCAAGGTCAATTTTGACTCGGTCTATGCTGACGTGGCACCCTAAGTGAAGTGCAAGTGTTATTTTTTTTATTTATTTTAGCTTTCGGGGCCAAAACTGCTACAGTTGCAAAACTTAGGGGGCGGTTTTGTAGTTTTTTTTCTTAGGGGCCAAAATCGCAACTTCGTGAAAGTTAGGGGGCGAAAACTGCTATTAAGCCTTAAAATTTCTATAGCTCCATATTAATGCATCTCATTTTTTGGTTTGTGTAATATCGATCGGTTCAACGGTAGACCCTGCTATTTTTAGTAATCTTTAATAAAATATTCTTTTCTCCACTTTTTATTATTATAAAATTCAATTTTTATTAAATACGGTAAATGTCAGATCCATATTAAATTCATCCCGAATTATAATTGAATTGTTCGTTAAAAATACAATCACTTGTAAACTTGTTAAGTTTTTCAATGAAGACATATGTATCCAAGTCTCATGGTTGTTGCAAGCTTTAGTGAGTAAAATGTGAGATAATATGATGATGCCTTGAAAGAGAGCAGTGTGAGGCATGTGATCACGGGTACTTGAAATGAATACTCAAATGTCTAAGTCATGCTTTGCTTGCAAATTTGTGCTTCCATTTGCAGCTTGAAGCAACATATAATTAGGAAGGGAAAAAGTGAGCAAAAATAAATAATTAGGGAGTGACAGGAGTAGGAAGGAGTCCGAGAGGATGAGAACAACTTCCATTATCAGAGACCTAATGGGCCATCAAACAGCTTTATTTTGGTTCAAGTCACCATCCCTATTCCCCTCCTTTCTTTCTACATGTTGTGTCAGCACCTAATTCTGTTGATCCAATCAAACAACAACAATAAATCTTGGACGTTCTTCATAGTCATACAAACTTTAGTGGGAGGCTGAGGGAAAATTGGAAGAGCAACTGCGGCGCATCAAAAATCATATTGCATGCGTGTTTGGTATCACAGTAGTTTAGACCAAATTACCGCAATTTTATTAATAATTTTGTAAAATCACTTCTGTCAAAAAAGAAAAAAAAATTGTAAAATCATAGTGATTCATCTTGATTTTAGTTTTTTTTTTTACTTAATAAAGATACCAAACAAATTAATTTAAACTACAACGTTTTAGTTTACACAAAAAATAAATATTTTTTTTTATTTATCTCTATTTATATATAAATAATTGATATATTTTTCTCAACAACAAAAATAAATGATAACATACCAAATTAAATTGCATTTGATCATTAAGAAGTTTCATCCATGTTCTTTTCAGAAAAGATACACACAGTGGCGGATCTTAGTGGAGACCTGTAGGTGTCACCGCATCCCATAAGTTTACTATAATTATCATATTATGCATAATATATTATACGTTACAGTGGCGCTGCAGTGGATTGACAACCTCCAAAACCCCCCTAAGGTGTGGGTTCGATATTAGCTATTTCGCTCATAAAATATATCTCCAAATTGTGCACTTCTTCGTATTCGATTTTACCACATTCATAAGCATTTTGTTATAGGATTCAACAATGATGTCCCAAAAGCATCCATTCATCGCAAGCTCTATCACACAAAGTGAAAAGAAGGTAGTGACTAACTTGTTCCGATTTTTTTTAATGACTATTTTGGGTCGTGCAAATTTTTTAAGGCACAGAGTGATCTTCACTCTAAAACTTATGTTTAACAAAAATAATAAGATATGATGTCCCAAAAGCATCCATTCATCGCAAGCTCTACCACAAAGTGAAAAGAAGGTGGTGACTAACTTGTTCCGATTTTCTTTTAATGACTATTTTGCGTCTTGCAAAAATTTGAAGGGACAGATTGATCTTCACTCTAAGACTTATATTTAACATAAATAATAAGATATGTATCTAGTAATTTATTAAAAAAATAGGCTTAGGGACAAATATAATGTTAAATAGTAGAAATGACGACTTAAGTTTATTTTTTTCTTTTTACAAAACTTAAGTTTAATTCTTAAGATTGTTCTCTTGTACAATAATGTTTGCTATATTGTTTATATTTTTTTATATTGTTTAACGTACATGATAAAATGAGAAATGATATTTGTATAACTATTTTTTGATAACTTTTGTGACAACTTTATCTTTCATACTCATATTATGTTTTTACTTTCTCACTCTATTGTTTTGGTTTCCATATCAATATCTACTTTTCTTTGTTAATTTATAGTTGTCACACAAATGGTTGTTCAAATAATACACCTCTAAAAAAATATAGAATAAAAAATCATACATGGTCCTTTCAAAACAAAACAAAAATCATACATTGAATCTATATCTCACCGAAGTTCAATCTTAACATACTTTTTCATGATTGTACCCAATATCTCGATGTAATTGAGATTTATTTAAATATAACATTTATTTTCCTATTTGACTCAACATATGTATATACACATTCATTTTTCATATACACCGCTCAAAGATCAAATGGTTAACAAACCTAAATATCTACCATTTTTTATATATAGTTTGCATAGAATCTGCGACTGTACTGTTCCTGAAATAAGAGTTCCAAAAATGAACCAATGACAAGATGTTGAAAAAAAATAATTGTAAAGCCTGCTTCTTATCTTATCTACTTTATATATGTATATGAGCCTGCAGATTAATAATTGGGTGATGGAGATATGGCATATACGGTGAAGAAGAGCAGCAGATCCAATATATGTATGGGAAATTCTAGTTCTTGCAGGATCAACCTAATATAATAAATAAATAAATAAATATACTGTAGTTTTCAGTAGCCAGCATATATAAAGTTTGGGGCATGGAGAAGTCTCTTGTTAATTGCTATCCATATTAGCTCCCTTGGACCTTGGTCCACTTGCAAGTTGCAAATGATCGGTACCCAAATTCATACCTAGCCTTCTCTCTTCTTAAATACCAATACCAATCTAGCTCAGCACATTTTGCACCAAATTCACTCTCTGCTCACAGAATTTGCATATATAGTAGTGATATCAAATTATTGATAATCACTGCAGTTAAAATATTATTCGAATCATAAATGTTAACATATTAATTATTATGTTAGTATTTTTTTCCCTTGTCTTGGAGCTTTAACTTCTTAATACATTTAATATTTTAACTCAACTAAGTGAGCTACCTCCCTATTGTAGTAAATAAAATAGTTAGTGTTGTTGAAATTTTGAAGGTTATTATCAAGTGTTAAATAAATCAAAATGATTCTATATTTATAGACGAGGGTACTGTGTTAAGAGTGATGCTATATCAAGGAAAAAAAATCACGAGAGATTTCCAAAGGTGCGTTTAGTCAAAGGCAACAATTTTTGCTCATATTTTAATTCTCGAATTTTGTGGCAATCATGTAGAGAGTGGTGCATGTGCAACTAAATAACACTGCTTGGGATAAATTTGTAAAAAAATAATCACTATACTTCGTATTGTGTGCGCGCGCAACAAGTACTCTAGTCAAGAGATAACAAAACGAAAGATCCATTCAAAGAAAACAAGAGCGAAAACTAAAAAAACACAAAGCAACCAACTAACCTCCTATTAAGAACATCCAACCCCAACCGAACAGGAGGAAGACTAGAAACATAATCCCAAATACAATCAACCTCTAGATAAATCACCACAAAATAAAATGAGTTCATGATCCCACTCATAGAGGAACATGTGTGACCATAATGTTTTCCTAAAAACCATTTTCAAAAGGTGATTTTAACCATATCCATCAACTGAAGCACAGACGACTCCTGCCCCAAAAAGATGTTAGTATTACAAGATCCCACACAGTAATAAGAAACCTAACCACTCCTTTTTTTTCCACCTAAGTCTAACAAAATACTAAATATATTCACTAAATCTTAAGTTAAAACAAACTCTCACCCTAACCACTAAAACACATGATACCACAACTGACCTAAAAAAGGACATCTAAGAAAAGGATGACCAGATGACTCTACATGCTCATCACATAAAACGCAGGAAATACGCCCAATGTCAACAATAATCCTCCTTGAATATAGATTATGCCGAGTTGAAATCCTATCATGAAGCAACTGCCACGGGAAAATCTTCATCTTGAGAGGAGACCAAGACTCTCACACACTTAAAAAGAAATCGGATCATTTCTCCTGACCACACATTCACTTCATTGGCTCTCTTAAAAAGGAAACTATAAGTTGCGAATAAGTACTAGAAGAATCATTACTCTAAATCTATGAAGTCTACATCTTCAGGGAAGATTGGACTCTCTAGAGCCTCAAACAGCTCTCCAAAGATCACACGCTCCAACACCAAAAAAAATGTCTCCTCCACGTAAGATCTCACAAAGAAATATATAGTATTTCCTAAAAATACATCATTTTTCAGTTATTAATATATTAACTACACTACTTTAAAAAAAATATTTTTAATGAAATACATCATTTTCATATTAACTACACAACTTGAATAAACAGATTTTCGCTTTTAGTTATTTTATATAGGATCTTTTAATTTCTATAGCGATATTTATTCAAGTGTCCCAGGCCACGAATTGAAACTCTAGATTTCCCAGCACCATAGAAGGTTAACTAACGACTCAAAAAGAGGTTAATTATCCAATTAAGTAGAGGCCGTATAATGTAGCATAACATTTTTTTCACAGGAATCTTGCAATGAACCTAAAGAATGGTTAGGCATTTTTTCGGTAACAGCACGAACGCTTGGTGAGAATTTTGTTCACTTTGGTTAAATTGCGGGCTTTCCGCGATCTACACATTCTTTTTTCAAAGTGATATGGATCGCTTGTGTCTAGGTCAGTTGGAAAGAAAGGAAAAACTGAGTGTTCAACTATTTGACTTTAGCTACTGTTCTTATTGACAAAGTAAAGATGCAATATTTTTCTTGGCTGAAAGCACGTATATGTAATTTTTCTTATAGCTTTCATGATTGGTGGCGGCATCCTTTACTTTGCATGGGTGTTGTCTGTCACTTAATTTCATCTTTTGTTGTCAGTTTTTTGTTGGTGCTTCTGTGTTATAGGCACCGGTAACATTGTACAAACTTTTGGGGGATTCATTCCTAGCACGCCTTTTGTGGGGTGAATGGTTTTTGCGTTCAGTAATATATTCCATTTTGACTTGTTCAAAAAAAATGATATTTCATATCTATATAATAGAAATATCATTCATCCTTTTGTCATAAAATGAATGTTATTTTTCATTATTTTTTTAAATTCTCTCATATAATTAGTATGTAGATCCCTTACAAGTCATTGTATTCCACACCAATGTCTAATAAGTCATTGTAGATCACATTTTTCTTAATATACATATGTGTGTTAAATAAGTCGATTATTTAAATGTTTGTTAGTTCATTTTTTCAAAAAAAATAAAAATAGTCCATGTCTGTTAGTAGTTCATAAATGTTACTCCGTGTTTGAACACGCAATAACTGATAGTAAAAAATTAAATACTCCTGACGTAGTGTTTTTATTTTTTAAGAAAAGGGTGGAAAAGTTTGACTCCATGTTTGAAGATCCAAGTTCCAATCCCCTGACGTATTATGTTTGCACTGAAAGCTTCATGGATTGGTGGCTGGTACATGCATGCATTTCCGCCTTACAATTTGCAATACTTTCATGGCGGCAGGCAGGTATCGCAATTCAGGTCATGCACCATTATTCATGTTGTAAAGTTTTGTTTTCATGTCGTAGCTATTATATCTAAGGTTTTGTTTTGTGACCACAATCATCGTAATTTTTTTCTTTTTTTTTCTTTTTGAGTTAACCCACCATTTCTTAGAGAAATGTTCATGTTAATCGGAGTATCGAGATATAAATAAAGTTTAATTAAGAACAATTATGTATTTTCTTTTGTGCTTTTAGTGTTGTTTTTCACTAAAAATATTCACAACTAATTTTGTCAAGTTTCAAATTTTTTAAAAGTTTGTTATAAGCCCACAAAAATATATATTTTTTAAAATGTATTTTATTAAATGACAAATAATGTCAAATGCACACAAAGAAATGTATCTTTTTTTATATGAATATGTTATTTTCGACATGCAACTACAAAGATTCATCTTTCGAGTTGTATAAGTCTTATATGAGTAGGCATTGCAAAGGGGCGGAGTTGGGACGAGTTTTACATTCTCCGTCCATATACCCTACTCTCATATACTTACTCATTACCCTACCCATGCAGGGATGAGAAATTGAATCTCATCTCAGTACCTGATGGGTTCGGGTATCCCCGCCCCATCCCTGCAGTGGATAATTTTTGTTTAATTAAAAATAAAAGTATTTTTCAGCCCCGATCACAATGTTGTAATGCATTATCCAGTAAAAAGACAATGGTGATCGATGACCATGTTGATGGAGAAGATAGAGGCCGAGAGTGTGAGATATAAAGGGAGAAAAGAGAGAACTATGATAAAGGAATGTCATCTGAAAAACTGAGACTTTGCCGGTGTGAGTGAATTGATTTAAGGTTTTGGTTTCTACTTATACAAAATGTGTAATAAATTGATTTTCTACATTCGGAATGGGTTTGTGTTTGGGTATGGGTAAGGGGTGGGTACCTATATCCTCGTCCCGTACCCGTGTTTAGAAATCGGGGAAAACCCAAATCCATACACAAACTCAGTCTAAGCGGGGAAAACCCGTCAAATTTGGTTTGGTTCAGGAGGGTACCTACGGGTATGGGTTTTGTTGCACGCCTATATATGAGTGGCAATGAAGAAATGTACTTAAGTTCTTTTTTTTGTCAAGTAGTTTAGTAGTTAGAAATTCATCTCTTAAAATAGTTAAGTAGAAAAGTTGAGGTTTGAACTCATATCACTACAAACTGCAATGTCCCTCCCAACTTAAATGAATTGTACTTAACTTCTACTCTTTGACAATTTTTAATTCAACTAGTATAGAATGAACTATTAATTTTGTCTTTAAATTGTCATTCTCTTATCAATTTGGTACATAAACTATAAAAATATAATATGAAGTTTCAAACTTTGTTAAAAAACAGTCATAAACTATATTTAGCTCATCAAGTAAGTCACTCAATTTCCTTAAAAATAGGAGAGACGGTAATAGTTTAGGGAATAACTTGATCAATTGAAAATAGACCACTTATATATTTATAGTTTAAAGATCAAATTGGAGAGACGATTATAATTTATGGAGCAAATTGGTTTTTATTTTGTCAAGTAGTCTAATGGCTAGAATTCACATTTTTTCAGGTGAATAAGTGAAATGTCCAGAGTTCAAACTCCAGCCCCTACATATAATAATAATGCATGTCCCTGCCAACTGAGATATGCTCACGGGAACAAAGATAATGATATTTTCGAAGGTATATTTTTTGTGCATCAGGCCACGAACTCTATGAGCACGTATTCCCCCTCCAAACCCCTTGTGTACCTGTCAATGGTCTACTATGTTTGCAAATGGCTATACAAAAATCCCGTGTGGATTAAATAAATGAACAAGTATAGCAGCCAAAGTAATCCGTCTCTTCTTTAAACTTCTATTTGTTCCTTCTAATAAGGTTCGAAAATAGAAAATAAAATCATTAGAGACTAATGGCAATGCACCACCCATGAATTTCTTTTTATATAAATAAATCAAACTATTTTATTTTAACTTTTCACATTTGCTAACTAAATTGGTAAAATCACTAAATTTTGATCGATCAAATCCAAATGTTTCAATTGGCTGTGATTCTTAACTAAATTTATTTCTTGAGGTTATTAATTAATTAATTGACTAATATTGCTATTAGATCACTGCCTCCCTCCCTCCCCAACAAACACACATGTTATGTTTCATTTGCCATACAATATACATACTACCATCTTCCAAACTAAGTATCTTAATCTTAAGTTATACTTATACCACAATAAATGGTTGGTTGATTGATTGTCATCAGAACAGAACCAAGAAGGAATCAGATCAGTGCCCCATATACTCCATACAATAGAAATGAATAAACATACGGGAACTTAACTATTAATTTAGTGATTTGGTGTATCAATACACTCAAAAAATTTGGTGTACCATAGAATTTGCCGAACTTCTACGGTACACCCGCAAATTATGGTGTACCGGTACTCCTACTACAAAAATCTTTAAATTAACTATTAATTTTATGAAATAAAGAGCTATTTGTTGATTTTTATATTTTAGAAAATGTCATTCATAAGAAAAAACATTATTTCATTGTTTATAAAAATCATACTAATTTTTTTTACATTTTATTCTAAAAAATAATCAAAATTCTCTATCATGAGTACTAAAAATTCAGAAAAATTAAATTTTATTTCGTCGACGTTTTTGGTAAATAAGATTTAATTATTATAATTATAGGTGATAGAAAACAATTTTTCTCTTAAAAAAATAACACATTTAACTATTAATTTAATGATTTGGTGTACCAATACACTCAAAAATTTTGGTGTACCATAGAATTTGCCTTTTTATATACAGATTTTTTATAAAGTTATAGAATTATATCATTTTATATTTTTACAATCCACTTTGACTGTGAACTTGAGAAAACAAAAAACCACCAAATTGACAATAATATTCCTATTACCTTCATTTTTTTGACGTGTAAGAAAAAATTGTCAACTTTTTTAGAGGACTCTTACACATTTTTTGTTCAATTAAAAAAATGATGAATTGATATTTGTCAGCTTTATTTTCCTTTTGGTATTTCACTTCATTATCTTCATATTAAGAACACAACACACGTTTCCCCTCATTACTTATCTCCATCTTTCTTCCATTTGTTTTAAAAGAGGGTCCATGGAACAAAGAAATCACTTACTGATTAAAGATCAAAACATTCACATTTGACACCAAGTTCTTCTACTTGTTCATTGAGATTGTATTTTGGTTTCCCAAATTAATCATGTATTTTATTCTAGATTCTTCGATGGTTTATTCATACGATGATGCAGCTCCAAAAGACATCTCTTGGCACATCTATCTCCAATGTATCTACCTATCTTGTTTGTCAAATTAAGTATTTGCCACCAAGTTTGTGGTCTTCATGTTTTTCTTAAGTAATATTTGTGGAAATTGTAACCATTGGTGGATGTTGCAGCTAAATTCTAATTATTGTGGACCAAGACAACCGTGGTCCGTAGCATGACTTGCAATGCAATATTGAAGGTCCAGCTGCATATGATATATTCACCAAATTCGAACAAAGACCAAGGAAGGCCAAAAAATGGTGCGACTTTAGGCTCATAAAAGTGACAATTTGCCAAGACTGAATGTATTTCATGGATTGTCAAACCATCTTCTGGTCTTGATACTGATAAATCCATTCATGTAACCGAAGAGACTTATCCCGATAGACGATAGTTAGCATGTGCAGGCATATATAGGTTTACTGATTTAATTGGTATACAGTGCATGTCTAAATATATTTTTCAGTTTCAACCAATTACAATCGTCGGATCATTAAAGATTATTATGAACATGTATTAAATACAGGTTTTTTGGTCAATAGATTCAAGATCTGTGAAGGAATTTCTGAAGGATTTTGACTAAGGAAAGGCTCAGCTGAGAACAAGATTGTATGTGATGCCTACTTAATTATACTCTGAGTGTTTCATTATTTTATTTTAACCTTATTTTCATTGACTTGATTGAAAACAATGTAGCCAGAAGGAATTCCATCTAGTGCTGTTGTTCAAGAAGTATTGTCCTGGCAGGGATAAACAATATGCATGATGTACATTGGTATGCTAACGTACCCTTCTGTTTTTGAATTCTAGTTCCCGGCTACCCTTCTGTTTTTAAAAGCAACTAAAAATCACATTTGCACATTTGGAAAAGTCAGTTCACTAGATGGTCATGAGTCTTTTCCTGATGTTGGTGGCAAAATTCTTGGATCACATTATTCACTTCCAGATGCATTAACCACGTGATTAATCAATTAGTTAATCTCTTCAAATTATCTTTAGTTGCTTAAAATGTAATATTAGTCATACAGCAAAATAATTAGCTTTTGTGTGTAAATTTCTATATTGGATAGTGAGTGAATAAGTATATACACTTATATAGATGATAAAGTTGACAATTGCAATATAGTTGCTATGATCATAAAATGTATCTCTTATCCAGAGATCCTCTCCTATATGTCTTATAGCAATTAATGTTCCTCATAAGCATCAATTATTAAATATTCATCAGCAGAAAAATTATGCAAACATGGGCTGCACAGATAGGTAAATAAGAAAACATGCTTGTTTCATATACTAATCATCTTAATTGTGCATTTTACAGATTATAGCCAAAGTTATTAATGTATGATTCGACTGACTCAGGATACCTCCTACTCCTGATAGTGGAGAGATCAGAGGCCGCTGCACCTCCATCCCACAACGTCCGGTGAATCATTTTTAGTGAAAATCCTTTTTCTAATGGTTCTACTATTTCTACTATATCATCTTTCTTTCTTTTTTTGAAATGGCAAATTTATTAACGCCATCCCCGCATATACACGGAACACCCACCCACTCCCTAAACAACCATAAAAACAACACCTCGGCTAGAATACTAAAGCTTATGACAGTAGCAAGTTATGGTACTGTAATCCGGTATAAACCAACCCGAATTTCAAAACCATAGCTACAACTCGTCACCGAACCGACCCAAAAGCAAAAACAGAAAACCACCAGTGGAAACAAAAAGGAAGGCTGATACAGCAGGCCAAACTGCAACTACATAGCAGCTGCGCAGGCACATCAGCACAGTAGCACAGCAGAAGGTGCTGTTCAGTTCTGATAGCAGCCACCAAAAGCCACAGAGCAGCCAAAAAACCAGCAGCTTGACTACTATATCATCTTTCATTGCCTTCCTTTTGGTTCTACTAATTTCCTCTTTCTACATATATTTTTTTAGTGGCAATTCGGGAACTTTGTAGACTATATAACATCGTATAAATGGTCATGTCGTCGTTATTTTCACTACCAAATGAAAATCATTTATCAAAACCTCTATATTCATTTTATATATATCTACACCGTTTTATGAGAGTCACTCTGCGAACTATAGCTACTGCAGCCATGAGACTTGTCATCATCAGTTTAGAACCAGAACAATTGTAAGCACACACAAACACACATACCTGTTGAAGTCCACTATAGAACGGTTTTTGGGATTGAATATTGTTTGATTTTGTACTTCAGCCTCGATCCTACTCTTTTTTATTATGTGTATGTGTGAAAACTGAATCACAAAATATTAAGCTATCATCAGAATCAATTTCTTCTCATCTATACTTTTATGACACAAGGAAAACATAAACATTCTTGTAATCATTTATGTGATAGCCTTTTTCTGCACCACATCTCCGTCATAATCTATCTAATCTAAGCAAATCTGTAAAAAGTTAGAAAAAATTGGCAACTTCCCAAGAATGTTATAAACAATTTTTTTTTATAAAGTTAAATAATTATATAATTTTATATCATTTTATATTTTTACAATTAAATCATAAAACTAGATTAATTTTCCCTTAAAAATTAGTTTAATTTTACCAAGTATAATTCAATAATTTATAAAAAAAAATAAGTTTATTGATCTCTTAGAATAATAGAAATATTTATTCTGAATAAAAAATATTTATCTTTTTTTTTTAAAAGCAAAAGTAGCCTGTTGTAGCAACAAAAGTAAGTATTTAAGTTATCGTCTCCACAGGGACTGGTGCGATATTCTAAGCCGTTCAACAATCAATATCGTTCTGAGCTAGGGTTGTCGGGTATTTTGTTTCATAAACTATCAGCTAA
>Ga0315915_1007156_pt1 | contig 13444 bp, 7 predicted proteins | sample MpolbnodulesMG_FD_207738 | JGI IMG/M metagenome (GOLD analysis project Ga0315915, IMG submission 207738) | Medicago polymorpha root nodule microbial communities from Los Angeles, California, United States - branched nodules | ecosystem: Host-associated > Plants > Roots > Nodule | place: USA... | reverse complement strand
CCCTAGGTTTTGATTTTTGCTGCATTTGTAAGGAAAATGGTTTAAGAACCACTAAATGGAAGCTTAGAGTTTGATTCTGTTGTTAAAGATTAGAATGTGTAAATATTTGTTTGGCAAGATTGAATGCGATGCAAGATTGAGTTACGTTTTTGTTTGATTAGAGGATCCACAATTTGTTAATGTTGTATGATACTTGCATAATGAATGGGTTTAGGGAGTTTTTGATCGATGTTAATTTCTTGAAACTTGCAAATTTTGTAATCGTCGATAATGCTTGAAGTGGTTTGGTGTGTCTGTAAGGAAAAAGGGTTTAAGGACCGCTAAATGGAAGTGAAGTGTTGCATTATTATATTAGTTTATGGCAGTATTGTAGTTGTTAAAGATTAGAATTAGAATGCGCGAATCTTGTTCTGTTACTGAAGTCTAAAATCAGGGGAAGATTTTTATTTATTTTGTTAACTATTGTGTCAAAAGTTAGTACCCATGAATTTTCATCAATGCTGAGCAGAATAACAAAAATGTGTTTAGGAAATTAGGACCGATGTTTTCTTAACTATTCTGCTCAAATGATGCGTGTTTTTATTTTATTTTGATGATAAAGATTTCAGATAAGTGATGAATTTTAGACTTTTTGACACAATTTTCGGGATAATAATTTTGATAGGTTTAGTATGTGGTATGTTGGATACTGTCTCCCTTGATATATAATTATTTGGCATTTTTGGGTTTTTTCTCTTCGATTTTATCCACTTTGTGATTCCTGTTGAATTTCATCCTCATGCATGTATTTAGTGTTGATTTCTTGTTTACTGACGACCATCGTATTTGATATTTCAGAATATTGGAAGGTTTTAGTTGTTGATTCTGGCTTGATTTATAGTCAACCTATGAAGTTTTAATTCAAGTTTAGAGCCATGAGTTTTGTTTTTCGAGGAGCAAGAGCTGATATAGAAAATGGGTTTCCAGGATTTATACCTGAGAGGCGTGCATTGGTATGTTATACTGTGTGCATCATTTATTGTTTCTGTGTTATCATTAGCTGACCAATGTATTATTTTGTACTGATTACAATCTTTTCTTCAGCGTGTTCATGCAGCACGTCCTAGTAATTCCAACTCACTCACTTTTCTCGTAACAGGTATGTTCTCGAATTAAGTTTCTTATATAATTTGTTGGATAGATAATATCCTTTTCTGTGTTTTCTTCAATGTTTCCATTGACAACTTACTTTGTATATATTTCAGTTCTCCTGTTATTCATGATACTGAACTCTCACCAGATGTCACCAAATTTTCTGGTAAGGTCTTCTGTATCTAAACAAATGATGCAAATTTTATCAAGAAAAAAAATGAAATTGTTAATGTTGTTTATGATTTATGAGCTGTTCATTCTGTTTGCAGCTCTGGCTGGTGCTTGGTGTTTTCTTGATGGCTACAATGCTAAGGATGTATGCAACATGTCAACAGCTTCAAGCACAAGCCCAAGCTCATGCAGCAGCAGCCAGTGGCCTTCTTGGCCACACAGAACTACGGTTGCATATGCCTCCATCGATAGCACTTGCAAGCCGAGGGCGTCTGCAGGGTCTCAGACTTCAGCTGGCACTTCTTGATCGGGAGTTTGATGATCTAGGTTTGTATGTTCTTTTCATAATATAAATTATTACTTCGTTTCACATTTGAAGTTTTACAACTTTCTGAAATTCAAATGTGTTGTAGTTAATTTATGTGTTCGCTACTCTTCAAGTGTGTTTATAATATTCCTTATTCAGTTTTTTTTTTCTTTTTCAAATTTCAGATTATGAAACTTTAAGAGCTCTGGATTCGGATAATGTTTCTACTGCACCTTCTATGACTGAGGAAGAGATAAATGCTCTTCCTGTCCATAAATACAAGGTTTCTGGTCCCCAAAAGTAAGTAATCTGTCAGATTAATTGTTATTACCTCCCTTTAAATGGATTTTGACATTCTAAAACAAAAATTAACTCTATCTTGTAGATATTTTCTTACCCCATCCCCGAAAAATGAAACTCACTATTGCCATGTCATAAATCAAATTGAAAATTCACATGTGAGGGTAAAAAAGTAAAGGCATATAAATAAACTATGTTATTTGAGAATCCAGGTATGCTCCATTTAGTCCATTTACCACGACGGATGAAAGACATGTGGCAAAAGAAAAATTAAGGGTTGAGATTTAAAGTAATTAAAAAGAAACAAATCAGACATTCTCTTCCCTCACGTTTTCTTCATCACCGCTGCTACTGTTTCTAGGTCATGTTCTTCTCCTCTTCACTTCTTCATCTGTCAATTTCCATGGAAACTCACTTTTTCATATGTTATTATCAAGTGTGGATTAGGATCAGAGAGAGATTAGGATTAAAAACAACAATCACTCCAGTTTTTGCCTAGTGTTATTGATATGGCCGGTTCTGGTTTGGAGTTGCAGCCGCTGTCATGACATTGTGGCTGCTCATGCTGTGGTACCTCGGCTGCTGTCATGACATCCTGGTTTTTGAAGCTTCTGCTATACCTTTTCTTGTGTATTCAGCTGCTGTTTGGTTTTTATGACATGAGCAGCGATGAGGGAAATAGGGGAGAGAGGCGATGCTGATTGACGGAGAGGGGCGGTGGTGGGCTGGAGGTACTGCGACGGCAGTGAGAGGAAGAAAGAGGAGATCGTGAGGGAGAGGGAAGATGGTGACTGATTTGTTTATTTTATTTTATCAAATAATACTTATATTTTTAATAAAAACTCAGCCCTTAGATTAATTTCTGCCACATGTCTTTCATCCGTCGTGGTAAATGGACTAATGGATCCTTGTGTAAATGGAGCATACCAGGACTCGTTATTTGATCATGAGTGATAATGATATATTGATCTATGACATGGAAATGCTTATTTTCACTGGCATGTTATTTTGATTAAGAACTTTGGTACCTTTAGTGATGCCTATTATTACTCTTATGCCGTGTAGTCATTTTATCTGGCAATATGAAGAGGTTCTTTAGCTGTACTTATATTCACAAATTTATGGAGTCTACATGCCCTAAAAAAAATTATATTACTGATTATTTGACAAGCTATTTTTGCTTACAGAAGTAGTTCCTCAATGCAACAAGCAACGCCTTCCACTTCTGCTGAGGTATCATCTACATCTTTTTTTCTATTTTCTTTTTTCTTTCTTTTTTTTCCTCTGTTTCCCTTCCATTTTGCTTAGACAAGTGAATTAGATTGCATCTGAAGATAACTATGCTGATTCTTTGAGGGTGTGGTTTTATGCATGTTATTACTTATTACTGTGGTTTCTCCGCGTAATATCCCACGCGGTACAGGGAAGTGCTTATAATCTGTAAATGATTTTTTTGGGTGATGATTTTAAAATAAATAGCACCTGTATTGGTGTTGGGCTTGTAGACTTGGAAAATATGCCATTCTATTATTTTCTTGAATGTCATTTTATCATTTATATAGATTATTGTGGCTATGTTCATTGTATTAAGTCTTGGGGATTTTCGACCACTTGATGTCCCCATATGGGAGTTAAATAACAGAATGATCAGACGAGTATACAACATTATTTATTTTCTTTACTGTCAAATTACAATCTTATCATTTACTGTGGAGTGGCAGGTTTTCATGATTCATTTCTTTTCGTTTGTGGCAGAAGACACAGGATAATTCAAATGCTGTTGGAAACTCAAAAGCCTCTGATGATGAGCTCACTTGCAGTGTATGCTTGGAGCAAGTTAATGTTGGAGATGTACTTCGTAGCTTGCCCTGCCTGCATCAGGTCTGTTTCATTGCTTAGAGTTGTAACTTTTTAACAATTAGTTTGTTTCTTATTTGTTTAATGATATACTGTGCCAGTTCAACTGAATCATCTCTGCTAATGTTCATCTAAATCACTAATATATACAAGAAGTTAAAGTGTGTATTCTGTGTGTATTAGCATACATTCTGATACTGATTATGTGAGAAGAAAATCTGGAGCGTTGGCATCTAACATAGGGTTTACAAAGGGTGGACGCATGCACATGCTCTCTCTCGCACACTCACTAAAAACAATAGTCACTTAACTTAATGAGAACGAAAAGCAGGCTTTTTAATATCAAATTTTTAATCTTCATTTTTCGCTGCGAAAAACAAAAGTGTAGTTCAAATCCTATAAAATTTTACCTGTAGTTGAAATTGGTTGTGCAAACTTAGCTATTGACCTTTTTTGTAGCATTGCCCTTGTTTTGAAAAGCATTTTACTTTGGATGTTCCATCATGAGCTTGAGTTTAACTATTGAAAAGTGTAGCATTGCCCTTGTTTTGAAAAGCATTTTACTTTGGATGTTCCATCATGAGCTTGAGTTTACCTATTGAAAAGGCACCTGAACACTATTTTTTTGTTCCTATGGAATGAATGATTTCTCCCGTTTAGAATCTAGAAACTGATTTTAGTAGTTTAGTATATTTAAAACATTTATGTTCGTCAAAGTTGTGTAGATATCTGACTTTGCATGGTGTGTGCCTCCCCTAATCTAGTTTTTTCCTTGCCCAAAAAAGTTGTGTAGATATTTTCAGCTACATTAAATCAACATTTCAGTTTTAAGTGAAGTAAATATTGGTGCGGCAATGCTTATGACTGTTGCATTAAGCAGTCAAGCAATTCTAAGTATATAAAAACCTCATGGTTGATACTGTCAATCATTTTATCTCAATGTGCTACTGATGCCGTTTATTTGTTTTTATCTTGCAGTTTCATGCTAGTTGCATTGATCCCTGGCTGCGGCAACAAGGGACTTGCCCTGTCTGCAAATTTCGAGCAGGATCTGGGTGGAATGACAGTGGACATAATGATATTTCGGACATGGTTTGAGTATCTCGTCTAATTTTTAATTATGATTTTGTGATCATAATAATCTATTATGACTGAAACTCACTCGTCATGTATCAACGTTTGTAGCCTATGACTTGTTTTCTTGTAATTACCCTGACGTAGGGATTTGAGGAATAGTTAATACCGTCTAACAACTATAGATGTTATACATTTTGCTTCCTATAGATTACCAAGTTTGTTGGGTCGCTATGTAAAACCAAACAGCAAGTACAAACTTAATTTTAATGCCTTGTACTGTTGTACATTTATACTCTGTTGGTGAGTCCTAAGTTTGCTTTACTTTTTTACCTTTTCCCTTTGACCTTTCTTGGCTTCTAATTTTGCTTGCACACGTGCCATAGCAATTTCTTCTTCTCCTCTTTGGCAGCAGCAGTTAACTCTGTCTTTCAAAGATGACTAGACTAAGATGACTAGCCTATGTCATCTTAGTCTATTGTCACTTAAAATATTACTTTTATCACTTTGCTTTTATGCTAATGGTGAATGCAATAATACTTGACAAGAACATTTAAAACAATTTTTCTCTCTACTTGACTTATACTACATTTTTCTTACTCTATGTGAAATGAACAAATGACTCACTTAATATGAGGTGGAGGGAGTACTAATTTGCATTGAAATATAAAAATTCAAATTAAATACACATACAAACAAAAACAATTTAATACATTCACACACAAATTTGACACATTAACTATATTAACAACCTTTTTTAATTTAATTTGGGTATTAGAATGAGAGAATAATTGGGTGGTGAGAGAATTGTGAGGACCCATTTTGGTCTTTTACTCTACAAAAAGAAGCTAAAGTTCAATAGAAAACAAAGACTCTTCCCCCGCTGTTTCAACTTCAAAAGACAAAAGATGTCTTCTTCGTGTCCGGCTAAGAAACCAAAACTTGAGAGCACAACAGTAAACCCTAACTGGCTTGAACTTCCAAGAGATGTTACATCGAACATTCTCCAAAGGCTCGGTGCTGTCGAAATTCTGATGAGGGCACGCTATGTGTGTCCTTATTGGTGGAACATTTGCAAAGATCCTTTCATGTGGCGCAAGATTCACATGGGAAAATTTCATCTCTACTTTCAATTTGCAAATCGTGGGACTCCAGATCTTGATATTTTGGTCAATCTTTGTCAATATGCTGTTGACCTAAGTTCTGGTCATTTAGAAAAGATTGATACTGATGATCTTCTCCAATACATTGCTGATAGGTAACCCATTTTATTTTCCTCCTCTCTCCTTTATGTTGTGAGTATCATTATTTAATGGGTATTTTGCCATATTCATTTTTATATTTTCCAAGTCATTGAAAATGTTGTGCAGTGGCTCCGTTTATGTGTGTTTTCTAGTTGTTAATAGCTTTGCCTCTATCTCTTCCATGAATTATGTGTAGATCCTATGGATTTCATTTTCAGGTCTTACGTTTCAATCAAATGTTTGGGTTTCTTTCAGTCGTTAATAGCTTGACCTCTATCTCTTCTACGAATGATGTGAAGATCATATGAATTGCATCGTAATCATGGTAGTCAAAATCTTGATTTGAGCTAAAATCTTACATTTTTGCGATTATACTTGTTCTCATTGATTATGAGTATATACAAAATCTTATTTTGGTGGAACCATGTATAATCTACTGACCTTTGAAACGATTCTATGATTATGGTCGCGGTGCTGGAACTACCGAAGACAACTTTAGTTGTTGTTTTGTTTGAGACTTACAAGTTTGATTTAACGTTTGAATCATACAAGTATTTCAAGTGTTATGTTGTTGTTATGTGAGTGTTAGAGTTGCAATTACATAAGTACTTCCAGTTTTAATTAGGCAAGTGTTATGCAACTATGTTTTTATGTGAGCTATGCTTAAGAATTTAAATTTTACATAAGCATTTCAAGTGTGATTTAAGGTTTTTTGTCTTACCTGTTTTATATGCATATATATGAATTTATATGCATATATTTGAGGTTTATGAATTTTGTAAAATCTTACGATTGTACAATTCACGATTTAACTTCCTTTTTTCGATTTTGCATAAAATCTCGATTTTAACTACCTTGATCCTAAGTGCCCACAACCTAGATCTTAATCAAATATTGGGGGTCCTTTGATTTTGTTTGATTCTTCATAATTATAGTTGTTGTGTTGTATATGTATTGAGTATTCTTTGTACTCTTATTTTGAGTTGGAGCTCTTCTCTGCTGTTTAAAAAAAAAACATGGCCAGGCAAGACAATTCAACAATTTTTTTGCACATGTTTGAAATGTAGAATTGGGTGTGTTTGTATTTTATGTACTTAGTGCCATATAATGTATTTTTATGTATTTGGTGCCGTGTATTTTATGAATGTATCATTTTTTTTAAATTGTCATTTCATCATATAAATTTTACAGGGCAAGTAACTTAAGGTGCATACAACTTGGTTCATGCATTAGAGTTTCTGATGAAGGTTTGTGCAAAGTTGCAAAGAACTTTCCACTGTTAGAGGAGATTGACATTTCACATGGCTTCCAATCTGGGAATCTCTTGAAGTTATTGGCCAAAGTTGTCCTCTTTTGAGATCACTAACATTTAATGGGGCGTCATATGGAGGCCGCTTCAAGTGTGATGATGAGGCATTTATTATTGCAAAAACCATGCCTGGGCTACGCCATCTTGATATTCATGGAAACCCTCTCAGTGATGTTGGGTTGCTTGCTATTCTTGATGGATGCCCTCTTCTTGAATCTCTCGACATTGTAAGATGTTATAATCTAGATTTCGATGGAAATTTGGGGGAAAGGTTGCGTAATCAGATCAAAGATTTACATATTATGGAGTACTATTAAGACCCTTATTATAATAATGTTGAACTGGAGTTTGTATTTTTCGATTCAAGTGGTACTCCTTGTTTTGAAATTGTTGAGAAATTTGCTGATGAGGATGTGGACGAGGATGAGGATGAGGATTCTGATTCTTAAGTAATGAGGATGTTCAATGATCCGTTTTTTGGCATGTCTTTCATTTCCAGTCGAATTTTGAATGGCTTTTATCCTTGAAGAGACTTGGATGTTAATGTTGTTTTAAAGGATTTATGTGGAAGACATTGGACAGCTTGGTCTTTTGTTTCTATGCAATGTAAATGTGTTTAAATTTCTTAGGAACCTTGTATGCATGTGTGGTTGGCATGCTTTATTTTGGTCAATGGTTTATTGACATGCTTTATTAATCTTGTATTTTGTTTTTTTTATTAGCTTAATGATTCTAGAAGTGGTGTTTTATTTTACTTCTCTTTGAAAACGTCCAAAGAGAGGAACTAAGAATGCAGTGTGTCTTCAAACCTTGGTTGTGTTGTCAAATGGACTATATAGTGTTGGTTTCATCTACATCTATGGATAATGGAATGCTGGTTTCATCTACATCTATAAACAATGGATTCTTATTGTAAGCACTTTAGTTCTTTTATTTTTTTCATGTTCCAAACAACCTTAAGATGTCAAGAACTCTTTGAGTTTGTGTGTACAAATCTCATGCTGACATGGTTTTTGTGCTTTCAGCAGTTAGCACCCATGTTCAAGTAGTTTCTATGTTCATAAACAGGGAAATCATTCTCTATGTCATATATAATTAGTTAAATCTAATGAAAAATATTATAAATAAGCATTATCATGTTTTATAATTGATCTTAAAACATATTGGCTAGAATGAACTAACCAATGAGTTCATTACTTGGGAATATAGTTTAGTTATTTACATGAAATGAACAATACGAATGAAGAAATAGAAAACTAATTAACTAACTTATGTCAGTTGTACATACAACAAATAATTAACATAATTAGAGAGTAACTAAATTAACTGTGAAACAAATTTATCTATTGTCCAACATCCTATGCAATAGCTGTTCATGGTTTGGTTCAGGAAAAAACCGAACTAAACCTTTACAACATTGTGCAAGCTGGAGAGTAGATATAAATGACTTAATATATACCTGTGAGTTGATGGACACTCAAAATAGGTTGTAGATGAACATGATTGGATTGACGGTGAGTTCAACAAAACCGTGGTGTGATTTTGTAAATTCAGCAAACCCACTTGTGTATCCAAATATGCACGAAAGAGGTGTGCAAGGAGTTTCTCACCCACCAAATGACAATCAATCTCGTTGTGTTTGGTGCATTCGTGGAAGTTGGAATTTGCAGCAATCACGCATCTGTTATTATGTACAATAGCATCAACTCCAAGGATGCTTTCCTGTTGATTTTATCTATATCAAGCTTCTCTTGGTTGGTTTGCTTGTTTTTCTTTCTCGTGCACTCACTAGTGATCCTTTATTCTTCTATTCTTTCTTTATTAAGGCTAACTTTTTTCAGTCATTGTAATATTGTCCAATCTCTCATTCTCATGACCTGTTCATTGTGATTTTCTAATTCTGATCAATTTATTAGTCCATTTAGATTTTATACCATGAAATTAGTATATGTGATTCGATTTTATGTCATGAATCTCGTGATTTTTTCAACCTTGTTCTTCTTAGCAGATTAAATTTCTCTATGATCGAATAACTAGATATAGTTTAATGTACTCTTAATTAGAACCCTAAAACATAATTTATTAATCCATTTAGATTTTATACCATGAAATTAGTATATGTGATTTGATTTTATGTCATGAATCTCGTGATTTTTTTGACCTTGTTCTTAGCAGTTTAAATTGAATCATGCTCATTTGTTAGCATTTGACCTTGTTTTTTGACCTTGTTCTTAGCAGTTTAAAAAGTTAAGGCATATAAATAAATCATGTTGTTTGATCAAGACTGATAATGACCAATGACATTCAAGTGCTGTTTTTTACTGTCATGTTATTTGGGTCAAGAACTTTGGTACCTTTAGTGATGCCTATTATTACTCTATGTGTAGACATTTTATCTGCAATATGAAGAGGTTCTTAAGTTGTACTTTCTATATTAGTGACTGACATGATATGTGAAAGCTTTATAGTTTGGATAAACAAATCGGTTGTTTCTATTATGAAAGAGAAACGTGGTTAAGCTGTTTAAATCATTTGTAAGTTGTCTTAATAAGTTAGTTATCTTGAAAAGCATAATGGAATAAGCTAAAACCAACTTATAGTCATAACTCAATAGCTCTCCCAAACAGTCAAACAAGTGCTTATATTGGTAGATTAGCCCAAATTGTTCATATGCCAATCCAAACACAATCTACATGTGTGTACTGAGTGTGTCAAGATTAATGCTACATATACTTTCTAAAATATTTGACAATAAGAACCCATTTGAATATATTCAGAGTTATTGTTCAATTTTTACAACATTTGCAAATAATAAAGACAATAGGTATTTATAATTTAACAGTTGGGTAAACGAAGTGCATGATACATTTTTTTTATGGGGTTATATTCAAAGTTATTACTAGTGTAGGAATGATCAAGTATTACAGAAACCAATTATACCTCACATACACACAGATAATGTTACTATATCTACAAATTTAAGGAGTTTACGTGCACTAAAATAGGTTCTGTTACTGATTATATGACAAGAAGCTGTTTTTGCTTACAAAAGTAGTTCCTCAATGCAACAAGCATCGCCTTCCACTTCTGTTGAGGTATCACCTACACCCTTGTTTATTCTTTTCTATGTCTCCCCTCCATTTTGCCTAAACAAGTGATTTTCATTGCATCTCATGATAACTTTGCTGATTCTTTGAGGGTTTGGTTTTATGCATGTTATTACTTACTTTGGTTTCCCCGCGTAATATTCCTAGCAGGACAGGGAAGTGCTTCTAATCCGTAAATGGTTTTTGTGTGTGATGATTTTAAAATAAATAGCAGAACAAAATAGCAGAATTTTGTGTGATAACTTTATATTGTATCAAGTCTTGGGAATTTTCTACCACTTAATGTTCCCCATAGGGTAGTTAAATAACAGAATGAACATTGTTTATTTTCTTCACTCTCAATTACAATCTTTTCATTTAGAGTGGAGTGGCAGGTTTTCATGATTCATTTCTTTTCATTTGTGGCAGAAGACACGGGATTATTCAAATACGGTTGGGAACTCAAAAGCCTCTGATGATGAGCTCACTTGCAGTGTATGCCTGGAGCAAGTGAATGTTGGAGATGTACTTTGTAGCTTGCCCTTCCTGCATCAAGTATGTTTCATTGCTTAGAGTTGTAACATTTTAAAATATTGTTACAATAAGAAGTCAAGCAATTCTAAAAAGTATATAAAAACCTCATGGGTGATACTGTGTTATAATTTTATCTCAATGTGCTACTGATTCTGTTTATTTGTTTTTAACTTGTAGTTTCACGCTAGCTGCATTAATCCCTGGCTGTGGCAGCAAGGGACATGTCCTGCCTGCGAATTTCGAGCAGGATGTGGATGGAATGACAGTGGACATAACGATATTGCGGACATGGTTTGAGTACCTCGTCTAATTTTAAATTATGATTTTGTGATCATAATCTATTATGACTGAAACTCAATCGTCATGTATTAAAGTTTGTAGCTTATGACATGTATTCTTGTAATTACCCTGACGTAGGGATCTGAGGAATAGTAGAATACCGTCTAACAAGTAACAACTATAGATGTTATACATTTTGTTTCCTATAGATTACCAAGTTTGTTGAGTCGCTATGTAAAACCAAACAGCAAGTACAAACTTAATTTTAATGCCTTATACTGTTGTACGTTTATAGCAGCTAATGTTGCTGAGTTCTTCCCATCCATAATCAGATTCCTGCATTCATAAATCGAGGATTTAAAACTTATATTTGCAAGTTAAACACAATGTCTTTCCAACGTATCAAAGAGAATTTTGGTGCTCAAATAATATACTCTCAAAATAATGAAGCTGTGATTTTAAACTGGACAACGTTCCGCAATATATGAAATCATTATATCAATAATCAAATTTCCTTGTATTAATCAAAAAACATCTGAACATTTTGCTACATGAAAAAACTTAAATTATTAGACTGTTCAATGTGGTGACTATGTATAGCAGGTACTCTTTCAAAAAAAATGTATAGCAGTTATTGAACTTGGTATAATTACATTATGCATGGATTAAGAGTGTGAATAGTGCTGGGACTGCGTTTCAAATGTTAGGCATGAGTTTTATCTATTAATTGTGGTCAATTTTTAAGGTCTAAAAATTTGTTTTTATAACATCATATTTAAATTTTATTGTAAGGAAATAATATTTACAACGAAATTACACAAAGCGAAGGAAACACGACACAGGTGGCATGATTTCCACTCACCCCCATTTATTGTGTTCCAATTTTTACTCCCAACCCACCATGATAGCCACTCAACCCTTAATTTTTATTGGCTGGGTATTTGTTCGGTAACAGTTCGCGATAAAATATGTCGCGATGTTTAGCATTGCTCTTTATTTTATTATAATACATTAAAATGTTAAATTTTTGTTTAGGTCAATATATTTAAATTACTTAAAAGTTAGTAAATCTATGACCTAACGGTAAGTACAAAATTTAATATAATAATAGTAATAAATGTATCACTTATATTTACTTAAGTAGGCAGGTTTAAAAGGTTTTAGATTTTATTTATATTTTGAGAAATGCTAGCAACACACATTCTAACACACACTTATCAACACACTCTCTTTGATTGATTAATATTCACATGGAACCCACCAAATGTATATGGGACCCACATGATTTGGTAGGTCCCATGTGAATTTTAACCAATCAAATGGAGTGTGTTGAAAAGTGTGTGTTAAAATGTGTGTTGCTAGCATTCCTCTTATATTTTTAATAAGTAAAAATATGGTCTAGCATGAGTCTAACGCAACGCGGGCTAGGCCACAACCTTGTCATCCATCCTAGTCTATTCTCACTCCTATTTACGACAAGGAGAATACACAGTTAACGATTAATGAAGTTAATTTGGTAAAATATTATTTCCTTTCTTCCATTTATAATAACTTTTCTTCAATACAAAACTTTATCATGTCCATTTATATTGTTTTTGCGACACCTTGTGGAATAAACGTAAATAGTAAGAAAATTAGAGAAAAATAAAATAAGATAATTTAAAATATATGATACGTAAATAATTTATTTATAAAGAGTAAGTTGTGGGATGAAACGGATATTCTCCTTCTAATTATGTCCTTTGGCAACTTTGACATGACCTAAAGTGAAGTGTTCACAAAAAGAATAAAAATATAGATTTAAATTGGTTTCTCACAAATTTCTCGATGTCCAAACCCTAAAAAAAAATCTTACCAAAATAGTCAATGACATTTTTATGTGAGGAAAAATTAGTATCTCTGTTGTAATGGTAATAGATCTCTTTCAGTTTAACTAGAGCTCTTGGGATCGAATCAAGACAGGGGAATGTAGTAATATTAAATGTTAAATCTTTTTAAGGAGAACTTTGCCATTCATTATGGTCCTGCCCGACTCGAGGGATTAACATTGCAGTTGTAATAAAGAATATCATGTTCACACACATGACTCAAAATTGTGAGGGCCAATTTTGCTCTCATACAAAAAGAAGCTAAAGTGCAAAGCATGTGTGTG
>Ga0315915_1007155_pt1 | contig 13448 bp, 9 predicted proteins | sample MpolbnodulesMG_FD_207738 | JGI IMG/M metagenome (GOLD analysis project Ga0315915, IMG submission 207738) | Medicago polymorpha root nodule microbial communities from Los Angeles, California, United States - branched nodules | ecosystem: Host-associated > Plants > Roots > Nodule | place: USA... | reverse complement strand
GAATAACTACGTTCACAGACGAACAACTCATAACTCCCGGTGGAGATATTTTCGGAAGTTTGAGGTGTGAGCAATCCAATTCCAAGGTGCCTAAACAGCAATTCTGGAAAAACCAAGTGGGCTGAACAATTTGGTCCAATAACCAAAGCCCAAACGCACATTGTCACGCTTTTCTCCGTCTTATTGCCACCAGCTGAAGTGAGTGACTCAAACAACACAACAAACCCCGTGCCCTTCACCACTCACCACCGGTCACGCTCCTTCTCCTCCTCTCTCATGGCATTCTCTCGCAACGGCGTCGTTATCCCCACCCATGATGAATACGCCGACGTCGAGGGAGAAGACGAGGACGATTTAGAAGAAGAGGACAACTATTTTGTCCAACCAAACACCGACCACCACTACCAAACCGAACAATCTCCGTCAACCTTCGCCACCGCCGCTGTCCCAACCTCCGTCATCTTGGCCTTACCACACGCCTCCGCATCAGCAACCACCATCGACGGCTCCCCTGAACCAAAACGGGAGCCAATGGAAGAGAAGACCAGCGATTCGCGGAAGCTTTTCCAGCGTATCTGGACTGAGGAAGACGAGATTACGATCCTTCAAGGGTTTCTCGATTACAACGCTAATCGTGAATCCTCTTATCATAACGATACTGGATCGTTCTATGATCATATGAAGGGGAAGATTCAGCTGGATTTCACCAAGAGCCAGCTTGTTGATAAGCTTCGGAGGTTGAAGAAGAAGTACCGTACTGCTCTCCAGAAAATGGATTCTGGTAAGGATTTTGGTTTCAAAAGCGCTCATGATCAAGCTGCTTTTGAAATTTCACACAAAATCTGGAGCAGTACCGGTAATTCAACGCCAATTGGAGTACCTGTTGAGGAAGATGATGAAATCATCCCTAACCCTAACCCTAATTCTTCTCATTTAGCTGAGAAGAAAGCTGTGCAATCTCGTAAGAGATTGCGGGCAGCTGAGGAGGAGAGGCATGAGCTGAATGATTCGAAAGATAATCATCAGAATAACTCTGGTAATACCAATAGCAGCAATGTCGATGAAAATCGTGAAAAAAGTAATGGTAATCATGTGCATAATGTACCTGGATTGATTGAAGAGACTGTGAAGAGCTGCTTGACACCGGTGTTGAAGGAGTTATCCAATGCTACCATGAGTGGGAGTCCTTTTGGTTTTGGGGGAAGAGGGTTTGGAGCTGGAGGCTTTTCAATGAATACTGTGCCATTAGGGTTTTTGAATTTGGGGAGCGGAGAAAAGGCGGTGGATGATAAGTGGAGGAAGCAGCAGATTTTGGAGCTGGAGGTGTATTCCAAGCGGTTGGAGCTGGTGCAGGATGAAGTCAAGGCTGCGATCGAGGAGTTGCGATCGAATGCTGGAGCTGGAGCTGGAGGAGCCGGAGGTAGTGGAAATAATACCAATCAATAGTTAATATCATATCTAGATAGATAGTGATTTTCTCTTACAGCTTTAGCTTTTTTTTGGATTTGAAATACAGCTTTTGGTTTTGGGGATGATTGCAATTGCATAGTAACTTTTCAACAATATGCTCTATTTTTTTATTAGTCTGTAGTCGAATTCTCTTGTACATTTACAGAGAGAATTCAGAATGCAGAGGATTGTATTTTGATGTGCAATAGGAATTCTCTGGCAATTGTTACATATGAATCTCAAAAGGAAGTTTTGTTTAGGGTTTACTCTGTATGTTGATATCCCGAGTGGCTTTGCGTTTTATAGAATAAACCATCTATTTAGTCCCTAAATTATACAAAATTCGTCAATTTAGTCATTAAATTTAGTCGTTAAAGTATATGGAAATCCATCAATTTAGTCGTCAAAGTATATGGAAATCATTCAATTTGGTCCACAAAATCTCAATAAGGTCTTAACCGATGAATTTAATGAAAATTGCTTTTGACACTTCACACAAAGCTAAGAAACACCAGAAAATGACAATTTTAACTCCGAATTCCATCGGCAGTTAACTGCCGCCGGTTAAAATCCATCGGCAGGTAACGGCCGATGCCAATGGGGTTAAAATTGTCAATTCGTGGTGTTTCTAGCTTTCTTTGATGTGGAAACAACATTATTCGAATTTCATATACTTGTAGACTATTTAGTGTATATTTTTATAGTTTAGAGAATAAATTGTTGAGAGGTAATTCAGTGGTTAAATTGATGGTTTTTTCGCTTTTTGTATTTTCTTAGTTTTGTACTTTGGTTGGCTTTGCAGTATGCAATGGCATTTTCTAATGTTCAAGACATTAGAAAACTATTTTTGAGTATCAGTGTGGTCAATTGTGGTTTAGCTGTACAGTTCTGATTTTCTGACATTCGTTATTTCATTTTGGGATGAGAGAAGAATAGCTCACAACGCATTCATTGAGCGTGTTTTCCAGCCTATGAGAGTTTTAATTGGCTAATCCGGCAAATTATGGCCCGTTTGTTTTAGATTTTGTCAGGAAAAAAATCTATTTTCTTTTTAAAATCACTTTTCATTTTTAAGTGTTTGTTTAAGATTTTTAGAAAAACATTTTATCAACAATCTATTTATTTTTTTAAAACAAGGAGGGAACACAAGAACTAGTTAAAAATCATTTTGTAAAAAAAGTAATTTTTTTGGGTAATAAACAAACACAAGTAGCTTCAGATTTTTTTAAAATATCTCAGACAACAAACCTCTAGATTTTTTCTAACACAATCTATTTTTCAAGCTAAAAACAAACACATCTGATATGTACCTCCCCTGATTTTAAATATAATGTCATTGACACACCCTCTAGTTTGTTTGGATTAGGTTTATTCTGAGTTTATACAAAATAACTTATGCAAATAAATAAACTTTTATATTAATTTTTAAGTCCTCACTAACGAAAATTGAATGCTTATAAACAGTTTTTCATAAACTACATTTACAAACTAATGATTAATAAATAAAAATGTATTTACTAATGATTGATAAATAAAAATGTATTTATTTGCATAAGTTGTTTTGCATAAGCTTAAAATAAGTTTAATCCAAACGGACTCTAATTTTCATTTTCCAAATTTATATTTTGGTACACCAAATGTATATAGGAAAAATTGCGGATAGTGATAGTTGCAAATGAATAGGGAAGCAAGTTTGATTTATGGTTACTTTGCATGTTGGTATCTCGAGTGGCTTTGCGTTTTGTATTTTCTTAATTTTGTACTTTGTAGTGAACAGAACTGTTAAATAGTACGTCTAGTTGATGTGCCATGTAGTTTTTGTATTTTTAAAAAGATTAAATTGAATAGCAACCTTAGAAGACCCACTATCATGCACACCAATTTAAAATTGTAGTTTTCTGAATCCTTATGTATCTTCTCATAACAGTGGAACTTAGCATTACACATGATTTTCAAGATGCCACTCGTTATTTTGATTTAGTTTTCTGAAATCACTCTTGCTTGAAGAACATTTCTAATAAAAAAAAAAAACCGAAAGCCAAGGCTAAATACACCTTCGATGCTTGTGACTCATGAGCCAATTTGTTTTCCAACAAAACATCCACCTTGCCCAGACTACACCGTCACTTTTCAACTTGGTGGCGGTGACAATGTACTCTAGTGCAAGGGCTTGATAGTGACCGTACCAGGGGCCGTAGGTTGTTTTTTATGACAGTGGTGAAGTTTTGCTCTTTGATAACATGTTCCACTAGGAATTTGAGATCTCCACCGTTGCCGTTGTCTTTTTGAAAGGTTTGTTTTTGTATAATTTGAGACAGAATAAGGAGAGGTGAAAGAGGAGAACGACGAATTTTAGCTTCGTGGATTCAGTTCATAGGCTTCGCCACAAAATGCGATTTGGAGAGATAGAGTGTGACTTCGGTTTGTACTTTTGAGGTTTTGATCAATGCACCGGCACATTCTAGTAACTATATGCCACGTCATTCTTGAGTTTTCGTTGAGATCATTCGAACTATTAAGCATTTTCCATGTAGTGAAACATATTTCGTCAAAAACTCACGAATGAGACGATCATAGGAAAAAAAAAAGCTACAATTCATGCTTTTGACTCACGTACACTACATGATCAAGTTCTAGTGAAGGAGCGCAAAGCACAAAATTAGATCATCATGTTTTGACTCTAACTTGTTCACCTTAAACTCCTCCAAATCTGATTATGCCTCTCAATTCATGATACGTTAAAAAACCATCTATTTTAATCCAAAGGTTAACAAAAAGCTTATCTTAAAAGCCATCTATTTAATCCAAATGCTATTATTAACTCCTCTCATCTCTCCCATTAAAAAATCCTCTTAACACACAGACACACAAACAAACACATATGCGGAGTTGCTAATTTATTCACACCTAAAAACATAAATAAGTAAGTTAACAAATTTACTCTCACTTGCTTTTTACCAAAACTCTAAATCTTTCTTTTTAACAACTACTTAAATACGTGGTACTATTGCAATTTACAGATCTCCTAACAATTAATGTTTCCTTACTCATTTAGTTTTTGTTTTTCATAAAAAAAAATGTTAAAAAACATAGAATGCTTTGCTTCGCGGAAAGGAAGAAAAAAAAACGTGCAGGGTTTGCTTCGTGAAACCAAAGCATACAGTGCTTCGATTAAAAAAAAAAAGCGCATAGTGCTTTGGAATTCATAGGATAAAAACGGTGATTTGATTTTAAAAGAAAGCACAGTGCTTTAGTACACCAACAATAACAAATATGTTGGTAATATTTTACTTAAAAAATCAAATCAAAAGTAGATACTTATCCTTTGCTTAAAGCATTTTAAATGAATAGAATTAGTTTTAGTCAAAAGCAAGGGAGTCGTTTTTTAAAACATATATTCTATATGGACAAAACTTAGGTACAGTACCATAAGTCCTGTTCTTACTGTTTCCCAATGAAAACATTACACGTGTATTTCTTTTTCAATACAATTGCACGCGCTTTCCATTCTCATGGCGCCGGTAAACACTGGTTTTCGATGATGGTTGTTCATGGGTTTTGTTCAAAATTTTACGGCAAATTCGTTGTCACTAATTTGTGGATGGTTTCCAAACATGAAAAGGATGAAAAGGTTTCGATGTTTGTTTTGGGATGAATGGAGGTATCCCATGGCTATGTGTTCATGGTGGTAGGTTTCCATCAAACATGTAAAACTTAAAAGTGTTGTTGCTGTATGTAGATGGTGGGTTTTGATTGAAGATTGTGGAGAATAATCCATTTACGGTGAGGATTGAGGAGCACAAAGGAAATATCTAATTAGGTTCAGGAGGTTTTTCACCAAAAATAACAAAGGAGGTTTTTCATGGCGATGGTTACTAACCTGTGTAATTTTTAAGTGAGATAAGCACACGTGTAAATTTTTTATTGGGGAACAGTAAAAACAGGACTTATGGTACTGTACCTAAGTTTTGTCCATTCTATATAGGAGTGTGGTTTCATTTTTTTTCCCAGTATAATTATTTTGTAATAATATAATAAACTACAACAACCTAAACCAAACGAGCCCAAAAGACAAATTTGTCAAACACGATCTTTTTCAGTTTTTTTTTTTCTTCTTTCAAACATACAATGCAGAATACAGATGATGGGCATGGCAATTAACAATCCCAGCTAAATCTCTTAACATTCCCCACTACGCTTGTCAAATTCTATTCACATCAAATATGTACAACTTGTAATTAACTGTAAAGAAAAGTTACACAACCCAGCGGGACTTTACACACGGAATACAACAATCTAGTTCCAGACCACGGAACAAAACACCAATTGCGCTAATTCCTATTTCCACAATTTGATGTTCTCCACCGGCTTACACCAGTTACATTCTAATCCAAGAAAATAGCAAATTTTGTAGCTTTTGCATCTTTCCATATCCTGGAACACTATCATTAAGGTACCATGTCAAACCAGGGCAAATCAGAGCAGCACCTCCACTGCATCTAATCATCATATAAAACTTCAAACATTATTATTCTGTCAAGTGAATCACATCAGGGTATCAACATGCGCCCCTGTTATCAGTTATGTAACTAGGATACAGGTGAAGAGACAGCACAGCTCCACTTCGAGGAGTGGGCAGAGAGAAACCAAGGCACCTCAAACACAAAAGGACCCACAACCACCACTATTGATTACCAGAATCTGGAGTTTCTTGTGGCAAACGTGTTTTAACTTGGTAAACCTTCTTTGTCTGCTTATGATGAGGCACTGCCCCAGATGCAGCTTCTTGACGCCTAGGATACATTCCATTTATAGGTGCTTTATTATTCCACTTTACGGGACGTACTGGAGGACCCGTGTTCTGCACAAATCGGGGTTCTAAATTGGTTGTTGGTCCAGAAATTGGCGGCCTCGATGGTGCAGCTCTCAATCCTTCCTCCATTGTTAAAGCAGAAAACCCAGTCTTCACATTTTGGAACTGTTCTTGATGCCGTGGCCTATCTTGTGTTCTAAAATTTTGTCTGTCCACCTGCCCAGCATTAGATGAGACTGGATATCTATGTCTAGTCATTGCGCCATGGTGATTATGTTCTCCATAATAACTGTTAGTGTTCTCGCCAGAATATTTTCCATATCCAGATGGTCCAGCTGATTGGAACCTGTTTGTTGTATGGCGAACTGGAGGTTGCTCCAACACTCCGTGGGATGTATTATTCCATTTAATGTTAAGGGTGTTCTTGACAAGACGATGAGCTGCTTCTCCTAATTGAGATCCAGTTATTGCTCCAGGTACTTGTGACCTATCAGATGCATTACATACACAAAAGTAAGGGCATGCTTCATGCATCTAGAAATTCACATGTATAACTTGAAAACTACTCGGAATTTTTTAACCTCCCCGACATTGATTTTTCCATGAATAAAATTAATTGAACAAAAAATACTGATCATGAATGCTAGCACTTCTCTATGATGGCAACCAATGACTACCGACTTATATTGGCACCATTTTCACATGGAACATTAAACTTAACCATCAGGTATCACATAGTTCTATTCTCACCTTTCCCTTCCTTGCTGTCCCCGACCAACATTGTCTTCATGCCATAGCACAGGAGAAGGTTTGATATCAATGTCTTTTATTATCTGCAAATAAAAAATAATTCGAAGTAAGGGGGTCTGTATAATACAACTGATCCAGGAAGGAACAGAAGGCATCAACATCATTATCTTAGCCTAGTTATTGCCGCAATTAGGTAAATGAATAATTAACACTCACAGTTACAGAACTTCATCTACTGGGTTAAGTATTAACTATGAACCAATAAACCTTAAGTAGGATGCTAAGTAAGGTCAGGATATGCAAACCTTTTTGGGTATCACTACACCATCTGGAGGTTTTGGGATGTGTCCATGTCTACAAGGATTGAGATATGTAATATTTCTGAAATTCAAGAACACTCATTATGAGACCTCCACCAAGGAATTTAAAATACTAGGTGAGTATAGAAGAAAAAACTTACAAGACTTGATTACTCTCGATATTTGGCAATTCATCAATGGGAGACGGTACAATAGAGCTCAAAACATTTCTCTCACATGCCCAAAGATATCCGTTCATCCCACCACTGCTAATAAATAACAGCAATAACAAAATAAGCATACGAGCCTCTTAAATAGCCTCTTAAATAATTACAGATATTCATGAATGATGAGTGATGACCATCGACATTCACCAACCTAGCATTTGCATTAATTGGTGAAACACATCTTTCATGAGTGGCTAATCGACCAAAAACTTGGTAATACAGTAAAATATGTGAAGCCAAATCATGTGCACGGTTGACATAAAGCAAATCAAGCATCACACTATTCCGACGCTGTTCTTCCTCCTGCATCTAACAAAACAGAAATTGAGCATTAAAGACAAAACTAAGAATCTTGAATTCTTTTGCTCTTAAACATGAGCAGCACCTTGCATCTTACAGTTACCTATTCATTTGAAAAATCTATTGAAGAGTAAAATAATCCACACACACAAATAAAACTTACCGTTAATGTGTCTTCAAGCTTCCTTGTGGCAGCAAGCAATTTCTTCTCATCAATAAATGGCAATTTGGCAACACCCTGAAAAGAATCCCCAAAAGTAGTTTAAAAAATCAACCTTAACTTTTGGTTAATTCAAAAACAATTTGAATGCATAAAGAGCACTGTAATACCTGCCATGCAAATCGTTTTCCATTCATATCAATCTCAAAATCTGTCAAAAAGGTATCCATGTAAATATCAGAATAAGAAAATATGTTACATACAGCAGAATACAAATTTAATCGACAAGTTATCTCACCAGCAGGGTAGAAGTGAAAAATAGGTGATGAAGGATCGGTCATCAAATCCCTATATTTGTCAGGCAGTGCATTTGAACTGTAACAAAATCAGTAAGTATCAGCAGATCACAGAAAGCAAAGCAGTATAGATCTAAGAACATGATAGAGGAAGAACCTTGAAGCAGGCAGGACCCCCATAAGCTGATCAAATGGTTTGAATGGCTCCCCGGGGGAAAAAATTATTTCTAGATTAGGTAGATCTTTAAGATCAGAAGCAAAAGGAGCATAATGATACGGGTAGTACCTGGAAAAATTAAATTAAAGTCAATAATAGAAAGAAAAATGAACAATGTTCATGTATGGCAATTCAACTAAAACTAAGGATACACTCCTAGAAATTTACATCAATAATCTAAAAGCAACTCGGACAGCAAAGACTATATACCCGGGTCATCAAAGCAATCCAGTATATATTATGTTTAGGAGTAGCACTGAAATTCATACACGTTAGAAAGATGATGGACCAGGAATGTGCAGCAAGCCATTTATCAAGCCCGCTCACTTAATTTTTTTTTTCTTCTGATAATTGTCACTCAGACTTACTTAATAATTTAATACAATTATTGTATTGCTCTCACAAATGAAAGAATGACAGAATACTTGAAACCTAGGTAATTGGAGGAAACCTAGAACCTTCCTCCGTAAAACAACTCCAGAAATCTCGACTAACTCCTTTCTTTGTTTAATTCCTCCTTTTAATAGCTTTGGTCACAAATCTCTATTAACTAACTGTTGACAGTTGCAACTTGCAATTACAGCAACTTCAGTAATCCCCTCTTTATCCTAACTCCTTTATCAGTTACATCTTTTCATAAACTCGTCCAAAAGGAAGCATTACTTATCACATTCTAATATTCAGATCGCCTTAATACATGCCTATCCATTATACTAGGATATCTTTAAGTATAGAAATAATCATAAAGACAATTAAACATCCAGTCTAACAGCTTCCTTGACCTACAAAAGGTCTGAGTAGTTGGGCTTGACCTTCTCGAGAGCAACAGTGGGATAACTTCATTGTTTACTGAGTATGAGATTAAAAATGGAATTGTCTGCCAAAACTTGTTGGCTGCTATGTTACTAACAGCATATCAAGTCATGCATGTAAAATTACCATTCTGCCAAGTCAATCATGAAAAAAGAAGCAATCAACAAACAAATATAACCTATGCCCAATAATAAATAAAATTATAACTAACCATTTCCATGAGCATACACCGTTATAATAATACTGGCAAACCCAACAAAGGCCTTCCACATATTTCAAAACCTACAAGGACAACAAAGACAATAATGCAAAAAAAATTTCTTTCCAATAGCCAGAAATTAATGAGAACGAGCAGGATAATTGTCGTGAGGAAGACAAATATTTAAAATCAAGAAGCCCATCTACCAATAATAAGAATTTGATGAAGCCTAATCTGAACCCTACATTGGATTTTGTGAAATATATATCCAGCAAAAAGTTGTTATTAGGTGCAAGATTGAATTTGATTTACACCAGTATCAACTGATCTAACCCATACGATGACAACATCTTCGTATGAACAGACTCCCTTGGAACAAAGGCAGAAGAGGGGTAAGAATACATTTTCAAGACCACCTAACAAGTGTCACTGTCAAAGATACAGGTTTAGAAGAAGAAGAAAAATTATGCTAGTGTGATTTCCATTTTAACAGAATAAATGAGAAATCATCTACCATAAAAGCTCAGGCTTTTAGGTGAAGAAACATGAATGATTTTTATATTACATGTATAACACAGCCTCTCATGCAATGGCTCTTTAGATTTGAAGTTTGGACATCTTTTACTTAAGTTCAGCCTTTTATTTGAAGAATGGGGCGGCAAGGTTCAAACTCCAGACCTCTCTTGGTCATGGATGCTTTGTTCACATATTATGAATCAGCTACTCAAAAAGCCGACGTTATTAGGTGAAAACATATGACTTATGAATGGTTTTTAACTCTGTATATGATATCTCTAACAATATATTAAAGTCAGTCCAACTTACAAGCATGCAATGTAATCCAAGAACAGCAAATAATTTGACAAGATTGATTATTTGTAAGAAAAATTGATAGCACTTACTATATCTTTCTTAATTTTATCAATCTCCTCCAGACTTGATGCACCAAACTTTTCAGCATAATACCTTTCCTTGTATCCAGGCTCCCCTAACTTGACCTGAGAAAATAAGAAACATGCAGTTCATTATGAAAACTTTGCCAGGATTTCTAGATTGCTTATGTTGCAAGTTACCCGTGCATGTTTGGGAACACCAGTAGAATTTACTTTGGCAATCCAGAAAAATTATTCTGGTGGAGTTCCAAAACATGCTGCAGAAAGTCGACAACATAAAAACTAAATTTAACCAAGAAAATACAAAAACATATTCTTGCAATAATTTTTAATACTGAACCTTATCAGAAAATGAGGCCCGTGGCTCTTGAAGTATTACTCCTCTTGCCCTAGCTCTCATCTCTTCGTTATTTTCTGCCACCTATAAATACAGCAACAAGAATTACATATCAGAAAGCAATCTACAATACAATATCCTATGAAAGTAACACACAGTCCATGCATATCAGTTTACAAACCTAAGTAGAAAGCAAAATACCTGTTGAACTCGAACTCGTTTCTGAAAGATTTGATCTTCATGAACAGCGACAGATTGGATAAAATATTCTACTCTATCTAAGAAAACCTGGGAGACATTAAGATATTCACAATTCAACACTCGTTGAAAAAAGAAGAAATTCCAAATTGATGATTTAAGTCAAATCCAAAGTACAGTATAAGCAACTGAAAAAGTCAATAGATAATTTAGAGAAGACTCTAAAAGAACATATCACAATCTAATGACATTTGACAAACAAAAAGATGAACATAGGATTATTAAAAGATTACCTCACCCGCAAAAGTAAGATAACCACCCATGGCAGTGAATTCCTTTCTATATATATGCATCAGTAAATTTATAGCTCCCTGTAATAGTAGAAAGTGTATTAATGAGTACAACATTGACAATTACGTAGGAGGACAAATATGCAATGGAATAAAAAGGCATAGACAAAGTACATTAAGATCCCACATCATATACATGGTGCATGTTTTCTGTTTTCTGTTTCAAGTACAGTTTAGTGTAACATGGTGCATGTCAAATGCTTACCTCTCTGATCTCTAATGTTGGCATATGAGGAAGAAAGTCATTGCCGACAAAGAAGCACAGAAATACAAAATCATCCACTACTCGTTCAAAGTCAATCTCAAAAGGAGGGTTGGGAATCTCCAATTCATATTGCAAATATTCACGAAGCACCCAGATGTTAAGAAACTGTGAATACTACGAATTAGTTTAAAAATAAAAATATAAAAAGTAAAATGAAGATTCAAATCAGCATGCTATGTTCCAATCCTCAAACCTGATATTTCTTCTTGTGAATTGGGATTTCATCAGCAGGATTCCCGTCCTCAGCTTTAGTTTCTGGCTTACCATGACAATCAGCTGCAAAATGGCCAGCTTGGCCACACACAAAACACTTATCTTGTCCAGGTAAAGTAATTACCTGTCCATCAGGTGATTGATCATTTGATACTATCCATTGATATCAATGAGCTAACAATATCATCTTGACAATTCACTAGAAACTAACCTCCCTCAATATTGAGAAGTGAACCTCGTGGGTAGCTAAAGAGAGCATAATCAAATCAGCATCCTGGTTGAAAGATAAAAAAAATCAGCGAAAAAACTAAGGAAAGGATAAAAATCACCATAAACAGATAAGATGAAAATCCAAATTCGGGCAAAACTCACCAATCCATACAAACAATGTCGAGTATTCGGATTGAAACAAGGAATGTTACGTTGTAACCGGATGTATTCCATTATTTTATGTTCTCCCTCACCAGGAACATTCGAATCAGAAAGTATAACCTTCAAATAAATAATCATCCAATGCAAACCATAAATAAATATAAAGAGACAAAGCATCCTGAAAGCCAGATATATAAGGGAAAAGAAAATAGACGAGATCACTCCACAAGAAAGGAATCATCCCAACTTGAAGGGATCAAGCGGCATAAACAATTGATAGGAAGTAGTTTCAATAGTAGTACCTTTATATTTTTCCAGGCAGGGTTGTGGTTCAATCTAGTCTGTACATAATACTGAAGAGCCACTGACAGAGATGCCATAAATTTAGTACCAGGGGTAATGACATTTGAGTCTGAAGTCTCAGGCTTGTCCTTAGAAGACAAAAGTGCTCCCTCCTCGACGAATTCTTTCCTCAGCCTTTCCTCTTCGGCTTCCTGTAATGTTTACACATGAGCACAATAAATCCTTCAGCAAAAAAGTACGAGAACCTTGAAAGCATGAGCATATTAAGGTTCTTACAGCCTCAGCTGCATCTTTTGCAGCCCGGAACCGCCGGGAACGTTGCTGATTCATTTTGGCTCTTGGTGCAACACCATCTGCAAATTTCAAAGTAATGAAACAGGATACAAAAGCTATAGGGGCAAGAAAAGTAAATGTGACAAGGAACATATAAAGACGGACAGGGAGATTTTATGCTATGGAACTAAGACTCTTAGACTCTGTTTGGGAGTTTGGAGGCGAGGGCTTTGAGGGACGGAAGTAGGGGAGAAAATTGACAAACCTTTCACCTTTTCTGAGAGAGGGATTTTGTAGAGAATGAAAAATGAATGTTTATGATTAATATATTTTTGATGTTGAGAGTGTTATAACAACATAGATTGGGTTTTGAGAGTTTATCCAAGTCCCCACAGACCTTCAAAAATCCTCTTCCAATACAATTTTTTAGTTCCCCCAAATTAGGGGGATTTTATGTTATCAAGAAAAATAACCCCCCAAAGCCCTCCTCTTCCAAAACCCTCTATTTCTTCCTTCCTTTTTTTTCAAAGCCCTTCCCTCTAAACTCCCAAACAGACCCTTAAACTTTGTTTGCGAGTTTGAAGGGGAAGGGAGGGGTTTGGAAAAAAAGAAAGGAGCAAGTGGAAGAAATGGATGACATTGAGAGGGGAAGGCTTTGGGGTTTCATTTTTCTTCATAATACAAAACCCTCCTCATTTGGAGGAACTCAAAAATTGTATTG
>Ga0315915_1007154_pt1 | contig 13448 bp, 6 predicted proteins | sample MpolbnodulesMG_FD_207738 | JGI IMG/M metagenome (GOLD analysis project Ga0315915, IMG submission 207738) | Medicago polymorpha root nodule microbial communities from Los Angeles, California, United States - branched nodules | ecosystem: Host-associated > Plants > Roots > Nodule | place: USA... | reverse complement strand
CTGCCTATTTTTGGCCTTGTTGCACTTTGTTGCTTGTTTTCCATCTTTGCTCAGTGCCTTGAGTAACTTTCCTGCAAAATTAGGTAGAGTAAGATAGATAAAGCATAAAAGGATTAAAATCAATTATCTCTCAGCTTTTTCCTTAATAACTTGCAAAACAAGTTACAAAAGTGCTATAAATCTTCATTAGAATTACTACTTCCTGACACTTATCAATTTACTAATTTTAGCATTGATTGGTACTTTATAGTGTAATTTTTTAATTAAAATATTTAAGTAACCGGGCTGGCCCGAAAGCCCGTAGCCCGCAAAGGGTAGGGCTTGGGCAAATATTTTTGAGCCCGTTAATCTTCTGGGCCTTTTTGGCCCGACCCGCAAAAGCCCGAGCCCGTCATGGGCCGGCCCGTTGTGGGCCGGATAGCCCGTTTTGTCAGCTCTAATTCTACGTGCAGAGTATTCTAAATATGTATCTTTGAATTTAGAAAAATTGAGGATAGAGCCAAGCATCTTTAGATAGTTAATTTAACTAATATTAGGAAATTATCTATAATACACAATGTAGGGGCTCTCAAATATTTGCACTTAGTGTTCGTAACTGTTTGATTAATGTGGTCTTGCATCAAAAGTCTATTCATTGGTAAGTTACAATAAGATGATGTCAAAAGATAGTAAAGATAAGGGAGTGGAAGTAGAGAAATATGAGACACGAGACCTTTGGACCCCAAATTCTAGTGGTAGAGTTTAACAAGGAGTACTATAAGTCTCACAGTTAGATGGAGAGTGTGACACAGTCTCTAGGTAATGTTGCCATCTCATACACTATTCCTGTGATATTGATAAAAGTTCCCATACAAAACCAAATGTTATTACAGAAGCAACAAAGCAGTGGCATAGAAAGAAGGCGAGGAAGGAGAAGGATCATGACCAAGACAATTTACTGGAAGAGTTGGGCAAAAGATAGTTGGCAGATATGACAACTTCTGATGGGGATCCGATGAACCCGTGTGAAGGAGGAACAAAGGGAGGAGTAGTAGCACAAATTGAGGGGGTGTTTGAGGACCAACACCTCCTAAAACAAAGAAAATTCTAAGTTGGAACTATAGGGAGTTTGAAAACCCTTTAGTAGTTAGGGCCTTGTTGAGGCTTATCTGTATTGAAAATCTCCACTCGATTTTTCTCATGAAAACAAGGTTACAATCATGTGAGATGGATTGCAAGATAACTGTTGAGAATTGTCTCAAAATTGATGTTTGAATATTGGGCAGAAATCGTGGCACGATTTGGAGAAATTGAGGCACGATTTTGGCTGAGTTTTGGATTTCAGTTCGACAAAAATCGGGGCACGATTTTGCAGATAAGGTTCACATAATATTGTACGAATGGGAAAATTGGGACACAGTTTCTCGGGATCTAAGATCTATATAAGACTTCATTCTTCATGTTTTGAGAGAGGCTTCAAGAGAGAGAAACTTGGTGAGAGTTCTATTGGGTTGGGAAACATTTGTAAACACCTTTGGGTGAGTGAAAATCATTGAGTGTTTTGTTCATTGGAGAGATTGGAAAAAGAGTAGAAATTACGATTTGTTCTTTGTGAGCTTGTTGAAGCTAATTTCTTGTAACCCTTTTGAATCTATTTGTAAATAACTCATTGATAGTGGATTGGAGAAATCAATATCTCCCCTAGAGTAGGTTAATTTGGATCGAACGGGGTAAACATTTCTTGGTGTGTTTGTTTCTTTTCTCTCTTTATCTTTTGCTTGTGGTTTTGTGCTTTTTACTTGATTCCTAGATTAGATATTAGGTTTGTTATTGTTGTTGTTGCTTGATGTTACTTTGATATTGGTTACTACTTTCCTGTACTCCAGACACATGGGTGATTGCTTTCATGTTAGAGGGGTAGCTATGGCTACCCCAAAGAGAAACAAATTATTAAAAGAGTAGGTATATTTTTATATTAAGCTACCCCTAATAATATATATTTGGCTACCCCAAGTTTGATTTTAGATGTTGTGATTTTTTTTCTTTCCGACTTTATTTACTTTTCAATCGTACTCCGGATTACTTGATCCCGTCTTCTAAGAACTGAAAATATGACGACAACAACAATAATCTATAACTTTCTAAATAAAAATCCTATCACTATTGGCCCAAATTGAATTTTTTTTCTTTACAGCTAAAAAAAGTAATCAGTAAATTATAACCATTTATAATCCATTCTTGCTTCTTTAAGTGTGTTTTATAAAGTACATTTTATGTACGTAATAATCATTGTGATTTTTTTTATTGGTTAAATTTACTATTAGTTTCACAAAAATATTTTATTTTTCTTTATATGTGGTCACCTCATAAAAATATTGTTAGCTTCGCTGCTGTCCACACATCTAAGTTTATTGGTGTGATTTTGAATCCAAATTCACAACAACAACCTTAACACACAAATTGCAAATCTTTGGAAGTTCTTGGATGCCTATCTCCATATGTTTTTCGTCATTGTGATGGAGTTTTGGTTTTAAGTGCGGCCATAACTATCACCCAACCAAAAAACTTTGCTCATGTCTTGAAATCTTCCGGTTGAGCATCAACATTACTAATTTCTTCAACATCTCCACATCCTCTATAAGCCATCCTACGTCCCACATTTGACTTCATAAGAAGCATTAAATTCAAGGTTGTAATGTGGTTGAGGGTTAAGATAGTAGCCTGCAATTTCATCATACATCTCGTAGGTGACTTATCATACAAACTCTAAATCCTAAACTCTAAACACATTTCAAACAAATCACAATTTTTTTCTTCCAAACTATCTATAATCATGTCACTTCTTCCTTAACATTGAACCAAAACCTTTGTATAATTCATTGCATTGTCGTTACAACCTGGCTAACTTTTCTTTCCCAATTTCTTCCACATTCTGAACAATCATCCTACATTTGTTATCAACAATTTTCGATATGAGAAGCATCAATGGGCTTCAAAAAATAGTATCTAGCTAGGGAAGTTCAAAATTGTTCTCCTTCTTGTGTTAGTCCATCCACCATCATGAGTCCATCGTGTTTTCTTATAATGGGGAATGCTCTTTCTTACGGAAACAGATAGCGAAGAATCGCACGAATAAACTATGGCTGTAGATTAGCATAGTTAGCTTCCCATGGATTAAACATAATTTTCAAGGTAAATTGAATAAACTACCTTAAACATACTTTTACATGTGATTAACCAAGTGTTGCGGATGTATAAAAAAGTAGGTTTCCAAGAAACATTTTTGAATAATATATAATGTCTATCATTTTCTACAATTTTGGTAGAAAAAAGAGAAATTCAATGAATTCGACAAGTACAGTGGATAACCTAAATATGACCAAATACTCTAAAAAATTACTCAAAATATTTATGATGTCCGATGACGCCCTCTAGAAATAGAAGCTGCCGATTCTATACACCCTCGCAACTTGGACATTGTGTCCGTTTGACAAATACAAATACGATTGAAATTTTGAGCCACTCATATCTATTTTCTCTTTTGTCAAACTGACACGGACCATATCAATGTCTCAATAACAAGAATTGTGTGTGTTGCACGACAAGTAAATTTGTATATTGAATAGTGCACAAATTAAAGTTTCCTAGAAAGCATAAATTATTGGCTTAATTACTATTTTGGCCCCCCAAGTATTCATATGTTGTGATTTTGGCCCCCTAAAAAAATCAACTCTTTCCAAGCCCTCTATGTTTACTTTCTGTTGCGATTTTAGCCCTCCAGACCAATTTTGACTGGGTCAACGCTGACATTGCTTCCAAATTGGTGCCACGTGTGTTAATGTCTGATTTTTTAAAATATTAATGCCAGCTTGGAAAATAATAAAACAAAAAAAATTTAAAAAAATAGAAGAAACATAAAATAATTTAAAAAATAAAAAAAACTCCTTTAATTTTTTCTGAGATCTTCTCTTCTCTCCTCTTTTTTTTTTCTCTTCTTCTTTCTCTTCTCTCTCCATTAAAATTCCTTGTCTATCTCCTCAACTCCTTTTTCATCTCCACCACTCTCACCACCACCATCTCCACTAAAGCTTTGCACCTCACCACCACCAAACCACCTCTTATCCACGACTTCAGTCCAATCCAAAAACATTACCACCTCTATCTACGGTTTCTGGCGGTAACGGTGGTGGAAGCGCCGGAGGAAGATGAGCCAAAAGACAGAAACAATCCAAAAGAGCTTCGATCTACTGCATAGATGAACATAATCCAACAGAACAAGACCCACCGGAGAGGATGAATCCCCGCCAGAGGAAATCAACCCAATAGCGAACCGTGCCGCTCTTCCTGTGGCGGCAGTTGCGATGGTTGTTCCTGTTGTTGTTGTTGTTGTTGTTCATCTTGCTGTAACAAATGGGTCAAAAAGGTGTTTTGAATTGTTAGATTTCATTAGATAAGTAGCAAAATTTGAAGAATTATTACTGTATAAGCCTTAAAAGGTGTTTTTTCCTTGAATTTTTGATATTTTTGTTGTGAGCTTTTGGGGCTGTTTTAAATTTTTTGTTGCTGAATAATTTTTTGCTGTTGAAGAATTGTTGCTGAAGCTTCGATTTGCTGCTGAAGAATTCTTTAATTTTTTTGTTTTTGTTTTTGAGCTTTTGGGGCTGTTCTAAATTGTGTGTTTTGGTTTGGAATATTGGTTTGTGAAAATGGGTTTTGGAGAAATGTCATGTTTGATTTTGGTGTTGTTTTCATGTGAAGATCTAATGGATAGTAGTTGAAATTGAAATAGGTGTTTGAATATTTTACTGTCTAGGCCATATGTGCTAAATGTTAATTTGAGAAGAAGAAGAAGAAGAAGAAGAAGAAATGTGCTGGGGCCAGAAGATGGGGTTTTGAATGGTGATTGATTTTGTGGATGAATTTTGTTCATGTTGCTAGAAGATGAAGGTGAAGGAAGGGGAGGTCTGAGTTTTTGAAGTGAAGAAGAATACATAGAGATTATGAATCTGATAAGAAATAATTAACACAATTGATTTTTTTTTCCTTTATTTAATTCTTTAACTTATATGTGGTTTATTTTTTAATTAAAACATTACACACATGACGTCTTTGAAGTGTCACATCAGCGTTGACCTAGTCAAAATTGGTCTAGGAGGCTAAAATTGCAACATAAAGTAAACATAGAGGGCTTGAAAAAAATTGTTGTTTTTAGGGAGACAAAATCACAACATCTAAATACTTAGGGGGTTAAAACAGTGATTAAGCCTAAATTATTAGGTCACCTTGAGGGAATTTTTTAACTGAATTGTATATAGTGCTATGTTGTGTTTTTTTGATGAAAGTGCGCAACCCGTGGCCTTCGTGTGGATACCACACTCCCTTCAATTTATTAATACTCACTTTGGTTGCCACTAGCATGTGGCGTGCACACTCCATCAAATATTATATGCATGCACAATACTCTCTCTCATTGGTTGACTCTATATTATTAAAAGCCAAATGCCTCATGTTTGTACTGGCTCGGATGTACTCCCATCTCGCACTCTTTTTTACTTTCTTTCTGAAACTCCAACATAATTAATCAGATAGATTCAATCTCACCGTTCATTTATGACGTTCCATTTAAGTTAGGATAAAACTGTGTTTGTACAAACCCACCAAAATTGACATAGGAGGAATCCAACTCGGTATCTTGTATTCTTTTTAAGACTTGCTATATCTTACTTAGATTTCTTTTTTCATATTTATCTTTCAATTTTAAATTTGTTACTGTGAATATTTAATTAAAAAAATATAGTTAATTAACATAATATTAATTGTTCATTAAAAATGTACTTGGTCTATCGGTCAAATTTTACTTATAGTTGAAGGTAATGTATGATTCTTAAGAAGATCATTAATTCCATTCATTTTCAAGATAAAACATTTTTTTTTGACCAAAACACTCTTATTGTAGCAGAAGATATGTCTAAGACCAAATAATATACGATATTATTATGTGCTTATGAGTTCCTATGACGATGTCTCATATTGCATGGAGTGTCGTTCTAGTGCTTTATCATGCATTGCGGCTTTAGCATCAAATCTTTGGTTGAAAGCTTATGCCATGTTGATTGTGCTCACAGTTCCAAAAAAATTCAATACACCCTCTTGCATGGAAGAAACCAAACACAGCGCCGCATGCCCCTGCATCGGTGAAAACAAAATCTACAAGACTACAGCTATTTATCAGTAAAAAAATCTAGTACTATCTTCTTAGTATATTTTTGTCTCCAATGTTTTTAAAAATCAATCAGAGCATTATTCCGTTGATGATGCTATAATTGAAAGTTCAATGATTAACCGTGATCAACTTTGGATTGAATTGGTTGGTCCAGTGTAATTTTCATAATCATGTTTATATCCCTCTTTCTAATATTCAAAATGAACACAGAAACTATACAACGTACATTTCTGATACCCCTCTTTCTAATATCCCTCTTTCTAATATTCAAAATGAACACAGAAACTATACATAGGTAACATTAATTAAGGTGAAATATCTGAGTTCCTATGATATTATATAGGTAACATTAATTAAGGTGAAATATCGCGTGCCAAAATTATTAGTACTTAATTAAGAAAATTGTCACCAACTTGTAGATAGTGCCCTCCTCACTACCTTCTCTCCTTTATCAATATTAATTTATGTGACCATATACACCAGTCACTAAACCTAAGGTTGAATAATCATATCTCCTCTCTAGCTATAAATACACTTGATTAGAAGCATGAGTTCTCCACAAGCTCTTAATATCATATTCCAATTTCCACTTTCTTTCTATTTCAACACTTGGATTTATAATTGTACCCTAATTTGTCCTTCATGGCCTCACAACTTGGAGCAAAAACTAATGGAGCCTCGCCAAACAATTTTGAGGTTGAGATCCCTATCCATGCCAATAGTACTCTCAATGTTGAAAAAGAGAGCAACAACATTGATTACTTTCAAAGGGCACAATGGCTTAGAGCAGCCATGTTAGGAGCCAATGATGGACTAATCACTGTTGCGTCGTTGATGATTGGTGTTGGAGCTATAAAAGAAGACATCAAAGTAATGCTCCTTGCTGGTTTTGCTGGTTTGATTGCTGGTGCTTGTAGCATGGCAATTGGTGAGTTTGTGTCTGTTTATACTCAATATGACATTGAGATAGCTCAGATAAAAAGAGAAAGAGAAGCTAATAATAATAATAACGATGATGATGAAAGTAGTGAAAGTGAGAAATTGCCAAATCCATTTCAAGCAGCATTAGCATCAGCACTTGCATTTTCTATTGGTGCAGTGATGCCATTGCTAGCAGCTGCATTTATAAAGAATCACAAAATCAGAATGGGAGTTGTTGCTGCTGTGGTTAGCTTTGCATTGTTGGTGTTTGGAGGAGTGGGAGCATTGGTTGGAAAAACTCCTTTGATGAGGTCTTGTGTTAGAGTTCTTATTGGAGGTTGGATGGCTATGGCCATTACTTTTGGTTTCACCAAATTGATTGGCACTACTGGACTTTGATCACTTTAATAGTGTTACGTTTTATTTCATGATAAATGTTAGTCCTTAGCTGTTATTTTTGTTTGTGGGAAAATTGAACTTGCGACCTTCTTATCACTCCAACCCATATGTAATATTATTGATTAGTACTGTCTTTGTTTTCCTTTACCGAGTTTATAATTTATGTTTGTCGTGGCTACTTTGTGCTATATTATATCCAAGGTTTTTATGGTATCTTTACCTTACATGTTCCGAGTAAAACTGTAAAGAAATGTTCTATTTACTTGTCAATATTTTAGTTCGTGGTATGCAATTATCAAGTAAAAAAGAGTAGTGTTTCTGCATGTTAGACGAAGTTTCCTACAATTCCCCATGAACATCCGCATGTAATTATTATTTTGCTGAGGATTTTCTTGCGAAATTATTATCCAATATTATTTATCCGTTTCCTTAGGAAATTCCGCAGGTTTTGCAGCGGTTTTTCCAGCAGTTTTTCATATGGCCTTTTCTGCGGTTTGTCTATTGCTTTGAAGGTTAATAGTGCTTTACCTCTGTAATATATGTCATTTCCGGGTTCTTTACCTTTAATTTTTTTTTTTGGATTGAGTCCTTGGAATTTTTTTTGTTTCAAAATACCCCGGAGGCCATTTGATTGTACAAAATCGATGATATGGTAGGTGATAAATCGGAATTTTTTCAAATTATCAGGGGGTAAACCAAACATTTTAGAAAATTACCGGTGGGTAAACTAGAATTTTCTTAAATTACAGGGAGCGAAATTTTCCATGAAGGTCCAAAACCCAAAACAATTTTTTTTACAAGGACAAAAACAAATAATTGAAAATTACTTTTATTATGGCTTTTGGCAGACATTAATAGAACATGAACAAAAACTTTACTGATCTAGTAACTTTCCTATGGATTTTTATGCGAATTGGTTCAGTTTCCTGAGGATTTCCCTGCGAAAACAACTTTGCTGCGGAATTACATGTGGAATTGGCTTCGGAGTTACCTCTGGAATGTTCGCAGGAAACATTCACAGGCAGGGGGAACTTCTCCCACTCTGACCAAACTTTTCCCGTGCATTCAAAAATCCCCAGGAAACAATATCCCATGAAAGTATTACCATGGAACCTTAATCCTTGGCAAAATCTGCAGGAAACAGGTTTCCTACGAAAATTTCAGTGTAATTCGTAGGAAATTCCGCAGGAAAATCGGGAGTTTTTAGTAGTGGGACCGCCATCTTTAAGTCAAAGGGGAAAATACACTCACCTCCCCTAAAATTTATGTATATGTTACTAACCTCCCCTCTTTTTTTCTCACTTGACAAAAACCTCCCCTGCCGTTAACAGCAATTTAGGTTCCGTTATAAAGTTGATATCACATCTTTGCTCACTCTTTTTTTCTTTCACAGGAACACTCAGTCCAAAATTTATACCTGGCTTTTCAGTTTCCTCCAAAGAAATAACACAACGTATTGGGTATCTTTAATTCCCATCGTTTTGTTCTCAGTAGATGTGTTTTTATTTATCTATTGTGTTCTTTAACCATCCCTTCCTATCATACGATGATGTTTCCCATCCACTCAATTTTTTTTGTGCAATTTTGTTTCAAGTTATTTGGATAAAAAAATGGGATGTTGTTGATAATTGGTTCGGTCGAAACAAAAACCAAATAATAGTAATGATTTTTTATGCAACTTGCTCACATAGAAATAAGATTATGTAGGTTTCTTGCGGGTTTTTTCATCAATTGAGAGCAGTTTCAACAATAGATTTGAAATATTAATGAAAGAAAAAAGTAAGAATTGAAAAAGCTTACAACAATGACAGTAATATGCAATCTTTTGGTAGAGAAAAGATTGCATCATAAAAAGATAGTACTATTTTAATTTCTAACAGAATACTAACTAACGGTGTTAAATGAAAAGGGATGTAATATATATTTTAAAAGAACTCAGAGAAGGATAATGTCTATTATAAAACTAGAGGGGATGTTTGTGTTATTAAAAGAGATTTCATGGAAGGTCAATGTAATTTTCCCTAAATCAATATTGATCATCATTAGAGTTTTAATTTAAATAAGAGCTTTGCTATTAATCGAAAAGAAATGCAAGAATTACACTTATTTAAAAAAATAAATTACCCTTATAAAAATCATAAAGATAAAATAGTGAGACGTGGTGGCATACATGCACACTTCAAAATAAGATATACGGCTAAGATTATATTCTTCTCTTTTGTCTTGCAATGACCCGTAAAGTTAAGTATTTCCGTTCAAATAATTGTCATAATCAACCATTATTAAAAGGTTTACAAAATTAATGGTCTTCAATACATTTTCCATTCTACAAATATATTATAAGTAAATATCATCACATTTAATCTATACAAATTCAATATATAAATTGTAAACAAAAAAAAATCAATATAAATTAAGTCTATTGCCTAAATTATTCTCCATTATTTTTTTGAGAGAATTATTCTCCATTATTAGTAAAATGAGTCATTAGAAATATTAAAAGAAATAAGAATTGAAGGTATTTTAAAGATATAAACTATCATTAAATAGAAGAAAAGTTGTCAAAATTTGCATATTTTTTTATTCTAAAAAATATGTACTATATTTTTGCTTATATTTTGTTATGGATATAGTAATTTGTATTAAGTAGTGCACTAACGGTGGCTTTCGTGTGGATACCACACTCCCTTCAATTTATTAATACCAGCTTTAATTTGGTTGCCACTATCCTATGGCGTGCACACTCTATCAAATATTTTTTTATCCATTCTCTCTAACATTTTTCCAAATATTTGACTCTGTTATCAAATGCCAAATGCCTCATGAGTCATGTTTCATGTTTGTACTCTGATATACTCCCACTATCTCGCATTCTTTTTTAGTGCTACCTCGGATTACTTTTTTCATATTAATCTTTTTTCAAGTTTGTTCATAAGAAAAGAGTGTACTTGGTCGATAGGGTCGAATTTTATTTATGGTTCAAGGTAATGCTTGAGTCTTAATATTATTATTAATTACATTCATTTTAGAGACAAAGATTTGAGTATTTTTTTTTAATTTTAATATTGGCATAATAACAAATACATACCGAAATAAACACACAAGGAGACGAATAATATGGAAATCCAAATTCGAACCGGAGATTTCATAAAATTTCTTCACAAGCAAACTACATACATTAACAACGGGACAAGATAAAACACAATCTTACTGAAGCAAGAGTAATGTCTAAAGACTAAATAATGAAGGGCAAGTTGAGAGCTTAGAAGTTCTACTATCATTCTGCTTTACTAAATATTTGGTTTGAGTTTATTTGGAAGCTTATACTCCAATTTTTGCTTTTCATAATTATGTTTTTATTCCTTCTTCCAATATTCAAATATGCACGGAAACTATAAAACGTACGCTGAGCATAAAAAGTTGACTTGTATAGATTACATTATGGTGGAATATGAGATTTGGATCCACTTTAGGGTTATGAATTTTTAAATGAAAAACCAGAACTATTCATTAACAAATTGTCACCAACTTGTAGAGCAAGTGCCATCCGCACTACCTCTTCTCTCCTTTATCAATAATAATTTATTTATGGGACAATATACACTATACCTAAAGTTGATTAATCATATCCCCTCTCTAGCTATAAATACAGTTCATTAGGAAGCATGAGTTCTCCACAAGCACTTAATATCATATTCCAATTTCCTCTTTTTTTATTTCAACACTTAGGTTTATAATTGTACCTTAATTTATCCTTCATGGCCTCACAACTTGGAGCAAAAACTAATGGAGCCTCGCCAAACAATTTTGAGGTTGAGATCCCTATCCATGCCAATAGTACTCTCAAAGTTGAAAAAGAGAGCAACAACATTGATTACTTTCAAAGGGCACAATGGCTAAGAGCAGCCATGTTAGGAGCCAATGATGGACTAATCACTGTTGCGTCGTTGATGATTGGTGTTGGAGCTATAAAAGAAGACATCAAAGTAATGCTCCTTGCTGGTTTCGCTGGTTTAGTAGCCGGTGCTTGTAGCATGGCTATTGGAGAATTTGTCTCTGTTTATACTCAATATGACATTGAGATAGCTCAGATAAAAAGAGAAAGAGAAGCTAATAATAATAATAACGATGATGATGAAAGTGAGAAATTACCAAACCCATTTCAAGCAGCATTAGCATCAGCACTTGCATTTTCTATTGGTGCAATGATGCCATTGCTAGCAGCTGCATTTATAAAGAATCACAAAATCAGAATGGGTGTTGTTGCTGCTGTGGTTAGCTTTGCATTGTTGGTGTTTGGAGGAGTGGGAGCATTGGTTGGAAAAACTCCTTTGATGAGGTCTTGTGTTAGAGTTCTTATTGGAGGTTGGATGGCTATGGCTATTACTTTTGGTTTCACCAAATTGATTGGCACCACTGGACTTTGATCACTTTAATTAATTAATGTTATCATTTTACTACTTTTGTTATGAAGTTATATGATCATTCTGTTTCAGGCATTTATGCTTTCACAGCCGAAATTGTGCTATGTCAACCATAGATATTAAAAAATGATTAAGGATAACAATTTTCAAGAAATTAACTTCAAGAGCTAACCATAATTTTTACCATTTCCCAATCTTTTGCCATGAACAAAATAGTTATAAAAGTGAACAAGAAATTGTTCTCAATTACTCACGAAGAGCAACCCAAATTTTAATCATTTACTCTCTTAACCTCACTCAATGGTGATCACTACCATACGGTGTTTACAATATGGGTCCGGACCAAAGGTGAACCCCCTTTTTTTTAGTAAATTTTTATAAAATATTTTTTTTATTCTCAATTTTTTTTAATAATATGTAATTTTCTTTCTTTCTAAAAATGATAAATGCCTACATTTAAACCATTTAAAAGATGTTCGTATTTGACACATCCATTAATATTTTTTTTTAGGTTATTGAAGAAATCTAGTGTATGTTTGGTTGTGCGATAACTTAATTTTTTTTGAAGTTAAAATGAAATATATTACCACAAAAATATAGTTTTACCTAGCACAAGGTGTGTCAAGGTATAATAAATTGTTTTTGAGTGACATGATTCTGTAAAGGAAAATTATGTTTAGAACGACAATAAGCACGCACGAGAAGCAACGAATCATTCACCACCCTTGAATTTTTATTTTTTCCTTTAACCAATTGAATTCTCTCTCCCATGTTTTGCTCTTCACACATGATTTCCACTGTTTCCGCTCGTTGGCTTTCGTCTTGTGCTATATAGCACTCGTTCTATAAAATTGATTATGACTAAACGTGAGTTAAGGGTAAAGTAATTAATATTTGGATATATTCATGTAATGTAAAAGTGAGTTGAACTTTAAATTTACAATTGTGTGTAAAAACCAATTCGAGTAATCAAAACTTAGCTTCAAGTAGAATCAATACTTGAGGCAAAATCAATTAACTCAAAAGCTGCCAAACATATAAAAATTAATTCACACACCTCCAAAATTAATTTTGCTCCATCTAAAAGTGGAACTAAACATACACCCAGATGATTTTGAGATTATGCTGTATTTAATTTAACCTAAATTATTTTGATTTTATTGTTGGAGTAATGATTTACTTTTATGATATTGTTTAGTTGGAGCTGTTGTTAATGGCAAAGGTTACGGTAGGTGACCTCTTTAGGTCTCCTACGGTAGGAGACTTTACTTTTTTTTTTTTTTTTTGCAAAAAGGATGTCAACCATTGAATTGGATGTACTTGAAAATTTTTAAATGGTTGAGATTTGTAGGTTATGTGACCCACAAAGTTTGTATTTTTTAAACATGTATATTAATTTTAAAAAAACGTAATTAATTTTGGATTCACATTTAACAAATGGTGTTTTTAGTATTGTTGGAATAATTTCAAGAAAGCTTATACGTGCCTTGTTTATTCTCTCT
>Ga0315915_1007152_pt1 | contig 13450 bp, 9 predicted proteins | sample MpolbnodulesMG_FD_207738 | JGI IMG/M metagenome (GOLD analysis project Ga0315915, IMG submission 207738) | Medicago polymorpha root nodule microbial communities from Los Angeles, California, United States - branched nodules | ecosystem: Host-associated > Plants > Roots > Nodule | place: USA... | reverse complement strand
CTTAGTAAAACACTTAAGAGCACAAGTTAAATACCAAAGAATTAATCAAAGTCCATTTAATCCTTAATCATTAAAGTTTATTATCTTTAAAATTAATTTGAGATTTTGCCTCAACAATTAGAAGGAGCAAATAGCATGGTGATTGATAAATCCCTCTGTTTTGGATTCAAGTCCAACAATAACCAAGCATAATACAAAGCCCTTATTGCAGGAATAATCAAACACAACCCCATGGTCAACAAGTAACCTCCAACACCACTTATCCATCATCGCCATATTAAAATCTCTAATTCCCTAATTCTCTAGACTCCTTATCAGAACAAACCTTATCACACTTAATCCAATGAATTTTGTGAGCATGCTCACCATACTGCCACACTTGTAAGAACTTGTCTGTTTTTTCTTATCGTTTCTAACTGCATCGTTTTTCAACGCCTAGATCTCACCACAGTTCAAGAATCATCTTCCCTCAGTGTTTCACTCACCATAATTGTCCATATCTCCCGAGGTTCCTCCATGTCGGAGACCGACGACGTGTTTGCCCTAAGTTGTACGTAGGATTTCACAGTCTGGCTCTTTCTCACCCTCTCCCATAGTTGTCCCTGTATATTTTTTTTATGTTAAAAAGCCATAAAATATTTGTTGTGACCAAAAAGCCATAAGATATTAATATACCTTTTTTTAGAGTAGTACATAATATTATTTGGGTCTTGAAATAGTTAATGAATCTACAAATAGAAATTTTGTCTTGAAAATATAAGACGTTACTTTTGACAAAGTAAAGATTACACAACTTTTCATGAAAACTTTTTTGTTTTAGATGCTTAACCATTGCCTTTATGACACTAGTTGGCATTCTCCACAGGGCCGTATCTAAGGCAGGACGAAGAGGTTGACCGCCCTAGGCCCTAAAAAATAAGTACGAAATTTGGGCCCCAAATTGTTTTTTTAGGTGTCTATTAGGCTCTAAAAAAAGTTGCTTAGTTTTTTTTTATGAAGTTTGATGTTTGAGAATTGCTCTTCTCCCATTTGTTTTTGCTCATTCCCGTGATACGTGAGTTAACTCCCGCTGAAAAATGCATAACTCACGTTGAAAATACACCTACGTGAATTAAGTCACGTTTGACTTTTTTTTTTATAGGAATGGACGATTCTTAATGGGGTAAGAGCAATTCCCTTGATGTTTATATATATTTATTAGTTAGGTTAGGAACCAAATTATAGATTCATCGTAGGCCACCAAAATCTCAGAAAAGGCCGAGATTCCAATATTATTTATATGCTATGATTGGTATGAGTATGACATCATATTATCCTATTTTATTTTTCTATTTTGGAAAAAAGTATTACAATTGGCACAGAACAAAGTCCAAGTGGGTGTGTGGGGACTGAGGTAGTCCCTGATAAATACTGCGTTGATAGATAGCATGCAAGCCAATATGCCAGCGGACAAGTTAACGTGTCTCCCACCGAATCCAAATCAACCAAATATATATACTCCATACATAAACCTCTCTCTATTATCTATCATCGAATCAATCACAATGGCGTCGTCACTCCCTCACTTAGACGACGATTCCGTCTCCCCTTCCCCTCGTTCCAATCACTTCAACGACGCTCCTCCACGTGTCCGCTTCATGTGCAGTTTCGGCGGCAAAATCCTCCCTCGTCCCTCCGATAATCAGCTCCGTTACGTCGGCGGCGACACCCGAATCGTTGCCGTCAACCGCTCCATCTCCTTCTCCGCTCTTGTCCACAAACTCTCTAAACTCTCCGGTAAGAATTTCAAACATCAAAACTCTCCATTTTCCCCTTTTTCTAAGAAAGTTTCTCTTATCTTTTCAATTCATTGATCGTGTGCAGGTATGAGCAACATAACAGCGAAGTATCAACTACCAAACGAAGACTTAGACGCGTTGATCACAGTAACAACGGACGAAGACGTGGATAACATGATAGACGAATACGACCGCGTCACACAGAATGAAAACCCACGAGCAGCTCGTCTTCGTCTCTTTCTTTTCCCAGAAGGAGAAGATTCTCGAACCAACAGTATCAGTTCACTCTTAAACGGTTCATCTAAAAGAGAAAACTGGTTCATGGATGCTTTAAACGGTGGCGTTTCGGGTTTAGAACGAGGAAGATCAGAAGCTTCTTCTATGGTTTCTGAGGTACCTGATTATCTATTCGGGTTGGATAATAACTCTGAAGTACCCGAATCACGACCTAAAGATCAACAACGACATCTTCTTCAACAGCAAGATAATGTTTCGAATTCGGATCCGGGTTCTCCTGCTCCGATTGTTTCTTCTTCACCGTTTTGTTCTACTTCATCAGTGTTGTCTGTGCCTTCTATTCCGAATCTTCCACCGGTTAAAACCAAGCTTGATAACCAAGTTTCTGAACCGGTTTTCAAAGGAAATCAAATTGAAACTGAAACGATTTTGCAGCCACAATTGAAAATGGATAATTACCAGATTAACCCTGCAATTCACTACCAACAACCTCAACCACGACCACAAGAAGGTGCTTATTCTGCTCATCATGCACAACCGGTTCCGGTTTATTATATTCAGGGTTCGGTTCAACCAGGAAATGTGCCGGTTCATATGCAAGGACATGGACATTATCCCTATGTCCAACAACCATATCATCCAGTGATGCAACCTCAGGTTCCAATCGGGTATCATCAAATGATTCCGGGTACGGGTCAGGTGTATGGTGCGGGGATGAGGCATGTGGCCCCGGTTCAGCCCTACAGTCCTACCGCGGTGGTTCACGACGGTTTGAAACAGCAAGTGTATCAAGGTGTGCAAAACAACTCCGGTCCAGTTCCGGTTTACCAAGGGATGGTGGGGACCGGTGGGGATGAACTGCAGAGAGGTGGAACGGGTCGGGGAACCAACTCGCCGCATAATTGACCCAGTTTTTGCTTGATAAGTGTGTTTAATATTTAATATTATTGATTGGGGAAATGATTGCTTTGTATGAACTTTCAATTTAGCTTTTTTATTTTTCTTTTTGTGAAGTACTTGATACACAAAAGTCCAAGAAAATATATGCTCCATTTGATAAATAAAATTGTTTGAGGAAGTAATTTAATTACTCCATTTGCTTATATTGGAAAAGGACAATATGTCCTCTAATTTAATTACTCCATTTGTATAAAATAGATTAGATACCAGACACTTCTTGAACATACCTTATAATCATGTTAGATGCCTCTTAAATAATGTTCAATTTTATTTATTTGGCCAAAACACTTAATATGTGTCTTAGAGACACTCTAACCAATGTAGTCAGAATCGAGATCCTACACAAGATCAATTAGCCGGTTAAGGACGGGTGAAGGAACGTAAAACGAGGACTGTAACACGGTTCGAAAGTAGGACCAGTAGATCATCAATAGAGTTGAGAGATATAAACAAATGATATAGAGGAAAAACAGAGGAACCAAGCAAAAAAAACCGAGAAAATAGAGGAAAAACAGAGGAAACAAGCAAAAAATGAACCACAATGAAGTCGAAGTGCGGTTGAGGTGTCGTGGCACGTAGAATTGTAAGATCCTACGAGCCAACACTCAATCCAGGCTACATCGCTCCTAACTTTATATTAGTACTTATACTTTTTGAGACAAATAGTAAAACGTGTCTCTTATATATTTTTAGACTAAGCTTGTGTTTGGTATCACGGTAGGTGCGTTAAAATCACGGTGATCCACCTTAATTTTTTAAAAGCTACACCCTACAACTTTAGTAGAATCACAATGAATCACCGTGATTTTAACATATTTACCGTGACACCAAACATACACTAGCTGTCATAGGATTAATTAATAATTGTTATAAAATGTATGATCCATTTAATTAGGGACGCATGCCGAAGGTTTGAAGGGTTCAACTGAACTCTTGGATTTTAAAAAAAATGTAGTTAATTATATTCTATATTTTTACATTTTAAACCCATGATTTTTTTGTATCACTAGCTCAAAATATTCAAGAATTCAAAAATTTGAACCTCCTACTAATCATACATTGTATTTTATGAAAAAAAAAATCCACTTTATTGGGATAATCATATACTAATATTGTTTTAACACCTACTAATCATACCATATTTGAATGTCATTCATTGCATTTCATGAAAAACAATCCATTTTATTGGGATAATCAGATACTATTACTTAAAATTATGATTTTTTTTTTCAGGAATAAAATTATGATTCATATTTAAAATTATGATCCGATTTTTCTCGATTTTGAGCATAAAGTGAAGAGCAGTATAAATATCTTATTTAAAAATCAAATAAATGATATTATGCGTATTTTTTTTTTATTTGTTTTTAGAGCATTATGCGGAACTTAAATACATGTGTTAGAAATTAGAACACTAATTTGTTTGTTCGTAAAAAAATTTATTTTGTTTGTCTTTATTACTAAAACAAAAATCCTCTATTAGCAGCATAGATTAAAATTATGATTATTCTTTTGAGAAATTTAATTTTGTAATTTTTTTGCTAATATAATTTAAATTAATTAAAACTTGAACCATGGTAGTTTTTAAACATGGAATATACTTTCTCCAAATTTGTGATTCATTATTCTTATGAATAAATAAATATATTTATTAACTGTTGCTGCAGTAACATGAAGCTTTCATAGCTCAGTTGGTTAGAGCACCCGTTTAGTAAGCGGGAGGTCTTGAGTTCAACTCTCAATGAAAGCAAAATACCTTTTTTTCTAATCATTTTTTCACAACCAATATCATGCTTTGTCTTTTTCACTTTTAGCTACGAATTTCGTAGTTATTTTCATCAGAAGAAGCTTATTTTTATGGAACATTCCAATTGAAAATTACAATCATCATCAAGACTCATATTGTTTTAAAAAAGTCCTTGTTAATTCATATGCATTGATATCAGAGGTGCATCAACAAGTTTAAAAAAAAAATACAAACTCAATCTATTGAAAAGTTGTAAAACACGAAGGTGGAATTCTTGTACCACTAATACAATTTACATGACAGAAATTAAACTACATAACATGTTTGATGCTTATATACAATTATGTACATAAACAAAAGATTAAAATCTCTCTTCAACCTAGTCCTGTGTGTAGAAATCCTCACCGATATTTATTCTTTTCACTAAGAAATTTCATTGTAACTTGAATGTGTATAGGACTGTTTCAAATCTTGTGCAATGCCATTAAATCAAGATGGATTGGTGACCTTTGTTTTTGTTCCAATACAACTTTCATTGATAGACTTGATGGTAATAATTGGAGGAGGAAGTAACTCAAAGTGTGCTTTACTTTTTTCATCAAAACCACCTATGCAATTTGTGTCACCTCGACCATGCCAAGTACCATTTTGAACATTGTTCATCTCCAATGTTCTAGACTCCTGCATCATGTTACAAAGATTAAAAAAATTCAATACTATGTGTACGTATGAATACTTCAATTATATTATACTTCAAATTGAGAATAGATTGAATTTCGAAAATGACCTGAGATAATGTACAACAAGGGCAAGCAAAATGGTAAACACAATCGTCCAAGGAACTCTCACTATCCTGCATAGATAGTTGATGAAAGTATAACACATTATTACAAGAAAATAAATAAAATATATAACAATGTCATTACAAGAAATTAAATAGAAAAAAAATGCACACCTTGATGTTGAATTTCTTTCTTATTAGTGTCCGAAATAACCCTAAATATGCACCAACAAAAATAATGAAGGAAACAGCCAAATAGAGAAAGCAATGACGTCTTGTGACAGCAAAGGCGATGAAATTAACAAAGGCACCAATTGCTAGAATCAAATAAATTGTTGCCTACAAAATAAGACAAAGAAACTTCAAATTTCAGAGCAATATAAAATAAAGTGACAAATTAAACCTAGAAAATTGCAAAATCCATTAGTACTTGAATGATTGACTAATTAGTTTTCAATTAACTCAAGTATATACCTGAACGAAGCAAGAACCAAAACCAGCTCTCTTCATGTTCTTCCCAAATCGATAGCAAGGACAACTGCAACACCCAAATGTTTGATTGTTTAACAAAAAAATGTTTGCATTTCATTACAAAACAAATGAATAAAAAGGGCTGCAAAAATGGCCGAAAATGAACCATATGAATATTCCAAAAGAAAAAGAGTCAGTTCATGTTTGGATAAACGCGTTAAAAAAATTACGGTAACACCCCAATGTTTGAAGTTTTAAAATGTAGTTTTTGTTAAAATCATAGTGGCTACCATGATTTTTAGAATCTCAAACATGCACTTAACGTACAAAACATGAATGTAAATTGCTTACAATATGGATTCTAGAGCAACGCGACGATGATCAAAACAATCAAAAAGTTCACCTTCCCACATCCTCAAAACCCCACCAAAAACCCCACTTTCTTCCTCTTCTTCTTCCATGGATCCTAGCTTCCCCCATTTCCCTTGAGAAGCTTTCAAAGCCACAGAAGAACACAATACATCAAAGTCCAAAACTGCTTTGTTCTCCAACAATTTCTCCTTCTCTTCTACCTTCCTCTCTTGTTTCTCCAAATCCTCCATTGCATCAAATTTCAACATCCTCTCTTCCTCCTCCTTTTTTTTAACACAATCAAAATTTTATTGCAAATGCTAATTAATATGTTTCAAGACAACTTTGAGATTTTTGCTTTATAGGATTGTTAAGTATGGGAAAATATACAAGATAAGATAACGACGATTCTTTTGTTGTTGTTGGTGTGCGTGGACAAACTAATGAATCTTTTGAGTTGGCATGTAACAATAGTTGTTATTATGGGACCTAAAATATGTCTCCATTATAATGGGTGTAGCTGTTGCCACGTGTACATGTTTTTTATTGTTCTTATATTCTTATTCTTATTACAGCACCATAATTGTCCAGTCAAAAAGAATATCCACAATAATTGATAAATTGAATATATACTTTATTTGCAGTGGGTATACTAATATTTAATATTTAAATAGTTATTTTGGCTTCTATGTTGTTATTTTAGTGGTCAAACAGTCAACATAGTTTCTAAAAATAAATGAAATATCTAAAGAAGCAAAATCCATTCTTATCCACAAAATTTTTAGTTACTTCAGGCCATTGCCTATATAAATATTCCTTCTGCCTCCTCCCATATTTGATTATTGCTTTGATTTTGGAGAGGTAAGGTTGATACTTGACATTTTGGAATTGACCCTTGGATAAGAATTTTGCTGTACTAATAATAATATTATTGCATTTTTTGAGGAAAATAATATTATTGCATGTCAACGATAAGGTGGCATTTTAATTTTTTTATTGTTATTATTGGAATAATAATAGAAGTTGAAATCTTGTTTTTAAAAATATATAGTGAAAGTCCTTCAAAAAAATATATATAAAGTGAAAGGTTCTCTCTCTCTCTCTCTCTCTAGAGCAAAAATGTTCGAGTTTTTCTAGTAACACCTCAAGCAAATATATTTTATATTTATCTTTCCACAACCACTGAATAATTTTTTACAGTTTTTTTCTTTCAATTTGTTTTTTTTTTGTTTTTTTTACGGTTTTTTGCAACAATATCTATAGTTTGGACAGCTAAATTAATATAATAAAACGTGAAATTGATGGTAAAGATGCTGTGAAAAAAGATCTGTTAATCAGTTATTATGGTAACAAATAGCTATTCTGAACTAAAAATCCATTTACACGATATTTACACAGAGAGTATTTGAAGATCACATTAGATAAAACCTAGTTCTATGTTTCTTTCTTTTTAATAACACAATGAAGATTTGAAAGAATACTAACGCATATTCTACTTCCTCAAAATGTTTTAATTTTTTATTTATGTGTAAGAACAGTTTTCTCTTGTGGCTACCAATCCACAATATGGTCAATCTTCATTTTGACAACCATATAAGTGCTGAGTGATTACACTTCCAAAAATTTCTAAAATACTATATTTGTTTTTTTGAAATTCACAATATATAACACCGTTGAACAAACATATTTTTAAGACGTTATTTATTTTAGAAATGAAAACAGAAAACAAAGAAATAGAAAGTAAAAGGGGTCTAAACTAATCACTCATCCTTTTTCAAACTCTGACTTTTAACCATAAAACTGTTTAGCCAATGTTTCCACTCTTTGCTGTCTTGCAGTCCTCAAGATATCTTTGTTACAAGTTCATATTGTTTCAATTCCTTTTCACACGGTGTTGAGTATGACCTCTGTTGCGCCAACACTTCTAATTGAAAGTGTGACACGACACTTGTGATTAGATTGAATTATGTCATTTTTTCAAAATTTTATCGGTGTCGACATGTCCGTATCAGTGTCTTGTTCGATGTTCGTGTTTGGGTCCATGCTTCATAAAGTATGACTCATAGGCATATAAGAGGGGCAAGGGGCGAGGGAGTGAAGCGAGTGTAGCAACCTTCGTCTACCTGTTTGTTGTGAGGGGAGATTGGGGTGCAGGAGACGATAATCCCGAGGTACGGTACAAATGTATTATTGTAATTTGGATCGTATTATATGTGTATGGCTCGTAACACCGTAAAACCTAGTTCATTCAAGTAGTAATACAGAACTACCACTGCTCTGTAGTCACAGACGTAGTAGGCACACTTGACAATACTTCATAAACAAACGATCATGTCCATTGTCTTGTGATTTATTGTTTTTATTCTTCTTTTACTAATTGTTGTTCTAACACATGGAATATCAATGAAATTGTGTTGAGTCAAAACTCAGACGTGTTGTGCAAGTAATGTCATTTTGTGCTCATATTTAGAATGTTGTAAATTCTTGTGGTACTTGGATTGCACACTAAGTTATCCTGTAACTAACGAACACGATTGAGTTTCGTCAACATTAATTATCAGCAATTGTCAAACCTGATTTGAACCTGAAATTTTAAAAATTGACTTGAAGCTGCTTAAAAGTTTCAGGTTCTAGACCAAATAACATAAAAAAATTGCCTCATCCATAAAAGTTGCAACACACAACAATAATAATAAAAATAAGTGGCATTCAAATATGGCAACATCAATATTTAAGGTATGATGCAATCAATTAAAAATATACATTATTGCTTTGGACACCATAACAGCATCTCAGTCTATAAGGGAACCAAAAATACTAAGCTCAAATAATAACAAGTTCATACTAGGATTCTTCACACCTGAAAATTCCACAAACCATTATGTTGGAATCTGGTACATGTCTAAATCTGCTATTGTATGGATAGCTAACATAAACCAACCTTTGAAGGATTCTTCTGGGGCCACCATAACAATATCAGAGAATGGAAATCTTGTGATACTAGATGCACATGAAAAGGTTATTTGGTCAACAAATGTTTCTTTCTCAAATGCTGCAGCATCCAGATTCCATTGCCCAACTCCTTGATTCTGGAAACCTCGTACTGCTAGACAACAATACTAGAGGAAAGACAGTATGGGAGAGTTTCCATCATCCTAGTAACACAGCAGTTGCAACACTGAAAATAAGTAAAAATGTAAGAACCGGCGAGGAAGTGAGAATCTCATCATGGAAAAGCATCTCTGATCCATCCTATGGAAGCTTTTCTCTTGGTCTTGAAACTGGTTATGTTACTGAATTGTTCATATGGAATGGAGTAAGAAGAATTGGACAAATGGATGTTTGAGGAAGGAAACACTGCAGTGTGAGATGGTAAAAGTAATGGATCTAAAGACGAAAAATCAGATGGGTTTGTGAAGGTCGAGATGGCGAAAATTCCTGACTTTGCAGGATGGTCACCCTCCAAAGACGTGTTACCTGCAACGGATGGAGATTGTAGAACTCCTTGCCTCAATAACTGCTCTTGTATAGCGTTTGCATATGACGCTGGAGTTGGCTGCATGTTTTGGAGTTCTGAATTACATGACTTGCGAAAATTCTCATATGGAGGAGTTGATCTTTATATACGTTTAGCTTACTCAGAACTTGGTATGTATTTTCTTTCTTGTGGTCTTGAAAGTTGATTATTTTTTTATTTTTTTTGCAGTCTGTTCAACTTCATGTCAATTACTAGAGTATTGGAATTTTGATCTTTCTCTTAAACAGACGAAGCAAGAAACACGAGAACAATTATTGCAATCTCAGTTATATTTGGAACAATTCTTACATTTACCTCTGCTTATATTTTACGGAAAAGGAATACTAAACAATCAGGTAATCTGCAGCATTGTTATATCAGTTGTGTTATCCGAACAACTAAAATTTGAAGTGGTTAATGCATTTCAGATAGAAATTTAATTACTTTCCGTAGATGATTAATAAGTAAATTGGATGTCAAAACTCATTAGCCATCAACATAACTTCATTAACTGCGGACTTTGATGTGATTAACCAAAATTTTCAAGTGTTTAAATCTACAAGTAGTTGAACACCTAGAAATTATGGTTAATCATGTGAAAATTCATACTTAATAAAATTTCATTGATGGTTAATTAGTTGCAACACCTAATATATTTGTCCTGAAAATTGACAAGTTTTAGTCGCACAAAAATCATTTATGTATCAATTGTTTTTTTGTGTGCAATGATTACCTTATAGCTTGTTATAACATTCTTAGGAAGGCGAATAAAGCCTTGTTCGGTGGTTAAACTTTTTATAATGTTTTATTTTTCACTTCAACTAATAAACATGACTAACAATAGTATCATACATTTTAGCATAGGTGTAAGGGATATGGGAATTCACAGTGAGGGCAGGATTGAAGGCCTGAAATGTTTCCGAATGGAGGACCTAACATTTTTTAATTTTGGAAAGGTTGCCACAGCAACAAACAACTTTCACTCAGAAAATAAGCTTGGCCAAGGTGGTTTTGGTCTAGTGTACAAGGTAATCTGAATGTATCAAAGTTCATCATTATATTCCAAGTCACAAGCATTTCAATTTATAAGTTTTTCGATTTGATTTTTAGGGAAAGTTTGAAGATGGACAGGACATAGCAGTTAAAAGACTTGCAAGAGCATCCAGACAAGGGACGGAAGAATTTTTAAATGAAGTGGAGGTGATTTTTAAGCTTCAACACAGGAACTTAGTTAGACTTCTTGGCTGCTGCATTGAAGAAGAAGAAAAAATCTTGGTCTATGAGTATATGCCGAACAAAATCTTGGATTCTTATATCTTCGGTTAGTTCTCATCAATTTCTGCATATAGCATAGTTGACTTAAAGGGTGATTTAGCAGTAATATAGGTAAATGAAACATGTTAATGAGTCTTTATAGACTCAAATTTAGTGGTTCAGATATTTTTCATTATTGTTTAAATGCTCTCACCTTGTCTTACAGGTTTTTTAAGACTCAATTTCTCTGAATTATTTGTGCAGATCCATATAAACAATAAAGGCAACCAGCCTACATTTTAAACTTAAACTGATAGCATTTTTTTTCTTCCTGTTAATGTTTTTAGGCATGGCATGGAGATTATGGAACAGTAGTGACAACATTACATCACTAGTAGATTCACAAATGTATGATCCAAGGATTCACAAATTTATTTAGGTGTGTGCATATTGGACTTCTGTGTGTACAAGAACTTGTGAGAGACAGACCAATCATGGCCACAGTAATTTCAATGCTTCATATTGAGATTATGGATATTTATCCTCCAAGTCAACCAGCATACAATTTCAAATTTTGAAGGCATATAGGTAGCATAGTTACAAATTTATCTATTTTTTTAGGTTTGTATAAAGTTTATCTTTTAATTGGAACAAATTTGTTCATTTAACTAACCCTCGAAATTAAAGTAGCCTGTATTTCTTGTAAAAAAAAAGAAGTTAGCCTGTATTAGTTATAAAATTACTATATATGAAATTATGATTTTAATTCTAAAACATCTTCTATACATGAAAAAAACTTCATTGCCTCATAGGTGTGATTTTAATTCTAAATATGTCATATGGAATTTCTTCAAAAGTGAAACGCGTACTTATTTAATTCAATATTGTTAATTAGGTCATGGCTTTATGCGGTCAAATGATTCCATTCTGTGATGGACAATTGTTCTTTTAGTTGACACTTACTTTATAGTCAAAAGTTGATTATGATGGACAATAGTTCTTTTCGTTGACACTTATTTCATTCAATTCATCTAACTAGATTTTTTTTTTTTTTTTGAATATCAACTAACTAGATTTTATTATTTAGTTAGGACAAAAGTTGATTATCTCTTATTCCTTAAAGTTAACCCGAACGTAAAATCTTGCCATAGATTTAACCTAACTTCAATGATTAACCCTATTTAATTAACACTATTTAATTTAATCAAAATGTTATTTTCAAATGTTTCTGAAATCAAAAACAACATATCACTCCTAAATCCAATCCAATCCTATTTTCGCTCCTATTTTTTTGAAACAAGATATCGCTCCTATTTTGTTAACAATCGCTCCTATTAATCCAATCGTTACTTAACGAATTATCCTATTTTCCCACCTCCTCTCGCAAACAAATCGCTCCTATTAATCCATAGTTTATTTAATCTGCCACTAAGGCAAACAATACTTTACTCTTTTATTTCAATTACGCTCAACAACATTAAATTGCATAAACTCTTTTATTCATTAATCTCTTTCATTGTTCTGAAGAGAAATCTGAGGGATTTCAGAAAATTTATTAGAAGGTGATTATAATGATCGTTGATGATCTAGATTGGTATTCTTCAGACTACTCATTGGTTGAATTGGGTGCATCTCTCCCTCTCTTTCTCCCATCTAATTCTTTTATATTTTTTCTTCCCTTTTTTTCAGCTTTGCAGGTCACGCTTTTTGGTTGGACGACGTTTATTGAAATATATGTATGGCTTGACTGCAATACTGATGTAGACCAAGAAGATCCATAAACTACTGGTATTGGAAAACGCATTGAATAAGGTGCAAGCTTTAATGATTCACTTTTCGTTTTGTGATAGTTATTGTTCATGATTCATCAACTAGGTTCAGGATTAGGTGCAATATCCACCAAATATAGGTGAAAGCTTTGTTTTAATCATGCAAAACAAAAGGAATGGTGGTAGCAAAGTGGAGGAGACTTCAAATATGGCACTACAGGTCTGTTCTTGATAGTATCGTGCACTATGATTTTCTCTCAACATCCAAGTTGCTTTCTTTCCTCTAATGTATGATTCAGAATAAGAGGAGTTCAATTTTGTTTGTAAATAAAATAGGATTTTTAATTTTTCACATAAATTTTATGGTATTTTATTTGTTTATTCATTATTCAGATTACTTTTTAGTTGTGTAGATATATTGTCTTCCCTACATGATCAATACGGGGTTGCTAAAGTTTCTAAATATCTCATCCTTTTAAAATGGAATTTAAATACACCATAGAAAAGGTCTCTAAATGGAATTTGTCTAATTTTATTTGCTTAATTAGATTATTCATTAGCAACCCCAAATTGTATGGTTATTTT
>Ga0315915_1007150_pt1 | contig 13452 bp, 8 predicted proteins | sample MpolbnodulesMG_FD_207738 | JGI IMG/M metagenome (GOLD analysis project Ga0315915, IMG submission 207738) | Medicago polymorpha root nodule microbial communities from Los Angeles, California, United States - branched nodules | ecosystem: Host-associated > Plants > Roots > Nodule | place: USA... | reverse complement strand
AAGCGAAACCAACAGCCTAGTGGCAACTAAAAGAACTTTATACATCCTTCTTAATAACGCAATTAAATTCTTGAGATTAAAACCAGTCCTTGTGGGAACGATATTTTTTACTACTTCGATAGTTTTAATACACTTGCTAAAAGTCTATCACCTAACCTTCCATTTGTTTGGGGTTTCATCGCCTAAACCTTAATCGCCTAACATGCTAACTATTTTTTATGTGTAAACAATTATTTTTCACCTTGCCTAATTTTATTTTTTTTGACCAAATTTTTTAATTTTATAAAAGCTTTCATTTGATTACAAATATAAAAATGTTTAAAAAAATAAAGGGTTAATTGTTCAAATTGAATCTGTAATAATATACGCGAAGTCTAAAAAATGTTCTTGCAATTTCAGATTCTTCTTATTTTTTACTTCTTATGTTTGCTTAGACATAAGTTCTAGAAAAGTGATCTAGAGATGAATTTTTTTCATGAATTTTTTTCATGATTTTTTGTAGGCATGTTTATAAAGTTAAAATATGACTTTTCACGTAAAATTATAAATTTTTGACAATAGACAAATTAATTATGAGTTTTCATATTGAAAAAACTGCGAAATCAAAACAAGCAGAACCTTCCTTAAAAAAAAAACAACGGAACCAAAAAAAAACACAATCAAAAAAGAAATGTTAGTATGAGATTATTAATATTCTACTAATATAAGTATTGAACAAATAATAATCATTACTAACAATCCTTTACTATAGAACTGCACTTTAAAAGGTTATAAAACTTACATATTACTAGTGTTTGTCGATGTGGGACTATCTTTTTGCTTTTAAGCTTTAAAAGAAAGAAACTTAAAAAAGAATAATTCAGCAACCCCTTTCGTAAGCAAGCATTTATCCTCCACCTTATCCGTTTTGAATGCATCACTGCACTCTATCTCTTCTCTCAATCATTTTTTTTTTGCTGTGCTTTTTGTGATTTACTTTCTAGAACTTATTTATTATTTTTTTGTGTAAGATTCTAGAAATTAATTATTGAAACTCGCAATGTATGCATTTTAAATTTTGATTTTCAAATGTATCAATATATATTGAACTTAACTCAACATGTATTACATTAAGTACCTTGTTTGCAAACATGTCATTGAACATGTAGGTGCCACATTGGTTATCTCAAAATAAGCAAAGTTAGGGACAATGCTGAAAATTATATGTTTCGAATTTATTGTCATTTTCAGCATATTCTTTGTTTTAAACTGATGAATTATGTAGCAGTTAGGGACAGTTTATTTTCTTGTTTGTTTTTTGTGAAGCTGAGAAACATTCTATAGTTCATTGAAAACTTCAAAGCTTGTTTGACTTGTATTTGTTTTTGAGGTGGATTGTTTGTTTCTATTGTATGATTGTGATAATTTTGCAGTATGAAAATATTAAAACCAGAGAAGGAGATTCAATGGGCCAAATCCAAAATTCTGCGTCGTAATTAGTTTCTGGTATCCGTATTAGTTTTTTTCACATCAACTATGCAGACAATGACACTAGTTTTTGCTTGACCACTTGTTCAATGTTAGTGAGCCGAATATCTTCTTTAAGTACATGAACTGTGCACTTGAAGATGATATCAAGAAAGTTGTTGGTATAAGGTATCTGCTTCTGTCAAGCTTCTATGCTTATCACACATCTTCATCACTTAATTGGCCAAATTTTCTTTGTTTGGAATATAGTACAAAGTTGTTTATTCTCTTTTGTCACTAATTCATCATTCTATTTTAGTGCTTCTTTGGATATTTGTGGTCATCATTTTGTTTGCTTATTATAAATGGTATGCTACAAGACTTAACACTTTTGTTTTGTGTCGCACAAGTTGTGCTACATGCTGTCTATATTTTCTACCTTAGACATACAACTAATCTTAGAAATAATTTCTTGTGAATTAAGTACCAGTGCAATGATTTCGTCTGTGATTTCTCTTTCCTTTTGAATACTATATGAAGTTTGACCCAATCACATTTTTTCTCTAGAAGCAGCTATACGGATGTCAGTTATGGAGCAGTTATTGAACTGCAAACAAGCTGACAGGTTTCAGAAATTAACCACAGTGAAATCGCCAATGTTGTTGCAGTTCTTGACAAATAGTAGCATGCTTGAAGGATTGTTCTTGTAATACATATCCAAACTCTCTCAGAAATGTAGGGTGTCATGGTTGCATGCTTTGATATGGACACATGATTGACATTAGGTTGCTTATAAGTGAAGATAGTGCACAACATGATCTTTAAGTAAGGTTAGCTGCTTCACATTAGGTTGCTTATAAATGACATGTTTTGTTACATTCAGTTCTATTTTTCTTTACTCTTAAGTTGAACTTGTCATACCTCAATTATCTTGATGTAAAGTTAGCTGGTTGCTTTTCTCTTTCCCGGCATCACATTTACCTTATTGATAGAAACCGGTTCTTAACAGAAACATATAACACAATACTAACAATTTATTGATAGAAATTCTGGTAAATGATTCACTACCAGCTTGTAACTGGCTTTGTAAATTAGATATATAAACAATATCTATTGTGCCATCAAAAGTATAATTGATCCATTCTTTAGTGTTTTCAACATAGTGAGGAGGTCAATCACCTATCTTTTTTGCATGTACTTTTTCATACAATATTATGTTACTCATAAGAAATTTCACATTTTTAAAAGAATCACTAATTGGTAGTAGAACTTGTGCTTCACTTGAAATAAAGTTTTTGCCTCTACTTTATTGGATGGATGGTGTCAAACTAAAACTTTCCAGCGCATCAGAAATGGAATTGTGCTGTCGTGAAAATTCAGATGCATTATGCAGAACAGATGCCAATGTGGTGTGATGGGCTACTGCTTGAGATGAATATATACATAGGATTGGTTGGGGAATGCGGTACAAAGAGGCATAAATTTGAAATTGTGATATGCTGCTGGTGGAAGCACCAATGAATCTTTGTAATGTATCATTAAGAGTAGGCATTATTACAAGACAGTAATTTTTTTGTGAACATTGATACTGATACTGCTGATGTTGGCTTAACAATCTTATGGCGTCACACTCGGATCACAGTCCTATTTTGTTACATAGTACTGTGATAAATTTGAGGGAAGAAAATATACATTTCAGTTTGAGAATAGTTGGTTGTAGGAGCTTGATGTGGAAGAGGTGGTGGGTGAGGGTTGGGGAATGGGTAGAGTGGGGGATGTGGTGGACCATGTGTCTGGCTGTTCGAAAAAGTTAAAAGAGTGGGGAAGAACGAAACACATGAGGTTTAAAGGAAATCATTCATTGTTCTCGTGAATTTGATGTACTGAGGTACCATACCGTGATACCAAAGCTGATAATAATAAGAGCTTCTTAGAGTTGAAAGAAAAACTTGCTAATATTCTTGTTCAAAGGAGATGTTTTGGAAACAGAGAGCTAAAATGCACCGGATCAAGAGGGTGATTTGAATACTAATTTTTTTTCATATGTCAGCAATGTCGAGGATCAAGAAGAAGAAGGTAACTAAATTAGTTAACGATAGACGCGAGGAGGTTACTAGCCAAGAGGAGTTGTTTGATGTAGCTAAGTATTTTGATAAGTTACTTTGGAGTATAACGAGAGTCTCATGACACCTATTACAATGGAAGAGCTTAAGCAAGATTTGTTTCAAATGCATCAGGATGAGTCTCTAGGTCCAGGCGGTTTCAATCCGACATTCTTTCTTATGTTTTTGGAATCTTTGCGGTGATGATATTTTTGCAGCCGCTACATCATGGCTAGATCATGGATTTTTCCCAAACAACCTTAATGAGATGAATATCTGCCTTATTCCGAAGTGTGAAAATCCTATTTCAAATTCCATGAGGAGTTTGTGTCCTATCTCGTTGTGTAACGTCTTGTATTAAATGATTTCCAAACTTCTTGCTAACAGATTGAAATGCTGCCTTGACAAGTGTATTTCTCATGAAGAATATGCTTTCGTGAAGGGGAGGTCTATTGAAGTAATTCATGCCTTGAAAAGGATGACAATAGGGAGGAAAGGGGATTTGGCATGGAATTTTGATATTAGAGAGACATATGACAAAGAAAATGGTGGGTTTCTTAGAGTGTGTTAGAGAGAATGTGATTTGGCAAAAGGTGGATTTGGTGGATGATGATGTGGGTCAGTTCAATGAATTACTTTGTATTTATGAATTTTGATATAGTAAGGCCTATGTTTTCGGGGAGGGGGCTTCGTCAAGGGATCCTTTATCACCTTATCTCTTTATTCTAGTAGCGGAAGGACTGACAACACTTATTCATCAAGCGGTTGGAATAGGAGACATACACGGGGTGTAAATTTGTAGAGGTGTCCCTATGAGGTGAATCAATTGCAAGAATTCTACGAACATATGAAGTAGTATCCGGATAAGAAATTAATTTGACCAAATCAGACGTGTTCATCAGTCGAAACATCAATTTTGCAGCTCGGGAAGATCTTTCCAGAATTTTAGGAGTCCGTCATGTGTTAGGTACAGGTACGTATTTGGGACTACCTATATGATTGGTAGAAGTAAAAAAGCAATCTTCTCTTACATCAAGGGCTGTATTTGAAAGAAAATGAATTCATGGAGATGCTGCTCATTATCAAAAGCAGGGAAGAAGGTGATTTAAGTTTGTTTAACAAGGCATTCCATCTTATATACTTACATCATTCCAAAGGTGGTATGGGTTTTCGAATCAACATATTTATGGCGGCAAAGCAAGGGTGGCGTATCTTGCAGAAACCGGACTCTTTGTTGGCAATTTTTTTCAAAGCAAGGTACTTTCCTCACACACCTTTTCTTGAAGCTGACATTGGTCACAACCCTAGTCATGCCTAGCGTAGTATTTGGAAGCCGACATTGGTTACATCATTGATGCGACCTTTCATTGCAATGTGGGTATTACATCTTCTGGATAATGTGTTAAAGATAGTGCATGCAACTTTGTCTTGGCTCAAAAAGATCTAACGGCGAAACTTGTTGCCCACTTACCTTCTATTCACGTGTAATTAATCCTTGATATATATATAATGGAAAAAACTGAAAATTTGCAATGATGTCAACAATCGAAGGAGAAGCAACTGCGCTTCTTGAATCAATCCAAATGGCCATCAACAAAGGGCTCGAGAGAGTAGTGCTTGAAAGCGACTCTCAAGTACTAGCCAACCTCATTTATTCTAGTTCGTGATTCAAGGTTTAGTTGCATTATCTCTAGTATTATTAATAGTTTGTCTTTGCATTTTGACTTTGAGGTGAAGTTTGTTAGAAAACAAACAAATATGATTGTTTTACCCTGACAACGACAACCGTTTCTTAGACTACTCACTGTATCGTTGAGATTATACCTCCTTGTATTGAATTATACCTCCTTGTATTGAACTCTTTTTAATCAATAATACGAGTTAAGTTTGCTTTGGTAAAAAAAAAAAAAAAACTTGAAACTTGCTAACTTCACCGACTAAAAAAGGAGTATGAATAAATTAACAAAGTTCCAACTTCCAATAAAACATGCATGAAAAATGGGGAAAAAATAAGTTCAACTTAACATATTCAATTCATTAAGATATTTTATTTATTTTTAAAAATAAATGTTACCTTTTTTATATATGAAAAAGACAATAAGTTATCTTTTTTTCATTATTTGCTTTTTAGTTTGTACAAGTCTGTATATAACTGACAAAATGATATCACTATATATATAAATTTAGAAAAATATCTTTATGAATATTAATTTTGTTATGGTTTTTTATTCTTTTAAAATTAATATAGTTTGAACAATTGTAAGGGCTTCTGTTAGGTACCTAAAAGTAAACAATATCTGCAAAGCCAAGGCAGAAGTATTCTCACTTTTCACTAGTCCTAACCGTGTTGAAGTTGGCTGAAGTTGACTATGTCACTATATATTGGTTTGGTTTTTCATTCTTTCAGCTAAACTAAGTACTTTCCACAAAATCATCCATGGAGAAGTGGTTGCTTCTCTCTTTAATTCTCTTGTTCTTACATTTTCCATCATTCTCTTCTTCTTCATCTTCTTTCAACTCCTTATGTCATCTTGATGAGAGCTTTGCTTTGCTTCAGTTCAAGTCCTCCTTCACTATAGATACTTATTATAGTTGTGATGGATCTCCTATGAAAACAGCAACATGGAAAAATGGGACTAATTGCTGCTCATGGCATGGTGTCACGTGTGACACCGTCTCTGGTCACGTCATTGGCCTTAACCTTGGCTGTGAAGGATTTCAAGGTATACTCCATCCTAATAGTACCCTTTTCCATCTTGCTCACCTTCAAATGCTCAACCTTTCGAACAATTATTTCTCTAATGATTTCTTTGGCTCCCATTTTCATTCTAAGTTTGGTGGGTTTATGAGTCTTACACATCTTGACTTGTCTAATAGTTATGTTGAAGGTGAAATTCCAACTCAAATCTCACACCTTTCCAAATTACAATCACTTCATCTCTCTGTGAATGATAAGTTAGTTTTGAAGGAGACCACCTTGAAGAAACTTGTGCAAAACGCAACAAGTTTAAGGGAGCTGTTTTTGGATTATACAGACATGTCTTTGATAAGACCAAACTCCATAAACTTGCTCTTCAATCAATCTTTCTCTCTGGTTACTCTTAATCTTAGAGAGACAATGTTAAGTGGAAAATTGAGAAAGAGCATTCTTTGTTTACCAAGTATTCAAGAGCTAGATATGTCATATAATGACCACCTTGAAGGCCAACTTCCAGAATTGAGCTGTAGTGCTTCTCTCATTACCTTGGATCTCTCAGGTTGTGGATTCCAAGGGTCAATTCCTCTGTCTTTTTCTAACCTTACACGTCTTGCCTCCCTACGTCTGTCAGGAAACCACCTAAACGGTTCAATTCCATCCGCAATTTTAACCTTTTCACGTCTTACCTTTCTGTATCTCGATGACAATGTACTCAATGGTCAAATCCCGGATTCTTTTCATCTGTCAAACAAATTTCAAATAATAGATTTGAGTGGTAACAAGATTGGAGGTGAACTACCAACATCATTTTCAAACCTTCAACATCTCATTAACTTGGATCTTTCATACAATTCATTAAGCGGTCAAATTCCAGATGTATTTGGCGGGATGACCAAACTGCAAGAACTCCGTCTATATTCAAACAATTTAGTAGGACAAATTCCACTTTCCTTATTTAACTTGACTCAACTTGTTAGATTAGATTGTTCATATAATAAATTAAGAGGTCCATTGCCGAATAAAATTACAGGTTTTCAACAGCTAGTTCGTTTTCGTTTAAATGACAACCGTCTAAACGGAACAATTCCTTCCTCTTTGTTATCTTTGCCTTGTTTGATAAATTTATATTTATCAAACAATCAACTTACAGGGCATATCAGTGCAATCTCGTCATATTCATTAGAGGCTCTAAATCTAGGCGGTAACAAGCTACAAGGCAATATTCCAGAATCAATTTTCAACCTTGTAAATCTAGCTGTATTAGATCTATCATCAAACAACTTGAGTGGTGCTGTCAATTTTCAACACTTTTCCAAACTTCAAAATTTGTATTCCTTGTCCCTTTCACAGAATACACAATTATCACTAACCTTTGAATCCAATGTTAGTTACAATTTTTCTCATCTAAGGGAATTGGATTTATCTTCTGTCAACCTGACAGAACTTCCCACATCATCAGAAAAATTCCAAAGTTTGGATTATTTTGATTTGTCCAATAACAAACTTAATGGAAGGGTTCCAAATTGGTTGTTTGAAACAGCAGAATCTTTGGACCTCTCTCACAATTGTTTCACATCAATAGACCAAATCTCAAGGAATGTTGACCAGCTTGGTAGTCTTGATCTTAGTTTTAACTTACTGGAAGGTGATATCTCTTTGTCGATTTGCAGTATGAAATCACTTCGATTTCTCAACTTGGCGCACAACAAATTGACCGGTATCATTCCACAATACCTTGCTAATTTATCGTCCCTTCAAGTTTTGGATCTCCAAATGAATAGATTTTATGGCACTTTGCCAAGTAACTTTTCAAAGTACAGTGACCTTCGGAGTCTGAATCTCAATGGCAACCATATAGAAGGTCATTTGCCTAAATCTTTGTCCCACTGTAAAACGCTGGAGTTTCTAAACCTCGGCAGCAACAAAATAGAAGACAAATTTCCTGACTGGATTCAAACTCTGCAAGATTTGAAAGTGCTAGTTTTACGAGAAAATAAGTTGCATGGTCACATTGCCAATTTAAAGATCAAGAATCCATTTCCCAGTTTAGTTATTTTTGATATCTCGGGAAATAACTTTAGTGGTCCGCTACCACCGAAAGGCTATTTCAAAAAGTATGAAGCCATGAAGGCTGTTACTCAAGTGGGAGAGAATACCAGTTTGCTATATGTACAAGATTCAGCAGGGTCCTATGATTCTGTGACTGTAGCAAACAAAGGGATCAATATGACATTGGTAAAAATTCCAATAAACTTTGTAACTATTGATTTATCAAGAAACAAGTTTAATGGAAGGATTCCAAATGATATAGGAGAACTTCACGCACTCAAAGGGCTTAACCTTTCACATAACAGACTCACTGGTCCTATTCCTCAATCCATACGAAACTTGACAAACTTGGAATCATTGGATCTCTCGTCAAATATTCTCACTGGTATGATTCCTGCAGAATTAACCAATTTGAACAGTCTTGAAGTCTTGGATCTTTCCAATAACCATCTTGTGGGAGAAATACCTCAAGGAAAGCAATTCAATACATTTACAAATGATTCCTATAAAGGGAACTTGGGGTTATGTGGATTACCCTTGTCAAAGAAATGTGGACCGGAACAACATTCTCAACCTTCAGCCAGCAACACTTGGAGTGAAGAGAAATTTGGATTTGGATGGAAACCAGTGGCAATTGGATATGGATGTGGATTTGTGTTTGGCATAGGCCTAGGATATTGGATGTTTTTAATTGGAAAGCCTAGATGGCTTGTGATGATATTTGGTGGTCATCCTAAGAGAAGAGTAAATAGGAGAACAAGAGCGAGGAGAGACAATGGTCGAACCATGAATCAGATGGTGCAAATGTCATAGTTTTATTATTGTTGTTATTTTCTCTATTGTATGTTAGTTTTTACTTTCTGTTTAAAATAAGTTTTGATGTGAGTGTGACAATCTAGTCGTTCTTATTTGATGTAGCTAGTTTGATTTTTAGTTAACTTATCCACCACCTTATCCGTTTTGAATGCATCAGTGCACTCTTCTCTCAATCTCTCGATCTTTATTTTTTTTTAATTTTGCTTTGATTGTTTTGTTTTAATTATTGAAACTGGAAGGGTATGGATTTTAGATTTTGATTTCCAAATGCATCAATATATATTGAACTTAATTTAATGTTGATGTATTACAAGTATCTCGTTTGCAAACATGTCATTGAACATGTAGGTGCCACATTGGTTATCTCAAATGCGCAAAGTTAGGGATAATTCTGAAAATTATATGTTTCGAATTTATTGTTATTTTCAGCATATTCTTTGTTTTAAAATGATGAATTCTCTAGCAGTTAGGGACAGTTTGTTTTCTTGTTTTTTTTTTGTGAAGCTGAGAAACATTCTATATTTCATTTTGTGGTGGATAGTTTGTTTCTGTTGTATGATTGTGATAATTAAGATGAGAAATTCTGCTTAAATATGACATGTTTTGTTACTTTCAATTCTATTGTTCTTTACTCTTATGTTGAACTTGTCTTACCTCAGTTATCTTAATAGACAGATAAAATGTACGACTTTTTTATAGCTAGTTTGATTCGACGTGGAATTTCACATATTTTTCTATTGTACCAATATCAGACCCGTGGATGTTGGGAGGCAGCTGGACTAAATGGCGTTTTGCAGCATAGGGAGGAGCAGTTTACTATGACATATCCAGAGGAGAAGATCATAACATCGCTGGTCGTGTTGCGACGTTGCTGTGGAATATTTGGCTGTCCTGTAATGAGAACGTTTAGAACAATATCAAGTGCCTCAGGTAAAAGTTGGTCAACAAGCATTTCGTATGTGATAAGATTAGTTTAATATGTATCAGATGAGGCAGTCCAGAAACAGTGTTGGTACTAATCCCATTAGCGCATGGTGGGAAAGACCAAGGGAGGGTTGGATTAAGTGTAACGTAGACGCGACCTTCATTGCAATTTTTTTTTGATCAAACAAACTGGAAATCTGCGAGATGTCAACAATCGAAGGGGAAGCAAGAACGCTCCTTGAAGCAATTCAAATGGCCATCAACAAGGGGCTCGAGAGAGTAGAGTTTGAACGCGACTCTCAAGTAGTACTAAATTCTTTCTAGTTCACAAGGTGATTCAAAGTTTAGTTCAATTATCTATAGTATTATTAGCAAGTCCCAATAAAACATGCATGGAATGGGGAAAAATCAGTTCTACTTAACATTCAATTCATTAAGATATTTTATTTATTTTTTAAATAAAGAATGTTACCCTTTTTATATATGAAAATGACAATAAGTTATCTTTTTTCTTCTTTTCATTATTTGCTTTTAGTGTGTACCAGTACAAGTCTGTATATAACTGACAAAATGATATCACTCTACATATAAAATTAGAAAAATATTTTTATGAATATTAATTTTGCTATGGTTTTTTATTCTTTTAAAATGATCAAAAACTAATATAGAGTGAACAATTATAAAGGCTTCTGTTAGGTACCTAAAAGTAAACAATCTCTGCAAAGTCAAGGCAGAAACATCATAGAAAGTTCAAAGCAGATTATTCTCACTTTTCACTAGTCCTAACCGTGTTTTCCAACACTTGCTTAAGTTGACTATGACCTTATGAAGTCAATCAAAACAAATTAGTATATTGTTCAGCTAAACTAACTACTCTCCACAAAATCATCCATGGAGAAGTGGTTGCTTTTCTCTTTAATTATCTTGTTCTTCCATTTTCCATCATTCTCTTCTTCTTCATCTTCTTTCAATTCCTTATGTCATCATGATGAGAGCTTTGCTTTGCTTCAGTTCAAGTCCACCTTCACTATAGATACTCCTTGTGTTGTATCTCCTATGAAAACAGCAACATGGAAAAATGGGACTGATTGCTGCTCATGGCATGGTGTCACGTGTGACACCGTCTCTGGTCACGTCATTGGCCTTAACCTTGGCTGTGAAGGATTTCAAGGTATACTCCATCCTAATAGTACCCTTTTCAATATTGTTCATCTCCAAACACTCAACCTTTCTAACAATGGTTTCTCTGGCTCCCATTTTGATTCTAAGTTTGGCAGGTTTATGAGTCTTACACATCTTGACTTGTCTAATACTCATGTTGAAGGTGAAATTCCTTCTCAAATCTCACACCTTTCCAAATTACAATCACTTCATCTTTCTGGGCATTATGAGTTAGTTTGGAAAGAGACCACCTTAAAGAGACTTGTGCAAAACGCAACAAGTTTAAGGGAGCTGTTTTTGGATTATACAGATATGTCTTCTTTAAGACCAAACTCCATGGATGTGATCTTCAATCAATCTTCTCTCATTTCCTTGGATCTCACAGATTGTGAACTCCAAGGGACTATTCCACCATCTTTCTCCAACCTCACACGTCTTACTTTCCTAAGTCTTGCCGGAAACCGCTTGAACGGTTCAATCCCATCCTCATTTTCAAACCTTCAACATCTCATCCACTTGTATCTTTCATCCAATTCACTTAGCGGTCAAATCCCAGATGTATTTGGTAGGATGACCAAACTGCAAGTATTCTATCTAGGTAATAACAAATTAGAAGGACAAATTCCATCTTCATTATTTAACTTGACTCAACTTGTTACATTAGATTGTTCTTATAATAAATTAGAGGGTCCATTGCCTAATAAAATTACAGGCTTTCAAAAGCTAACTGATTTGAGTTTAAATGACAACTTGCTAAATGGAACAATTCCTTCCTCTTTGTTATCTTTGCCTTCTTTGGAAGTTTTAGATTTATCAAACAATCGACTTACAGGGCCTATCCGTGAAATCTCTTCATATTCCTTAGAGTATTTATCTCTATGCAACAACAAGCTGCAGGGTGATATTCCAAATTCAATTTTCAACCTTGCAAACCTAACTACACTATGTCTATCATCAAACAACTTGAGTGGTGTTGTCAATTTTCAAGACTTTACAAAACTTCAAAAATTGGATTCTCTGTCCCTTTCACATAATATCCGATTATCACTAAACTTTGAATACAATGTTACTTACCATTTTTCTCAACTAACAAAATTGGATTTGTCTTCCTTGAGTTTGACTGAATTTCCCAAATTATTAGGAAAACTGGAATCACTTGATTTGTCCAATAACAAACTTAATGGAACAGTGTCAAATTGGTTACTTGAAACATCAAGATCTTTGAACCTCTCTCAAAACTTGTTCGCATCAATAGACCAAATCTCAAGGAACAATGACCAGCTCGGTGACCTTGATCTTAGTTTTAACTTACTTGTTGGTAACCTCTCCGTGTCAATTTGCAATGTGAGTTCACTTGAATTTCTCAACTTGGGACACAACAATTTGACCGGTAACATTCCACAATGTCTTGCTAATTTATCATCCCTTCAAATTTTGGATCTACAAATGAACAACTTTTATGGTACTTTGCCTTATAACTTTTCAAAGTCCAGTGAACTTATTACTCTGAATCTCAATGACAACCAATTAGAAGGGTACTTTCCTAAATCTTTGTCCCACTGTGAAAACCTGCAAGTTCTAAATCTCCGCAACAACAAAATGGAAGACAATTTTCCTGTCTGGCTTCAAACTCTCCAATACTTGAAAGTGCTGGTTTTGCGAGACAATAAGTTGCATGGTCACATTGCCAATTTAAAGATCAAGCATCCATTTCCTAGTTTAGTTATTTTTGATATCTCAGGCAATAACTTTACTGGTCCGCTACCAAAAGCCTATTTAAAATATTTTGAAGCCATGAAGAAAGTTACTCAAGTTAAGGATGATGACAGTTTGTTATATATGGGAATGATGTTGAGTTATCGTGTAGACAATAATAAAGGTAATGTGAGTTACTATGATTCTGTGACTGTGACGACAAAAGGCATCAAAATGACACTGACGAAAATTCCAACAATGTTTGTAAGTATTGATTTATCAAGAAACAAATTTGAAGGAGACATTCCAGATGCTATTGGAGAGCTTGATGCAGTCACAGGACTTAACCTTTCCCATAACAGACTCACTGGTCTTATTCCTCAGTCCATAGGAAAATTGACAAACTTAGAATCTTTTGATCTTTCGTCAAATATGCTCACTGGTATGATTCCTGCAGAATTAACCAATTTGAACAGTCTTGAAGTCTTGGATCTTTCCAATAACCATCTTGTGGGAGAAATACCTCAAGGAAAGCAATTCAATACATTTACAAATGATTCC
>Ga0315915_1007149_pt1 | contig 13453 bp, 6 predicted proteins | sample MpolbnodulesMG_FD_207738 | JGI IMG/M metagenome (GOLD analysis project Ga0315915, IMG submission 207738) | Medicago polymorpha root nodule microbial communities from Los Angeles, California, United States - branched nodules | ecosystem: Host-associated > Plants > Roots > Nodule | place: USA... | reverse complement strand
TTTGCAGGGAATTGATGGTACGTGATCTGATTTCGAGTTGACGATCGATTCATTCGCCAAATTATAGATCCGCTTGAAAGCCATAAACATATATCATTATGATGTTCGTTTGTTAAAATTGTTTAGGGTTGGATCCACGGTGTTGTTCTTTTTTTCTTATGTATTACCCGTTAGAGTTGATTCATATGGATCGATTGAGTCAGGTTTTAAGTTCCCATAGTATATGGCTAATATACAAGTACTTTATGTCCTTCTCCATGCATGATTGAATTCCAAATCTAACTGTGCTAATATTCAAGTTTTTCAATGTTTTCTGAATATAACAAATTCTGGTGGCCACTCCAACATTCAATTATAAAATCCACTTCCTTCCATATCACTCACTGTTTGTTATTTTCTTGTCATGTGTCTTTTTGTTATTTCGTCTACCAAATATAAGATAAACACGGGCATAAGGGTTTGTGACATTGTTTGTGAGAACTTATGAAAACTACTTGTGACATGTTCATAAGTTGTTTTCAACTTATTTTCATAAGTTCTCGACGATAGAATTAGCTGATTTCTTATAATTTGAAAACAAACGATAGTTTATGAAAGTAGCTAATTGCTTATATGAAGGTTAAGCTGCTTATCAAAGCATGGCCATTGTCTCGTTTAAGTTCACATCATTTTGTTATGTAATTTAATGAGTTTTTGTTTTCTTTTAAAATAAGTCAAATGAATTAAAACACTATTTCAAGCATAATGCATGTCAATATTAGTCCCAACAAAGTACAATGTCACTACAGCAACCAATCATGAAAACATCACAATAAAGATAATAATAGCTAATATAATTGTTATTATAATGTCTCAAATAGTTGTTCTAAAGCTATGTGTAAATCTGTGTAAATAATGAATATAGTCACTTAGTTACCAACCAGATTCAGTGTCGATGGGAAGAAAAAGGCATCATCAATATGAACCATATATGGGAAAAGAGTCATGAAGCTATTAAAATTTAAAAAGCACCTCATAATGTTGAAGACGGTTTTTTAACTTCATACCAGTTCAAACAACTACTTCCTAAGGAAGAAAGTTCCTCAAGCATCATTCCTAAGCAGGTTGCTAATTATTCCTCATTTTTTCAGTGGAACTCGCAATCATTTCTTTACCGTTATGAGAATTGTGAATTAATCGAGGCTGGGCAGGATCAGGAATATTCTGGTTTTGCTGGGTTCTGATTTCGAGAGGGTGGTTGGCGGCGGTTATTTGATGATGAGGTGGTTTTTCCGTTTCATGGTTAGCGGTTGTGAGAGTGAAGTTCCTCCCTAGATGACCATAACAACCACAATTGGTGTAGATTAGATGAAGACCTTCATATTGGACCTTATACTAGTGGTCATTCACCCATTTCCTACCATTGGCACTGTGAGGTCAACTTCAACACAGACTCTAGCAAACTTTTCTCTTTCTACTTTCAGTGTATTGATATCAACCATAATTGGACGGCCTATTACAAATGCAATAACAAAAAAAAGCTCTTAACATAATAAACTAGGTTTAAGCTCGGAAAACGTACCCATACTAAAAGGTGTTCAACCTTGGCGTTTGGCAATGCGAACTATGGAGACCAGTGTGCGACTGCTAGACAATGATCAAACATTAACCAAGGTCCACCAGTAATGACTTTTTCACTATCAATCGCTTGATCAAATTTCACCATATATAAGCCATTATGGTTATCCATGATTTTGAATTCCCCTTGAAATTTCCAGACTTTATGGAGACTATCTTTCATAATGTTGTAACCGAGGTTTTTTCCCAATAGTTTCATAACTAGGGCATCTTTCCAAGGGCCACTATTCTTGGAAGACTTTCGACTCTTAAGTATAACTTTGGTAGAAGGCGATTACCATATTTGATTCAATTAACAACAATCACACGTGTGGATCTTAATAGGACTCTAAGATTTAAGAATGTATATAAGAAAATGAAGTGCAAGAATAATTGTGGTTAATTTGACAAATATTGTAAGGTGAGACACAAAACTAGGTTTTTTAGCCCATGTAGGTTAGTTTAGTTGCAAAGGTGTTGACTCACACTCCACAAAGACATGAGTTCAAAATTCCCATGTTGACGTAAAAACTACGTTGATGGATAATCTGTATGTATCTATATCAGTGATTTTTAAGCGTTAAGGTTTGAATTGGTTGGAATTTGAATTGATCACACTATTTTGGTGAAATTTATATAAAATTTAATCAATAGAAGGAAGAGTAAGGCAAATAGAGGCACATTAGAGATTCTCTCTGTTTTTTTTTTTTTTGAGTAAATGCTGGAGATTCTCTTGATAGTATTTATCCTCATCCAAATTCCCCAAAAGAAACATAGATATCCTTTCTTGGCTATTGCATCCAATATGAGGGTTCCAAACTTGAGCCAAATTAAATAAAAGGGTTTTGAAATTTGATAAAGAAGAGGTGCAACAAACGATTCAAGCGATTATAGCATAGAATAATTAAGGGAGTATACACCTTGAAAAAGAAATAAATAAATAGAGTACCTTTTGCATCAGACAATGCCTTTCTACGAGAGTGAAAGTAAACAAGCATCTTGTCTCTAGGGGGCAAGCTGTCATTGATCACAGGGTGGTTGAGAAAATTGGTCATCCATGCAGCGATGGCTGAATATATATCAATGGGTCTATTATCTGCATAGACCCAACTTCCTCAAAAATAGGAAGCCAATAAGAAATCCATCCAAATGCAATGTCAAGGTACCCAATATTGTCCCCCCAAAGAATTTCTTCCCATTAACTCCTCTTCTATCTTCTCTATTGCTTCTCTTGCTAGCTTCAGAGCTTTTTCTTGTTCTTCTCCACTACTACACATTGCCACCCATGCTGCATCCAAAAGCTATGCATATACACAACATAGGCATTAATAAAATTCTTTTTTAAGTTTTTTTTATTCTTTATGGAAGCTCATTTTCATATCTAAAAGCTCAGGAAAATAATAAGTACTCTGACGCGGCCCATCTCTCCCACCTATGTCCAGGGCCACCGTTGATTGAGAGTGTTATACTATCATTCTATGGTAAAATACGGATTGCAATTGTGTGATATAACATCACAATGACATTGGTCAATTCAAGTGTGACACATGACAATACAATTTTTTATAAACATAAAAATACGTGAAAGAGAGAGAACGAAAATAATTGAATTGATTTGTGTATCACAATTTAATTGATCAATGTTGGTGACATTCCCGCCTTAATGGTACACAAGCGGAGTCCGGTGAAAAAACAGTGCAATAATCTAATCCCACTTTATTTTTTAAAACCAAACGGATAAAGAAAAGGATTTGAAATATATAAACTAGAGTACCTTTTGTTCAGCAAAGTAAGCCCAAAAGCGAGCAATAAATTTTTATAATAAATTGTTTTTATATGTGTAATTACAAATATACCACAAAATTTAAGTACAAACTTTAAGTTGGTCCACCTAATTTTCTTCACCTACACTACACGTATATGCATTGTGATTTGTTTAATATAATTTTTTTTTGGTGGAATTGTTTACTTTAATTTATTTTAAGAACAAATATACTTTTGGATCTCATCAAATGGTTGATATTTCATTTATTTGAGAAATGTATAATACGTTAATTTTGAGAGATTAATTCTACATATAGCATGACGATTTATTTTGAAAGAGAAGTTAGTGTAAGTATTAGTTTTGATTCTATTTTATATTATTTCAAGTATTTTTGTCTGCGTAAAAAATTCTTTTAAATTTTTAATATATGTAGTTTATTTTTCTTTTGAAGAATATGTAGTTTAATTTTTTGATTTTCAATTTTATATTTAATGCACACTACAACATAAATTTTGTTTTATATATCATAGTCTATTTTGGTTGCCCGCCCAAAAAAAAAGATTCTGGCTCCGCCACTTGCTTCTATGTTTCATCAATGTAATCAAGGATAATGAATGACTCTGCATTTGATTTCTTACCATGAACAAGAACTGGAACTTTTTTATAAATCGGGTTCAATTCCAAATGGAGACTGCTTTTGTTGAAGATATCTTCTACATACTCATAAACAACACCTTTGAGTTTCAAGGCCCACTCAACCATAATAGCATTTGGTTCGCCCAACTCAACCCTAATAGGCGTCTAGGATACTAAAGTTTTTTCGTTTCAACATGGCCGACCTAACATATTAAGAGGCATTAAGCAAAAATTTTAATGTGGCCTTTAAAACTATATTTTTAACAAAATATTTATATAAAATCAATTATATGGAGACCAAAATTTGAATTCATGACCAAGAGTAATTGAGGTCTTCTTGGTAATCAGTTAAGTTATGTAAATGTCTTTAATTTATCTGTCATATAATATACTTATAACCAAATTAATTTTTAGAGGCCTTTTTTTCCATCTAAAATTTTGAGGCGTAAAGCCCTTGCTTGCCCCTTAGGTCGGCCCTGCGTTTCAATCATAGTTTTAAAAACCGGACCGATCGGTTGAACCGGTTAGACCGGAAACCGGAGGGGTGACCGGCCCAGTTTGATTATTGAATCAACCATGCAATGAGAACCGGTATGACTCGGCCAAAACCGGAAAAAACCGATGACTCGTCGGTTTTCAAAAACCGATCGGGTCAAAGCTTTTTCCTCCACCATCAGACCTACCATGGCTTCAACGCTGCAAAAATGGAAGAAAGAGAGAAAGAGAGAAAGATATTTGCAGACATAATGAAGAGGTATTTGAAAGAAAGAGATCCATTAAAGGAGATTTGCATGAGATCCATTTTTAACAGGCTTATGTTGCACCGCAAGAGAAAGGAGAAAGGCATTGAACACAACTTTGTATATTCTTGTTTTAACTTAAAAACCCTAGATAATTAAACAAACCAAATGACATTATTGCCCTCTATTTGTGACTCATATTGCAGAAACAGCTGGGCTGGGGATGATGCAATAGAAGATATGGGCCTTAACTTTTCAAACCATTATTTATATTATATTAAATTAAATAAAATAAAATATTTCCACTACCAAAATTTTTTTTAAATTAAATATTTGCTGGTAAACAACACGCTACTTTTCTATTAAAAAGACTATTGTAGTTGCCTTACAAAAATGCTACTGTAACTAATTATTTATGATAAATATTTGGAGGATTTTTTTATTCTTTGTTTAATTAATCAATGGATTTTCTTTGAAAAAATTATACATATTAACTCTAATTTTTCTAATAAAAGAAACACATATATTTGTTAAGGAGGGTTGACGTTTTATAGGTGTCATAAGTACTTTTTTATAAACAAAATAGATGGATTCATTCGGTTCAATATGACTTAATACATATATATGTTTTTTATAGAGTCCGAGTTATCTGACTGAGTTATCCGGTTTAATCTGGTTCAGTCATGCGGTTCAACCAGTGGCCTAGTGGTTCGATCATTAATCCAGTGATCCAGTGATCTTGCTGAGTCGATGACCGGTCCGGTTTTTAAAACTATGGTTTCAATGACAAATATTATCAGTTAATTGTTGTTGTTGATTTCCAAAATAATAAAATCACTTTAGAACCAAAAGTTGTAACTCTTCACCAAGAATTGTAACTCTTCATGGGAATCATTCATATACATTGGAACCTTTGGCAAAAGGGTGTTTAATGAACATATCATTGATTCAAGTGTATATGATCATAACCTTTGACAAATGAGTGCTTAATGAACCATAACATTAATTCAAGTCAAATGGGTGATTTCTCTCATGTGAAGGGTCATATAATGCATTATAAATGCTTGACATTTGAGCATTAATTTGGACACAACAATAATAACACAATTTTGGGCAGAATTTTGCTACATTAACAACATAATTTTTCATCATTCTCTTACTCTAAATCATCCATCAATTCTTTAATGCATGAGTGAATTGTTGGAACCATAAATCTGTAAAATACTGTTAGGAGATACGCTTGGTGTGGTTGTGCAATACACGTCAAGGAACTCATAGTATCCTGAAGGGGATTCGTCGGTCATTCCTATTGCATCCAATATACATTTATTGGTGGGGGCGAATCGAACCTAAATGTTAGTATGGTAACCCCACTGCGCTTTGAGTTTTACATGCATAACCATTAACCATTAAGCTTTTCAGGTTTCAAGTTCAATAGCTTCTTCCCAACTATCAAGATATACAACAATCATTGGAATTTATGTGCACACTTCATCATGTTCATCTTCTTGGTTAAGTTATTGCAGTAGACCCCCAACACAAGACCTAACAATTGTTGCATAATATTACTCATTCGTGTGGATTTTATTCAGAATCTCCAACTCATTTACTCATACTCAAACTAGTTGAGTTATCCAAACCCCTTTGTTATTAAAGTGCTATTGATTATCTTTGTGTAGCCTACTATCCATGTTACTTTCTGAATTCCATGTAAACAATTTCTCGTCAAAGTAATATTTTATATTCTAGAGACGACAAACAAATTTGACTGAAAAACATTTCTTAGCACAATTGATGTTCAAATATCCTTGTTGAATGATTAATGACGTGATGAAAAAATAATTGATGGAGAGATGATGGGATATATTAATGACGTGATGAAAAAATAGAGATAAAGGAGAATGATGTGTTGAATGATTGTACAAAAGTAATTGATGTTCAAATATCCTTGTTGAATTTAACAAACAATATAACTCAAATGGTCCATAAATTCCACCAAAAGACATCGTTTAAGAGAACATAAGTTTGACTTTTAAGTGGAATCATTCTTAATCAGGTTTTACTTACCAGCTGAAGTGCGAATTATCAAAACCTCTCCCTTTGAGAACCGGAGATTAATAAAATAAAATATCATTGTTGAATTTAACTACATTTTATTCAATAATGATGACGTAATCACTTAGCACAATTTGATTGGGATTGCGGTAGACAGGGCCGGACCTTGGGGAGTGCAAGAAGCGCTACTGAACCGAGCCTCTAAAAATTATGGGCCTAAAAAAAAATTATAATACCCACCCCCACTTGAATGAATCATAACAATTATTTCTTTTTCGCATAAACCATTCGTTTTCCCCTTTCCTACAACGTAGGAGTGACATTCCAAACGACACCGTTAGGTAAATTTCACCTCTCTTTCACTTAATTTTATTTTGCTTTGTTTTGTGTTTAAAAGTTCTTCTGATTTTTTAATGAAGCTTAGCTACACAAAAAGAATTGTGTTTTGATTTTACTGGGGCCTATTTTAAAAATAGAACCGAGCCTCCAATTTCATAGTAACGGCCATGACGGTAGACTACTTGTTTTAAATAGCTTATCACATAAGAGTTTTTAAATCATCAGAAGACATTCACGGTTGCTATAGTCATTCAAAAGTAATTAAATTATTATATGAAGAAATTATTGCCAATTTTTGAGAGTTCATGTGGTTGTATGTTCAATCTTTAATTTTGTAAAACTCAGTTAGGATCTGATTGGGAGTTTTGAGGGGAGAGGAGAGAAGAGTTTGTAAACAAAAAGGAAGAGAAAAGTGGAAAGAATGGAGAGCTATGTGAGTAGAAGAATATAGGGGGGTTTAACTTTCTCCATAATACAAAATCCCTCTAATTTGTGAGATTTAAAAATTGTAAACGAGGAAGAGTTTGCAGGGTTTTAGGGGTTCAAGTAATTTTTTCAAACCAATCTATGTTGTTATAATACTTTGAAAGTTTCCTTAGCTCAGTTGGTATGGACAAATACATAATATATGCAAGGTTTAGAGTTCAAACCCCGGGAACCACAAAAAAGACAGGAGATGCCTGAACCAATAGAACAAAGTCACATAGTGGAGAACCTGTGAAAAGAAAATCCAGATCTATCCCTATAAATGAAAGGTCATAAGGAAAGAGGTGGCTTAGTCCACCATTGTACGTAAAAGCTAGGCAAATTATGTCTGTTCTTGGCCGTAAAAGCTAGGCAACATTGTCCTCTTCCATCTCAGGTCTCTTTAGGCATGACAATGGGGCGGGGTGGGGACGGGTTTTACATTCCCCGTCCCCATACCCGATTGTTATATGCTTACCCGTTACCCTACCCATATCCAACGTGAATGAGAAATTGAACCCCGTCCCCGGCAGGTTCGGGTATCCCCTCCTCATCCCGTTCCCTGTATTGAATATTTTTTTTTAATAAAAAATAGAAGTTTTTTTGCAACCCGTAGAGAAATATTGTAATGCATTATCCAACAATATGTGTACTTTAACATTTGTTAGATCGATTGATTTAATTTAAATATCAATGATAGTTTTTATAACACGGCAATTATCAAACAAAATAACAAGGCATATCAACATAAAGTAGTTTTCCGTATTCGGGACGGGTTTGTGTATGGGTTCGGGGTGGGTACCTATATATACCCGTCCCATACCCATATTTTGAAATCGGAGAAAACCCAAAATCATACCCAAACTCAGTCAAAGCGGGGAAAACTCGTCAAATTGGGTTTGGTTCGGGTGGGTAACCATAGGTATGGGTTTTGTTGTCATGCCTGGGTCTCTTGTCATGGTTGAGAGTTTCCTCCATCATTGTGACTAGCATAGCCATAGGAGTGAGCACTGGAGTGATTGTCTACTTTTGATTAATCATAAGTATTAATTTATCATTATCTAACAAACCACTTCCAAAATTTTAAAAGATTTCTCTATTTTTTCTTCTAATCTCATCTTTCCAATTTCCAAAACCATTCACTTTATTCTCCTCTAAACTCACAAACAGAACCTTAAAGACTTTGCATTAGAAACTAGAAGGTATGGAGAAATTATCATTTCTTTGCACTAGTATATATACAAGGTTTTTATTTTTTAATTTTTTAAGAAGTATACACAAGGGGGTTTTACACATAGTTTTGTTGTGGTTTTTTCCTTTAAATTTTTTCCTTTTGATAAAATTAGTTGAATTATTAATTAAAAAACTAATTAAATTCCACTTAAATAGTAACAATCCAGTACAATATATGAATAATGTTGAACACTAGAAAAAGAATTTACTATTATCTTATTTTTCAAAAATTATGATATAATAGCGGAAAGACGAGCACTAACATGTTCATCTATCAATTTTTCTACTATTCTTAATTGTATATATTATGATCAAATATTTTTGGCAAATAAGAATAAAATAAGCACTTTTAATAGTGTGTTTCTATTATAGTGCTATTATTCTCATTTTAATGGGATTTAACTAATTTTTTAATTAATAATTTAAACTTTATGGTAAATGTGTTGTTTCTTTTTTATAGTCCTCGTGAGCTAAGCTGAACTCAATTGATAGAGACAATGCACAATATATGTAAGGTCTGACATTCAAACTCCGACCACCATAAAAAAAAAAGGGATAAAACCTTTTTTTTATTAATAAAGGTTTCGTCAAAATGTTTTTTCATTACTATCTCTATTCATTTTTCAGCCCACTGTGGTAACTTGAACCCGTTAGTCTTTCAAGTGTCATCCCCTCCATCAAGCATCAAACATTTTCACTCCACTATATCTTCAAAGATGCATCCTTAGTTAAATATCTTACTTTCAAGCTGCTGCCATGAAACTATATCTTCGAGCATGCACCCTTATTTTTGCATTCATTAAGGTATGTTATTGTCTTCCATGTTCCTTTAATTTCAAGTTGTGCATTAATCCGTGAAACTCTTGCTAGGTTTTGCTTCTATTCTAAACACAATGCATTTATGCTTTAAACGTGTTAGGCTCCTCTCTATGAGTTAAAAGGAATTACGAAAAATTTGGACAAAATTGAATGGTACGCAAAGGAGATGGTCCTATCATTTTGCTCTAACTCCATTGTTGTGTCATCTGCCCCACAAATTTGGCCTTCAGGCAAGTACAACATAGAAAAGTAGGAGATGGAAAGAGAAGAAACAAACCACATGTTGAAGAAAAATAGTGGCATGCCTTGAAACTGCAAGTCACGCTATATGGCACCAAAGAACACTAGGAGAAATAGGCTAAATAGAAGAGGAATCTACCATAAGATCAAATTGCACACATATTCACGAAGGCATTTCCAAGTGCAAGATTTGAGTGCGCTACTGCGAATTATGCTTGGAGTCATCGAAATATGCATCAAGGAGGAGTGTTAAAATATGATGCGAGGTTCTAGACCTTTCTTGAATACATTAATAAATTGTAGAATAATCATTAGTTATTAAGTGATGATGTACATGCCTAGATTTTTCTTGAACACTTGTAGTCAGCAGCATAAATAATTACTAGAGTTGTATTATAGGAAATGTGATGAAGGAACTAGAATCAAGTATCTAGAATATTTATTCCACATCTATATAAATGGGCAAACATGACTCATTCGTAACCATCCAATTTGAGAGCAATACAATATATTCTTGCTCCAAGCACTCACACTATATGCTAAAATACACAAGTCTAGACTCCAATTGAGTTTGTGCCATAATCCAAGAGTTAATCACCAAAATTTAAAAGAATGGATCACAAAGTAAATAAAGCACACAAACATTAAGAGAAGCATAAAAATAACCGAAGTACAGAAATAGAGTACCCAAATTGTAAAACAGAAATTTGTTTAAAAACATGTCTGATTATGAAAAAAAGCAATAATTCTGAAACCCTAATATGAAAGAAATAATTCTGAAACCCTTAGAAAACCACTTGGAGCAATATCCACTTGCAGATGAACATTTCCAACACAAAAGAAGCATTTATTCCAAGTCTTGAGCTCATGTTTCAGCATATAAGATAATATCAACATAGCGCAACCAGCAATAGGCACACTGCAAACAGCACACAAGCCTCTAGCAATCTGCACGATCGGATAACAAAGCGATTTTTGTTAGAGTGAATATATGTAATTTTGTTGGTGTGGTATTAGGATTACATGCGCTCTTATTTTGAACTTAATATGCAAAGAGTTTCATACAGGTACTTACGGTGAACCATGATCAACGCAAATATGTACCAGACTCCAATTCCTACCACACCTGTAGCAGAAGTCACAACCACACCTGAATGGAAACATCCAAAAGCTATTGAGTCATTATAAATAATTTTTCATGAACATAATACAGGATTAATTAAACTTAAAATTATTCAAATTTATGATTAAAGAAAAGCTAGAGAGGGTAAGATATAATTATACAATACAACCTGCATCTCATATGTAAACATCCATAAGTTTTCTCGACATGCATAGAGCATTTCGGACATCTCTGCCACTTTTCTCTTTTAGCCAACACCCAAAAATTCCTATCCCACTGCGTTTCACCACCTATTTTCGACTTCTGAAACTGCTGACAATTCATCTCTGCGTGCCATGGAACTTTACATTTTGCACAGAATAATCTATGACAAGAAGGGCATTCACAACTTGTAACTTGTGAATGACTATGGGATAATGATATGTTTATGAATAATAGTTAAATTGGTGATTGATATATGCATGATACATTGGTTGACTAAGTGGAAATGATTAATCGTCTAAATTGCTATTTTTGCCAAAGTAAGAGATGTTGCTTCCTTGTTGTGGTAAATGTTTGATGATGATTATGGTGATAATTATGTTATATTGATGATGAAATTGTTGATGATTTTATATTGATGTTGAAAACGAATGATGATGTTCGAGTGATAAACATGATGAATGTTGTTGTGATATTATGGTGATGATGAATTGTTAATGTATGGATCTATTGATTTGATAATGCAACGATGTGATGATGGTGTGATATTATATAATGGTGTAAATTATATAATTATGAGTCTTGGTGATGTGCATTGTCGAGTATATACATGAATTCCATGCATTCAAGAGTCTATTTGAAGACGAGTTATTTAAAGATGGGTGATTAATTTGGTGTTATCTTCGAATTATGACTTAAAGACAATGTTATTGAATAAATTTTGATAAATCCGAAAACGGATTATGATTTAAAGACGACGTTATTCTAAATATGAGACATCACTCGGTGATAGACCTTCAATATCCAAAATGGTACCACGTGCATGTAGAATCATGTCTAGAACATTGCATGCATAAGTATTGATATGAGCGTCATGTATTCTATTGTGTGATTATATGTGATGATGTGTACATGATTAATGTGAATATTGAGTCCATCTTTGCTCCATTTTGCTTAACTCCATTTACTCCTGTTTAATACACAAATGACTGCCATGTGGAAAAAATAAATCCAACGGCTGTAATTAAAAGAATTAATATAATATTCTTTGATACACCACACTTCCATCTTCTCTCCTCATCTCATCTCCTTCACTGCATCGAAGGTGGATCCAACAAAACAGTGAGACGAGTGTAGACCCCACCACGAGAAACATGTTAAGGATGGAAAACAAAATCTTTACAATCTCGCCGATATTGGTATGAGAAAATCCAAGAATTTTGAAGACGAATAATCGAACGAGAACACCAAACCATACCCACATGAAAGATAGAACAAAATCTGAAATGAAAATCATCCTGCTTCGTCGTTCCATCTTCAACGACAACAACGATAACAATAACAACAAGTTCTATGAATTGAGGATGTTTTTGTGTTTGGAATCTAAAGCAAACATAAAAGCAGAGGAGTCTATGCCTATGAATAGGTTTAATTGAGGGAAACTTTATCTAAAGTTATAGATCTGTCTGTGGTGTTTTATTTAAAAATTGCCTAATTTCATTGATTTGGGGGGTTATATTCAATCCTTAGATACTTCCTCGCTGTTATGCTTTCTGCTTGTTTTGGAGTCTAGTTGTAGGTTCTAATTAGGACTTTGTCGGGATTTTGTTTATTTCATCTGTTGGATTGTTATTTTGAGAAAACTTTGAAGTTTTATGATGATGTATCTTGAGATGTTGAGATTATGGTCTTATGTTGTTTTACTTTATGATTCCGTTGCGACTGTTTTATGATTCCGAAAATGAATTATGATATTAATGAGTTATGACTTTCTATGGATTTAAAGATGAAGTGGCACCTTGAACCTTGATATTATATGTTGATTTATTATTAATTATTGCATGTGGGGTTTGAGGATGTTACATAGGTAGGACTTACAAAAAATTCTATTAAGCCCGTAAGACCGGCTTAATTAGGCTTATTCAGGCTTCATCATGCATTTAAAAAGTACTATTACTTTTCCCAAAATACCCGTCGAATTATATAATCCGAATTTGATTCCCATAAACTTTAGGATTATATAATCCGAAAATAGCTTTTACCAGAATTTAAATACACTTTGGTTTATTTTATATTATTTAGATACCAAAATCATAAAATAAATGCAAATATAAAAGAACAAAATGATACACATAAAATCTCATTTTATTATTATATCGATACATTTACAATAAGGTATGTTTTTTATCTAGGATGGGGGAATGGGGTAAAACTAAATCTGCATTACAAAAAGAGCAAATG
>Ga0315915_1007148_pt1 | contig 13453 bp, 4 predicted proteins | sample MpolbnodulesMG_FD_207738 | JGI IMG/M metagenome (GOLD analysis project Ga0315915, IMG submission 207738) | Medicago polymorpha root nodule microbial communities from Los Angeles, California, United States - branched nodules | ecosystem: Host-associated > Plants > Roots > Nodule | place: USA... | reverse complement strand
AACAAACCATATCAAACAGGTATAGAATGACTTAAGAGCCACAATATTATGTACAAAACTCCCAATATATGCACTTGAAGAATACCTTCATTGTCGAAGGCGCGGACATGCAACGTAGCAAGCCCATCTAAATCAAGCTTAATAGAATTATGAAATATCTGGATTCTGGATATATTGTCAATGAAGACCTTGCAACGAATCACAATTCCAGTTTTCACATCTGTAGCATAAACAGCAGTCTCCTTCCGACCACTGTAAGGGGCAATCGATCGCAGCCTCGCACTAGTTGAGCACTTGTTGCTTGAATTATACTCAGGCAAAACAGACAGAATATCATGATGATCCCATGACCTAACAATATGTCACCAAATGAATGAATAAATAAATAAACGCATAATCATCAAGATGAATTCAATAACAATGAATTACAATTCATGGCCAAATCAAATCAATTAGCATCACTTAGAAACTCAATATCCAAATCCCTCTTTGTTCTTTATTTATAAACATTATACAGCTCTCATGATTCAAAAATCAAAAGTGACCCGCCACTGAAAACGTCTTCAAGTAATTAATTGTTCATGATATGATAAAAAATGTACAGCTAGCATGCTTAAAAAAGCAATCTGCAACCTTCAAAATCAAGTTTGATTGAGGAAGACATTGTTTAATGTAAAAGGACAATGTTTAGTTTCTTAGAATTGAAACTGATTGTCTCAGTTTTAACCAAAAAGTGATAAAATAATACTTGTGCATTAGGTCGAAAAATTTATATCTAGTTTTACAACAGGAATAAAAAAACTTCAAACTCAATTTGAACTTTAATCAATTAAAAAATTTAAAACAAAATCAGGTTCTTTGAGAAACCATTTTTAGTAAAATATTTACTCAAACACACATTTAAAGGTCCTCATGCTTTCATTTTACTAAGTGGAAAAAAAAGTAACTATATAGACAGACTTGTATCATTCATGCACTATGTAGAACTATTACTTAATTGAAGGTGTTTGGTGTCCGACACGACAATCACTTCAATTTTCTCAAATTAGTAATGTCTACGAGTCATTCAAAAAAATGTTACAACAAAATCAAGTACACTCAAGAACCATTTTTAGTAATACACATACACAAACACATTTAAACGTCCTCATACTTTCATTTTACTAAGTGGAAAATAAAAGTAACCGACACCTCACATTCAAGGTGTGTCTTGTGTCCCGCGCGACAACGACACATGTGCCTGCATTCAGGTTCTGTTTGGCAACACAAAATTTTGAGCTTATAGCAGATAGTTTATGAGCTAATACAACCAAAATAGACATATTTGGTAACAACTTTTTCTCACGATCTTATAGTTTTTTTACTGCCTTATAGCTTTTTTTATAAGCTACTTCAAGTAGCATTTGAGTTTATACCTTATAGTTTATCACTTTTTTCTCAATTTTACCCTTGGTATCTCATAAAAAAAATATTAATTAAAAAATAATATTATTTTGACATAATTTCATATTCATCAACTAGTTCAACAATTAATTCTACCAAACACTATAAAGTTAATCCGTAGCTTATCTGTGGTAAGCTCACCCGAGCTAGCTTATCAAATCATCCACTATGTTTTACCAAACAAAGCCTCAATCACTTAAACTTTCTCACATTATTACCGGTGTCTACGTGTCAATGTCATGTTTGTCGTAGTGTTTCATACTTCAAGTAGCATATTTGTGTGTATAGCCTATTGTTTTTTTCTCAATTTTATCATCTAATTCTGAAAGTAATAATGATAATAATATATATATTAATTAAAAATATTTGTTTATGTCATTTCATACTAATCAACTAGTTCAACCATTAATTCTATCAAACACTATAAATTAAATCCGCTAATTTATCTGATATAAGCTCATATGAGCTAACTTATCAACTATCCACTATGGTTTACCAAATAGAGCCTCAATCAATTAAATTTTCTCAGATTATTACCAGTATCTACGTGTCAGTGTCAACGTCGTGTTTACCATAGTATTTCATAGCTTCATTTTTTTCTCAATTTTACTATCTAATTTAAATATATACATATATAGTTAATTAAAAATATTTGTTTATGTCATTTCATACTCATCAGCTAGTTCAACAGCTACAAATTTAATCCACTAATTTATCTGCTATAAGCTCGTTTGAGCTAGTTTATCTAGCTTATCAGCTACCCACTATGTTTTACCAAGTAGAGTCTGAATCATCTCAAATTATTACCGACCGGTGTCTATGTGTCAGTGTCGCATTCAGCATAGTGATTTAGTTCATTGCACGTGAATCGAAATAACATTGAATCGATATACAAATTCTTCATGAACTAATTAAAATTATGCAATTGAAAAAAACTAAAACAAGAAATAGAAATAGAAATAGAAATGAACCATTTGAAGCAACCGTCACTTCCTTGAAGTCGATATTGAACAGGAAAAGTCATTTTCGGCGGTAAAAGAAGATTAACATCAGCGATGTGAGGACCAGAAGAAGCATGCGGTGGTGAAGAAGCAGCAACGCGTTCAACAAACGCAGTAATCACAAAAATCAGCAAAATCAACGCCATGTTCTTCTTCTTCTCCTCCATTTTGGTTGGAATTGCGATTAGGGTTTTCGCATTTCGCGCGAAGAGTGTGTGAAGAATGTGTTGATGGGTTTTGGGGGTTTAGGGTTTTAGAGAAAAACGTTCTGACCAGTGAATCGCACTCGCACACAAATAAAATGTTAAACTATTCTTCCAAAAAGAAGTTAAATGGTAATAAATCGTTTACAATAAATGAAAACTAGACAATGCATTGAAAGATGCGAGGTCGGGGTTCGATCTCTGGGCACTTTACTTATTTAAGAGATAAAGTTTTGCCACTTGGCTACTTACAAAAAAATAAAAATAAAATATTTTAAAATTTGAAAAAAAAAATGGTCAATTTGTTGTTTTGATCGAGTTGCAAAAGTCCTCAACTAACATGAAATTGAGTCCACAAATAAAACTCATTAACTAACGCATATATATAGATAGAACAAACTACCCCTCGTCTTATTCTCATTCAAAACCCTAAAATACAAAAAACCAGCGCAATATGATTTCTCATAGCTTCTATTTCCTTTCGCACTATTGTCGGTGGCGCTCATACCATTCCCTGACAATGAAAAGGAAAAGAAAATCTTCATCAGAAATTTTTGGTTAATACAACTTGAACTATGTCGAACCTCCTATAAGACAAAATTTTAACCACTTGAAATTATTGTATTAGTAGTATTTAAGATTATATAAGCCAAATGTGTAAAGTATGTGTTCGGGTTATGGAAAAACACAATCATATTTGCAACATACATATTTTTGAGATAACTCCTTAAAAAAATAATTAGACGATGGGTATTGTCGTAAGATCCATATACATGTATTTCATCGTAAGTATATTTGGCACAAAACAAAATTGTTATTATGCATATACTCACCGTTAATCATCAAACATTTTAACAACATAGCAATGGTGTATTAGAGCACTTCTCGTCATAGGAAAATTAAAGAGTTCTCCCCCCATAAATGTTATCTCACTCTAATACATTAGCGCGAATTTGGTGTTCAATTTTTATACACTCTATCAAGTCTATGTTGTTAATCTTTCAATAAATGTCGTGGAAACAACAAATTATTAATTGACAAGTACAGAGCTTGAATTTCCCTTTATCACAAGATATTGCTTTAATAAATAATCTCCTTCATTTTTATAAAAAAAATACAATATGATGTTAGACTATTTTGAAAACTTAAACTAAACAAATTTTATATATCATTTTATCCTCTCGAAATTTATCAATTTCAAAGAGATATTACATCCATTGAAATAAACACAAAGATAACTCAACATACTTGTTGCAGTAGACTCTTTTCTCTACCTCTAACATTTATATCTATATAAGTAAAAAAAAAACATTTGTATCAGAATTACAAAAGAATTTGAAAAGACTGAGCGATTAATTTTTAAAGTCATATCTTAGACCATTTTGTTATTAAGCATTGTATGCTAAAAACAGAAACTAGAACATGATATAAATTTCTGCTTTTATAGTTTTTTATGTTTGTTTTAAATCTGTTCAAAAACATTTCCTTTTAAATTGTTTGTTTCGAAATATTTAATAAACATTATTTAAAATAAGGATGTATATACTATATCATACACGCAAGATGGAGGTGCGCAAGATTGGATAAGACAAAATCATTGAAATGATTCGATCTAGTAAATTTATTAAAACAAAAAGTTCTAATGAATTATAACTTTTCAATGTTGCATTATTTTACCTCTACAAATTCTCACTATCGTTGAGTTAACACTATGTCCTATTTTAGTTTTTCCTCGAGACCAACACCATATCATGAGCTCAAGATTTGGAAAGGTCAAAACATTGGTTCACTTGAGGCATTTTATCATACATAAGCGTCAAATAATAACGAAAGTTGCATTAATATTAGTTCATGTTACAAATATTTTTGTGATTAGTTATAAAGTTATTTCACAAAATTGTAAGATTTGAAAAAAGGTTTGAAACTATCCCTAAAGTTTCAACTCTTCAAAAAGTTTGAGAAAATTTATGACTATTACATAAGAAGTTAAAAAGAATCATTAAGAAGTTACATGATAACAAAAAAAGGTTACAAATTATTTAGAATATCTCGTCAACAGTTAGATAACACCATAACCCATTTTAGGCTTTTCCTGAGGCCAACTGTGTCAAGCTCTCAACGATACATACCTAACATGTGTTTATTTGTGACATTTTAATTTATCACACATCTCTTATAACCATTACAGTTTCTATTAGTTCTACATATAAATATAAATAAATGTTTACATTTTATATATGTTTTGGGTTAATACAACTTAAACTATGTCAAATCTCCTTTGAGACAAATTTTTAACCACTTGAATTTATTATAGTAGCAGTATTTAAGATTATATAAACCAAACGTGTAAAACATGTGTTCGGTTATGGAAAGACAAAATCATATTTGAGACAACTTCTAAAAAAAACAAGTATATCCTTAAAATAAAAATTAGATAATTGATGTAGTTGTAAGATCCATATACACGGTATTTTAGCATAAGTTTATAAGTATATTTGACACAAAATAAAATTGTTTAATATACATATGTTTATTGTTAACCGTCAAACATTTTAACGATGTAGCAATGATGGATTATAGATTTTCTCATCATAGGAAAATTAAAAAGCTCTCGCGCCTAAATGTTACCACATTCTAATACATTACCGCGGATTTGGTATTCAATATTTTTGCACTCTATTAAGTCTATGTTGTTAATCTTTCAATAAATGTTGTGTTAACCATAAATTATTAATGGGCAGGTACGAAACTTGTATTTCCTTTTATCACAAGGTATTGCTTTTATAAACAATATCTTTCAATTTTTTTTTACAAATAATACAATACGATGCTAGACTATTTTGAAAATTTAAACTAAACAAAATTGTACATATCGTTACATATAATAGAAAACATAAAACAATATCTTAGACCATTTTTTTATTAGTCATTGTCTATTGAAAGCATAAAATAGAACATGTTATAACCACAAAAATTCTTCAAATTACTGAAATTTGCTGACCTCAGTAATACTTCTCCACTTTTCACTGAGACGTTGCATCTTTTTTGATTGACGGCCCCGTTGGCCCTCCACAATTCTGCATAACTCCATTAGGAGGTTTACACAACGAGTATTTAGTTCGTTTCTTTTTGCTACCAGACAATGAAGTCTTGTATACTTCAGCTCAACGTCATGAACGGTTTTGAGATATACAAGAATGGATTCTTCTTTGGCATATCTACAAAGTATAAAGAAAGTCATTAAATAACCTGTATATAAGAAAATTGGCATTGCATTCTGCCCTGCTTATGTATAGAAATCAAAGTTGAATTGCTTACTCACATGGTCTCATCAGCAAAGCATGATAAAACATTGCATACAATGTATTGTTTGCTCATTATTTGTCCATGTCCATAACCATCACTTATCATTATACCATCGAGGAGATCGTTGATCTGTCATTTACAATAATTTATAGTTAATAAAATTACCACAGAGCATTTGAGAGAGAGTATTTCATCAAATTACTTTCAATCGTGTATCATTCGCCATATTCTAATTTGTCAGTTTTTTTCCTAAGCATAACTCGATGACATCCATCACAGGCCTATCCTTCATGAGCTCATAGATGCACTTGTATCAATTTTTATGAACAATCAAAGGAGAAAATATGAAACATGTAACAAAGGCTGCAAGCCACGTTTCAACAAACAATTAAAACTCACCGACGTTTAGAGAGAGTCCGTTCTGAGTATTGCGAATACTCTGGAATGAATCAGTTAAGAGTTTCAATCCTGATAGTACAGACTTCAGAACCTGGTCTGAATAGTAGAAAGCTTTCTTTACCCTTTGATACTTACACCATTAAAAGCATTACTAAACTAATTAAAAATAATTGTTATTTGTCACAAACATGCTAAGGTACAAAAAAAACTTAGATCCAAAACAAAACAAAATATTCATTGTTGTGACCTTCTGTTTTGATAGCATCCTTGTTGTAATACAATGTTCAAATCCTGCAAAACTTTGTCGGATTCCTCGCTCTTGAGAAGAGCACTAAGCTCCAAGTCCCTACAGTAGGAATAGTTGATGAAAACTAAGTAGTTTATTAAACTGTAGCAAAATAAATTAATTGAAAAATAAAACAATAAGAAAGATGAATGAATTTCAACATGAGATAGTAAACAAACCATTGCTTTGGACCATCGTCTTCATCCAAATAAGACATCGTAAAGGTCCTACTGCTGAACGGAAACTTTCCATTAGTAAGTAGGGTTTTACAACTGTCAAAAGCTGCACATCTTTTCAAAACCTTGTTGACCAATTGACTCATAAGAGTCTGCTTAACAGAAGTAGGCGCATCTGGTGGAGTGAGTAGAATATTGTATTTCTGTAAGTCTAAGTTATTCGCATATCCGACGTTCAAAACAACTGTCACATATCGTTTATAAACTGCTTGTTAGAGCTTATTTTCTCCAAATGGTCCACACTACAAAACCTTGAAGTTGTCGATGAACACCCTTGGTTTATGAAGGATCATTCTTGCATAACAAGGTTGATCTTTGAAAACCAGCAGATAGTCTTTGGCAAGAGCTATTTCATTTTTTCGAACGCATGTAAAAACAAATATGTGATTTACACACCAGCAACTGCATAAGTATGAGTCACAATCGATTGGCTCTTGAACAACTAATCTCAAAGCTCTCTTGTGGCAAGCTTATGGGCAGACATTGTTACTCTAACGACAACAGTGAAATAACAAATACCTGTGACATACCAGCATATATTTTAATATTTAGCTGATCAATTAATGTTGCATTGTCAAAATTAATGAATAACTCGACCAACTCCCGCTGATTGTGACTGCTTTGTCAATCCACTAATTCGATTATTAATCCGAAATGATAAGAAATGGGGCAATCAATTTCAAAATTTAGTCTTCAATTATGAAATTATATTCAAAATTACCTCACTTGCAAAGTATACATTGTGATTTATTGGCTTAAAGTAGTGTTTAATCAGACTGAACTTCTGCGTTGAACTCTGTCTCAAATACACCCAAAAAAAGAACTAATTTAATTAAAAAAACAATTATAGTAAAACATCGTAAACTAAAAACAATTGATGACTTGTTTCAATGTAAAAAAATTGCCTTTTCATGTTCCAATGTGTTAAATATACAAATCCTAAATAAACTTTCTATTTCAAACTTCTTCTTAAGTGTCCTAAACAACTTGTTTGCATTTTCCTAATTATATATACATCTCAAAACATATTATCATAACCTCTCAAAACATATGATAAAAAAGAAAATAGTTAGTGCATCTTTGTTGTTAGATGCATAAAAATCATGCAAAAACTTTAAATCAAAACATAAACTTTATGTTATATTCGCCTCAAATCTTCTACAAAACACAAAAATAAAAACCCTAAATTCTCAATAATTAAGTTAGGAACAACAACAATAAATTAGTTGCTGAAACAAATTAGTTGTTGAAACTTTAAATTCTCAGAAATCAAAAGTCAAAGAACTCTTGGAGCTTTAAATTAGTTGTTGAAACATTTAATTAGGAACAACAACAACAATAATAGGAGAACACAACATCATGGAGTACAAGAAGAGGAAACAAAATAATGGTGAAACTTGTTTTGCTGCCAAGAGAACAATGAACAGTTGGAAAACACAAAATCAGGGGTTACATCTAAGAAACATGGAAGATCGAAGTTTTAGTGGTTAAAGGTAGCTACAATGAAAAATTAATAACAATAATAAAATAACAAGATCAAAAGGTTGGTGGTAAGTAGTAATGGTGGACGATTGAAGAGATTAAAAATTTATTAAGAATTTAAGGATTTTGATTTTTGTGTTTAGAAGAAGATTTGAGGTAAATATAACATTGACTCATGACATTTGGAGATATATCTGAGTACAATTTTTTTGATTCAAAAATTCAAAGATAAAGATTAGGTAAATATAACATAAATGATGAAGATTTAAAGAAAGAAGATGAAAATTCACATGGATCCCACCAAATTTATATGGCCCCACATGATTTGGTAGATCCATATGAATTTTAACGAATCAAGGAGGGTGCGTTAAAAAGTGTGCGTGTTAAAACGTGTGTCGCTAGTATTCGTCTTTGATGTGTCGGGTTGTGGGTTTAAACATTGATATTTCCATTTTTTAACGTTAAATGTACATGGTCCTTGCTACTAGATTATTTGAAGAAAAAAAAATGAAAAACCTTACCCAAACAAGAGAAGTTACATACAATTTTATAATAAACAAATATGAAATTATATCAGTAACTAGTACCACATACTCTAACATAATTTTTTAACATAAATTATTTTATTGATTGGTTTTTTTATGTATAAAAATAATATTTATTCTCATATTTTTCAACCCCGTCATCTAAATTTTTTGATCCTTCCATGTTAAAATCTCAAGTGTAATTGTTAGTACTTCAAATAAAATAAAATGCTTTCTTGCATTTCATCAATGCTCCCTTAAGAATTGCTCATCATTGTTAGTCGGTTACAAACAACCTTCATTCCGTACTCTTCCCTAATCCAGCACCAAATTCTTGTGAAGTTGACATGACTACCATACACAAAAAATCATGTTAAAATACAATCCGCCAAATCAAAATTAGTTGCTATAAGATCCTCGTACTTCTTTAACCTTGTAAAAATAAAAAAATAAAATTATAAGTAAACTTGAGGACTTCAATATATTGCACAAGACTCGACAAGGTTGGTCAATTGCCTCAATGACGTCATGCTAAATTTACAAATAGAAATAATACATACTCAAATGTTTTTTATTTTACTCAATATAGTGCTCAAATACTTCTCAGTGAGAAGTTTCCCATTTAATTTACTGGGGAAAAATAAATTATTGCATGAGAAATTGTATAGTCATTGCTCTATTAGTTTCAAACTTTTAATCCTTTGTAACCGACTTTATTAAGCAATCAATTAAGACTATTAAATAAAGAAAAATTGATTCTCTACGACAGTTGCTTAGGGGTATCCTTTAAAAAAAAAATTACTGGGTATGTTTAGTTCAAATAAGGTGATGTACTTGGTTCAATTTATTCTTTTTACACACAAAAAAATGTGATTTAACATAAGGTTGATAAGAAAAATTGATTCTCCACACCTGCTCCCTCCACTCCACAACTGGTCCTTTATATTCATAAGTATTTCTTAGTCCATGTTTTGTTGCAATATCTTTAGTACATGTCAATTAGTGTGTTTCTTTTAAACAAGGAAATTATAGAGTTGAGAAAGATGAAGCATAGTAATTGAGAGTTTATTTTCTCAACCTATGATTCTTAAAAACTGCAAAAATACCATTTATTTTTGTTGTTGCTGTTTAGATATCCAAATGTAATGAACAATGGTGTTTTTTTGTCCGAATTGGTTAATTCGAAGGGGTTTGATTTTTACGGAAAAAAGTTGAAAAAAAATTGAGAAACGTAAAAGTAACTCCCATGATAGATGAAAATTTCAATTTGGGCTGTAAAGAGCTGTTTGAAATTGTAACCAAGCAATAAAGCCCAAAATAGTAGAAACTTTCTACCTACACCCCCCAATGGCTACACAAGCCATGCCCTATTTTTTTAACTATGTTCAGCCAGACTCCCTTTCCCAAATACACCTGCCCTCTCCCACATATAATTTGCTAATAGATCCCATGACAGTTTCCAATGTGACATGAGTGGGGCACAACACTAACTCAGTTTTTGATCATATATACTTGCTTCCAATCATCATTCTTCTTATTATTCAACAACTAATTCATCTTTGAATAGGCGAATTAAAAAACACTCCCGTATTTTGTTTTCAATTAATGCAAATAACTCAATTTATGTTATAAAATGTAAAAACACATCATTGGAGATGCTTTTAAAAAAATATATGTTAAATGTACTATTAGAACGGAGTTCAACGAGTTGGGTTTAATATAATTGACTTAACGGTGTTCCATGAATCTTAGTTTAATTGATAAAAATGTCAAAATTGTTACATCGGACGTCACGACTGTGGTTTGAACCTCGAGACATTCGCTTTTGTGTGTGAGTTTATGATGATTTTGTCTATCTAAAAAAAAAGAATTGACTTAACTTTTACAATATAATGAATCAAAATTCGAATCACAACTGCAAAACGTGCAATATTTAGTGTCAGACACATCTCAAATAAAATTATCTCAAGTGAATGAAATTACTGAGACTATTAAAAGCTGATTTTATCCTTAAATTGTATAGAATCAACAACTCTATCCATAATGCTATGTTATGGTCGGTAACCACCCTTCAATACAAGACTATAAGCTAAAGAAAATGCTAGTATTACCGTTATGTTTGGTACGTGTGACACTTCAAACTTCATTATACACGTTATTGAACACTTTTAGCTACCAATTATTATTGTTATATTATCCTTCTTGCTTGTTCAACCACACTTATCAAACTGTCTTTTGCATTTGTTCCCTTTTCCCACCGACATCTACATTAGAATATTCCATACTTGTTTTTATTATGTTATCCAAATCTTCTTCAACTTAATATTGGACTGCCATGTGCCTCAAAATCTTGTGTCTCTTTTCAACCTTGACTCTTGACTCATCAACTGTTCTTAACTTATTCTAACCGTCACTAACCAACCTCACATCTCAATGCCACGTGACACTGTTTTGTTTGACAATAAATTAAAAATAAACATCTATTTGTTGCAAAATTTCAACTACCACAGAATAAAAATGAACATTTATTTTGTTGCAAAATCTCAACTACCACATTTATTATATTGGAGACGAGATGATGGGAATAATCTCACTATTAAAATTCACTCAATTCTGCTTACAATTTTCTTAAGTTGTAGAGTTTAATATATTGGTCCACAGTAGAGACACAATACATAATATACATAGAAGTTAATGTTTGATCCTCAAACACTTCACTTTTTTATTTTTAAAATGCCTGAGCACCAACACTATATATATATATATATATATATATATATATATTTTTTTTTTTTTGGTCAGGTAGTCTAGTGACTAAAATTCACTTTATAAGATGAATAAGTGGGATGTCCGGGGTTCGAACCGCCCCTACATATAATAATGCATCATCCTACCAACTGAGCTATGTTCACGGGACAACTCCAACACTATATTACTTGATAAAAAAATTCAATACATTTTCACATGATATCATTCACATAACCTCTCAATTTTTTAACAATTGAGTGGATCCAAAGCCACTATCGATATTCGATACATATTGTTCTTAAAAAATAAATTGCTACATATTGTGTCAACATACCTTTATTTTAATAATTACTGATTTTTTTTCGAGGAATAATAATTACTGATTTGGTGACCGATATAAGAGAGAAGTGAATGGGTATTGCATTGTATTCGTATTCAATCTCAGTCTTTTATTTGATAAGCTAGTATGATATAATAAGACTCTCTTTGGATAAACAACTTATTTGTATAGATTAAAACATAAACATTGATCGTATAAATTAAAGAATGATAAGTTAGTATGATATAATAAGACTCTATTTGGATAAACAACTTATTTTTAAACATAAACATTGCTAGTATAAATTAAAGAAAAAACTTAAGCAAAATACTTATAATCAAATCACATATATGTGTTTTAAATAAAATTCATTTTTTTCTAAAAAATTACCTCTTAGTCAGGATTAAAAATTATGTTCGCCATATTATGCGAGTATAAGCTCTTTCAGTAGAACACAACCACATTAAACCCCGGCCACCACAAAAAAGAACACAACCACATTGAGTTTTTCTAATAAAATATATTTTAAAGATTAAAAATATTTTAAAGATTAAAAATATATAAACATTAGTAATAAGGTAAAAGCAAAAGAGATTTAAAAAACAAGAATCTTTTTTCATTAGAGAAGAAGTCTAAAAAAACAATATCAGCTTACTCGAAAATATTCGTTAAAGGAAAAGAAAAAAGAAAACCTACCAGAAAAAATGTACTAAGATTGCAGAGTAAGGAAGATCAAATAATATCATGCAATTAATACTGATTAAAGCACCTCTATATACTTGACCCAAAAAAGAAATATTTAGCAAATTAAAAAAGCTACCGTATATAACCTAACCCAAAATCAAGGAATTAGACATACCCAAAATCAAGGGCGAATTATTATTTTTTATAATAAGGATGAACATTTTTTTTGAAAGAAGGATGAAATATTTTAGAAACACGTTATTCTTTTTGCTCAAACGCGTTACATTTTAAATTAAATTAATAAATAAATAAATTATTTTTACAAGAGATTTGATCTAGCAGCAAATGATGTCCTCGTGAGCTTAGCGTTGATAGGGACAATGCATAAATATATGCAAGGTCCGAGGTTCGAACCTCAAACACCTTAAAAAAATAAAATAAAATATAACAGCAGATGATAGACAGTAATATTGCAACAATATGACAAACCAATGTTTAAATCACAAAAAAGAGATGTACCAACATTTTATATTCGGCGTCACATTTTAAACAAGATTTTTTCTAAGAAAAAAATGTGCCAGCGTTGAGGTTCGAATTTTAAATTGTCCACTTATTTATTTTAATTTTTTTTTCTAACCATTGAAATAATTGACAAAAAAAAGTTTAATTTTTTTTGGGTGGTATCCAGGGTTCGAACCCTGAACCTTACATATATTATGCATTGTCTTTAGTAACTGAGTTAAGCTCACATGAACAAATAAAAAAGTTTATTAGTCTAAGAACCAAAAAACTTATTATATATATATATATATATATATATAT
>Ga0315915_1007146_pt1 | contig 13455 bp, 10 predicted proteins | sample MpolbnodulesMG_FD_207738 | JGI IMG/M metagenome (GOLD analysis project Ga0315915, IMG submission 207738) | Medicago polymorpha root nodule microbial communities from Los Angeles, California, United States - branched nodules | ecosystem: Host-associated > Plants > Roots > Nodule | place: USA... | reverse complement strand
CATCTTTATCCATAATATTCATACATTCATCAAAACCATCCAAATAAATCCAACAATTAACAAGAAATCCAAAATCAAACCCAACTACAAAAAAAAAAAATCCAGATTGAACAGGTTCAACTATCAACAAGAAATCCAAAATTAAAAATATCCCAAATTAAACAAACACAAAAAATTATACAGATGCAAATCAACAATAAAATCCAGCAACAACAAACACAAAAATCAATCCCAACCATCTCAAATAAATCCGTACAACAACAATCTGCAACAACAAAAATCTACAACAACAGACCAAGTTCCCAAAACAAACAATAATCCAGAAATTGTGTTTTGAAGCTGCAACACACCCACTAACAATCAAATCAACCAAGATCGTGTATTGAAGCTGGGCACATCCAAAATCGAAGGAGGGAGAGACAGAGGTTTGAGGATCAATTTTTGATTTTGGATGAAATTGAAGGTAGTTCAAAGGGGTTAATTTTTTATTTTGAATTCCAAATGAAATTTTAATTTTGGAACTAAGATTAAAAACCAAAAACGAAAAGCTTTTGCTAAATTTAATTTATGAGAGAGGGATTTGATTTTGGGAGTTTTTTTGTGATGTTGTTGTTACCGTTTCGAAGGAGGAGGGAACATAGAAGAGATGAGTGAAGGAAAAGAAGAAGGTGAAGAGAAGAAGAAAAAAAAATAGAGAGAAGAGATCTAATTTTTGTTGTTGTTGTTTTGATTTTGGATTTTTTTTTTTGGGTTTAATTTATTTTTTTTTGATTTTTTTCTGGGTTTGTACAAAGTTCTTTGAAAAATGTATGAGATGTTCATAAAGATGAAGAAGAGAAGTAGGGAAGAAGATAAAGAAGTATAAAAAATTAGGTGTAGATGATGTATCAAATGGTTAATATTAAATAAACTACCGAGGTCTTTGGTAGACCACTTACAATGTGTATACATCTTAGCCATTAAGTTAACGGTTTTGACGGTCAGGATTTATTTGGCTGACAGAGTCTAACTTAAGAGACCAAAATGTAACGTTAATAACTTATGGGACCAAGTTGTAACCAATAAATAACTTAATGGACCAAATCATTAATTAAGTCTATATTTTTTTAATTGAATCTAAACATACAATTCTTTAACCCTTAGTCCAAACCAGTTGAGCTACTAAACCCTCTAATCTAAGTATTCTTTTGATTACATGTCATGAACAAGAAGTATTAATTTGACTAACCATCTTTAGTGGTGTAATATCTCAACCATATTTTTACCATCCACGAGATTTTGATCAGAGCTTGTTTAAAGAATCCAAGCTCAAATTCACTTGGATAAACATAACATTTGTTTTTAAATTTATGGTATGAAAATGCAATTGACTTTTAGGTTGAGAAGGAAATTACTAATCATCTGATTAAATACCAATGTAGCGCCAACTTAATAACTAATCCAAAAAAATTAATCAATAAAAGTCCATTTGATATCTTACCATAAAAAGCTAAAATGAGAGTATGTTTTAACTATAAAAGGAGTTAGGGCAAAAGTAAAAGAAAAAAGAGATTTATAAGGTAGCCCATTACATGTCATGTGCTTATTTCCTAAAAACAAAAGTCATGTTATTTTTTTTTGACAGAAAAGTCATGTGTTTATTATGATGAGAATGAGAATATGGAATAAAGACAGTGCAAACAAAGCATTTTAGCGCCAACCCTATGGTCTCTCTTGCTTTGGATTGCATATAACATGCCTCTTTTTTGTTTTGGTTTTTAAAATTAAAATAACATGCATCTTTATTTATTTTTATTAAGTAATAACTCGCTAAAAGGAAAAAACATAGCCAAAAGAATATAAGCTATCACTAGGTTGTATTTGGGTTTGAACTTGCTTAAGAGGGAGCATTTTACTCTTATTGTGAAAAGTGACTCAAAGATCATAATGAAAATGATTATTGACAGTTTCAATTCAATGAAAACAGTTGAAGATGAGATGACTTGTGTAAGTCAATCATACTTAGTGCAAATTAAAGAAATATGAGTGTTGATTGACTTGCAAACTTTAGCATTTCTATAGATCATTCTATTGATCATTTGAATGTGTTTATTTGGACACTCCTCCTAATGAGCTACAAAAGCTTCTAATTGATGATATTTTTCGAGCTTCCATATCTAAAAATGTCAATTTAGTTTTTTTTTTCTCTTGTGATCTATCCTCTTGTAAAACAAGAAAAAGAAAAAAAAAAACTATCATAGATGATTGCTAAACTTTTATAATTCAAAATAAAACGGTCATTTCCCCACCCTTTTGAATCTTTTGACCCTTTTCTTTTATTTTCTTTTTTCTTTATTCCCCATTTCCCCCCTCTCTCTCTCTCCCATGCTTTGGTCTTCACTTCAATCCTGCCACAACACACATACTATAATTTTCGTGATGAATGAGAAAAAGTGGAAAATAAGTATGCAACTTTGCATACCAGTGGACCAGATTCTCTATGGAGGGTGGGGTAGAATACTTGAAATCTAATGGAAACTTATCATCATTAAACTCATCAAATGAATTGTCATTATGCTTCACAAACGCTCACTTTAAACCATCTAGATTTTTCTTTTGACAAATAAACCATCTAGATTTAGGGGCTATTTAAAAATGTTCAATATTATATGTATATTGCACTCGGCCCACACATTTTTTATTTATAAAATAAACATATATGAATGGGTTAAGAGAGGATGAATATAAGTGTGGTCCAATTCCAAGTGGAGGGATCACACTATTGCTGTAAGCAACTAAAATTTGACAATGAAACTTGCGTTGGATGGCCCCTTAATATCATTGTCTTTCGAAGGGGCCAAATTGGTCCTCACACTCCTCGTTCCTCCTCATTTAATGTTACTATTTCATCAATTTCAACAAACCTATATTTTCTTTTATTTCTTCCTTATTATTAAAATATTGGAGAATGTTAAGCAATGTCTCAAGGACAATGATTAAGCATCTAAAACAAGTACGTTTTTATGAAAAAATTGTGTAATTATTACTTTATCAAAAGTAACATCTTATATTTTCAAGATAAAATTTCTATTTGTAGATTTATTAACTATTACCCTAAAGGCACCGGTTAAAAAGACCCTAAAATATATCATTTTACATACAAACAAATAACATTGATGTTTGATGCTCTAGACTAATTAAAATTTACCATGTTGCTCACAAGAACAAAAAGAGAAAGTAGTATGTATATGACTTAAAATAGAAAACTTCCATGCTTGAACTTTCAAGAAAAAACAATTAAATTTTAAACTCATATTACCTTTATTTTCAATAAGCCAATCAAATACGAAAGTTATTATTTCAAATTGTTAAATTACTTCATGTTTCACAAATATTAATATAAATGAAAAGGACCATCATGTCTCACACAACCATAAAGCAAAATCTCAACTCCTCCCTAATACTTACCATCTCATTAGTTTTTTTTATTTTGTTTTTTTATCTTATCTCTATTTTTAGAATCTTAGTAATTAAAAATTCGATTGAAATATAAAGAGATTTAAATTTAGTAATTAGATAGATTTTGAGTACTATTCATCAATTCGACTCTCACTAAACCCTACAACAACAAAGTACCATAGCAATAAAATTGTAATGGTTTGTTAATTCAAGTACATGTTTGAATTTGTGGCAAATTTCACAAAATTATGATAAATCAAGGTGATTCTACATTCTAAAACACATTAACTCTAAACATGCATCGAAAATATGTTAATATAACATAACTCAACATACAATATCGATATTATTAAGTTGAATCTCTTAATTCATTTTCAACCCAAAATTTCACTGATGTGCATGAGTTTTATGCATTATTTACCGTTTAATTTTCGGATAAAAATACATGCATCTAACATAAGAGGGTAAAAATAAAAGTAACTGTCCAACTCAATGGTAACATTATACTGTAAATGTGTTCAAGGCCACACATATATATAATAATGTATATATGTGGCAGTGGTTTGATAGCAGTTGAATGTAAAATGTACTTACCTTATATATATATATATATAAACGTGTGTGGTGTTTGATGAAGAATGAAAAGAACACAACAACAACAATAATAGTCACTTTAAAAAGTAACACCAACGATGGTAACACTAGCTGCTCTTTCCTGAACTCTGCAGACCCCTTTGTCCCCTCTTTCTCTCTCTACAAATACAAAAACCTCTCACTCCTCAAGCTCAGAGAGAGAGAGAGAGAATGAGGGAAGGTGGAGGAAGAAGAGGAACATCAAAGCTAAGAGAAGTAGCAAGGAAAGTTGTTGTTGTTGCAGCAGCATATGCATGTGGTTCATTCTCAAGAAGAAAAACATTGTTGGATCCAGTTACCATTGACACTTCTTGTTCTCTATCTGCTACTGTATGTACTCTTCTTCTATCAAAATGCATTTTTTACTTGTTGGGTTTTCAGCATTTTGGATAAAGTTGTAAACTTTACCTTCATTTTAGAATGAACTGCAATTTTTCTTAATTGGGTTTATCATGTCTTGGAAATGTGAAATTTTTGGAATTGATGATGTTTCTTCCTAGTTATGTTTGTTAGTCCATTATGTTCAAAATTTGCCATATGTTTTTTTTTCTTCCTATTAATAATACTTTTGTTTTGGTGATGATAATGTGGTTAGTTAAAGGGTAATTTGGTCCACATATGAATTTATTGTGGTTATTAGTACTGTCATTATGTTTTTCAATTTTTCTTATGAAATCACTTTCTGATTGAGTGTGATTTTTGTCATAACATATGCCATATGAAACACTGAACACTTCTAATCAAAGACGTGTCTGATGTCTGACACGTCACCGACAAATGTGACTAGATTGAATTATGTGTGTCGATATGTCTGTGTCATATCATGTGTCCGTGTGTGTCTATGCTTAACAAGGGAGTTTGATATTTACTTTGGTTTTTAATATGTTTGCAGATCTCAAATTCCTCTTTTGTGTCTCCATCTACAATAAAAAATTCCTCGGGGGAGATAATTGAAGAAACTGATTCAAGTATAACTACTAACATCAACAACAATGAGCTTCACAGTAAGGTAATTGACTTATAGCTCCTTTTAAGTTAAACCACCATAAGTTTTATTTTTGTTTGGTATTATTAACATTCTACAAAGGTAACTTGGTATGTATTAATATTATAAAAAAATTCACTAGTTTAGGATTGAATACATTTTCCCTGCTAAAAGTATCTCTTGACTATTTTCACGTTTGGCACTCTATTCTTTTTTGGATTCCTATCTTTGATTTTGTTATTATATTCTCTTCTAATACTTCAGAATCCAATGAGCCTCAATGATTGGCCTTATGGAACGGTTTTGCTTTTTTACTTAAACTTTTTTTAATGAGATGCTTAATTTTTTCCTTTGAACTAATGTTTTGCTTTATTATTTCTCTTATTCTGTGAGTTAGAAGCACAATGTTAAAGCACTTATTTTGGTTCTGAAATTTGTTTAGAATAGAAAAGTAGTGAATAGAGGATACTAGCATGTTGATACACCAGCACATGGCGCATAAGTTAAGCCAAGAATCAAATCTTTATCAAAGCATACCCTACAATAGGAAGTTTCATCTGCCACAACATGCATGATCATGCTTTTCCTTCCATTATTGTGAAAATCATTCTGGACATTAAAGAGTTTATATGTACATGTCCAATAGCTTCCTAATGAAGGGAGTGAACTTTTGTGAAATTGGAATCTTATTTTTTCAATGTCCATAAAGTTTAGCTGCATCTTCCCCTACTTCAATCAATTGATTAAGAGTGAGATAAGATTTGAAAAACTCCTCTCATATACTGAAAAGTATTTCCTTATATCTAGTTTTAATAATTAAAAGATAAGCTCATTTTTTAATTAAGATGTTTTTAAAAATACTGTTTGGCCTAACTTCATTTAAGGAGAAGAGCAGTAAAAAATAAGTTAGGTCAAATGGTCCCTAGCAATAGCATTTATTCTCATCTTCATCTGGCTTCCGCCAGACTTTGTCTGCAGGCCACTTTTTTTTTCATTCAAAAGTGCTTCTGCTAATAAAAGTTTTTTGTTCCAATATATAAGCTCAATTTGGATAAAAACTCAATTAAGCACTTGTAGCATGAGCGCTTATCATATAAGTGCTTATGTAGAAGTTATTTCGATAATAAAAGATACAATAAATCCAGATAGTTTTATATAATCTATAAGCTTATACTAAAATGCTTATCGAAATGAGACAAAATAGCTTATATGTCGTAAACTGATTCCATAAGCTCTCTCAAACAGCCTTATAAGTGTTTATCATAATAGATATAAGTTCAAATTAGTCAATTCAAATAGGTCCTAAGTATGGTTAGTTTACTAAGAGTATAACCATTTTATTGATTGATTCATTTATTCCAGAATTAAATTGCAGCGGTGGTCACTTTGTAACAGTGATTTTTTTGTGTGTGCAGGGTTTGTGTGCTATATGCTTAGATCCTCTTAGTTACCACAGCAAGGGTAGCAGTCCAGGTCAAGCTATATTCACTGCTCAGTGTTCTCATGCATTCCATTTTGCCTGCATCTCTTCCAATGTCCGCCACGGTAGTGTCACTTGCCCCATTTGCCGAGCTCATTGGACTCAACTCCCTCGCAACCTGAACAACACTCTTTCTGGTCCTTTTGCTTCTAGTAACCAAAGTGATCCCATTCTTCGAATACTTGATGATTCTATTGCCACCTTCCGAGTTCATCGCCGTTCCATTTTGCGCACTGCTCGTTATGATGATGACGATCCTGTTGAGCCAAATGACTCACCCGACACTCCCAAGCTGTGTTTCTCTCTTGAACCTATTCCACCAAATGCACCAACTAGTTTTCACCCGGCTTTGCAAGTGACCAATCATGCCTCATGTCCTTGCAGCTCCTCATCGATGTTACATTCTTCACCTATGCATACACCTTATATCACATGTCCTTCCTCTAATAGAGCTTATCTTTCAGTAAAACTTGCCCACGAACGGGCAACTGACTTAGTCCTAGTTGCTAGTCCAAATGGACCACACCTAAGGCTTCTCAAACAAGCAATGGCTCTTGTGGTTTTCTCCCTCAGACACATTGACCGCCTTGCCATTGTCACATACTCTTCTGCCGCAGCTCGTGTCTTCCCCTTAAGACGCATGACAACCTACGGTAAACGCACTGCCCTTCAAGTTATCGACCGTTTGTTTTACATGGGACAAGCTGATCCAGTCGAAGGGTTGAAGAAAGGAATTAAGATACTCGAAGACCGATTGCACAGGAACCCCGAGTCATGTATCCTCCACCTATCCGATAACCCTACGAGACCATACCACGCTATAAGCATGGAACTTCCATCTACGCCAATTCATCGATTTCATGTAGGTTTCGGCTTTGGAACTTCAAGCGGTTTTGTAATGCAAGAGTTTGAGGAATTTTTGGCAAAGATGTTAGGAGGCATTATTAGGGAAATCCAACTAAGAATATGCGGAGCCGGCGAGGACGGCGGAAATGGAAGAGTGGTAAGAATTGGAGAGATAAGAGGTGGAGAAGAAAGAAGAATTGTATTAGATTTAGGTGATTGTAGTCATGTGTATGTAGAATATAGCTACATTGAAGGTGAAATTGATGAGTGTGTTAGAAGAACAGGTGAAAGTGTTGTAGGTGTTGAAGATGAACATAAAGGTGATGATGTTTCAGAAGATGGTGAAGAGAATGAGTCTGAAAGAGATATGAACACTACAAACACAGCTGGTAGGAGTAGTAGTGTTGAAAGCTGGGATTTTCATGATCCTTATATGGCTAGAAGATGGGCTAAGTATTTGCATGGTTATAGACTTTGAAGTTCAAACTATATTATTTTTATATAGATCCAATGTATTCATTCATGTGAAGCTATTATGTTCTCTCTACTATAGTCGTCTAGTTTTAGTTAAACTTATGTTATACAATTTGAAATGATACACCACACACAAGATTATTTCTTCACACCACCCAAAAAAAATGTGTCAGTGAAGGTTTAATTTGGTTTAATCTTAGCATGAGCTATATTACATTTGGAATACTTGCTAGTTTTTGTTTTGTATCCATGAGCATTATATAATACATGATATAAAAATATTATTACTATTCATTCAAATTGGTAAAAATTATATTGAGAACAATACAAATTTCATAGTCGTTAAAATAAAAAAAAAAGATGAAATTGTGAACAAAATCACATCATTCAAGTAAATAGCAAATAAATGCAGAATGCCTACAAATATGACAAAATAAAAGTGTCTGGAATACTCATGTCTTCATATATGTAACATTAAAGATATTGACTTTGCCAACTTTAATATTTGAGAAAGAGAATGGTAGATGACAAAGGAACTTCAAAGGATCTCAAAACTTGTTTTATCCACAATAATTCTGATTTGAGTGATGCTAGAGCTCGATACTCTGGCTCTGCTGAGAATCTAGATACAGTAGCTTGTTTCTTCAACTTACATGATACCAATGAATGACCAAGAAACAGACAAAAACCAGTTGTAGATTTGCGCAAGACAGCATAAATCAGTCACGCGTAGCGATGATTTTGCAGGAAACTAAATACCTAGAGCTGGAGAGAATTTAAGGTATTGTAGAACCTAATGAACTTCACTAAGAAATATATGGCCTAGACAAGGTGACATGCATCGAGAGCCCAATTAATCTTCTGTATGCAGAAATATCTGACACTAAATCTCCATCAACATCATTTAGAGAAATATTAGGATCAATTGGAATGAAAGAAGGTTTGCAGGATATAAAGCCAGTGTCGTATAGTAACTTAAGGACACATTTCCTTTGACATAGGTGAATACATATAGCAGACTTTGCTATTTCTAGCCCCAAAAAGTAGTGCAGCACCTCTTATTTTGAGTTTGAAGTTCTGTTGTAACATGTCCTATAATGTGCTCGAGTTTGGATGCATTTAGACCAGCTAAGATGATACCATCACCTAATCCAGTAGAGAAAAGAGAGTGATCACCATTTGATTGTTGGAAGCCAAACTTAGCAATAGTGGTGCTGAACTTTGTGATACCACTGTCTTGAGGCTTTCCTCAACCAATAGAGACTTGTTAAGCTTGCAAATTAGTCTATCTTTCTCCCCCTTAATAGGATATCCTTGAGGCAACTTCATGTATACAACAAGATCCCCATTGAGAAATGGCATTGTTAATGTTTGATTGAAGAAAATTCCAACCTTGTTGAGCAAATATGGATAGTAAAATTTTCGCAATGCTGTTAATTTAGCTACCTACTGGAGAAAATATATCCTTAAAATCCACACCATCTTGTTGGGTAAAACCTTGTGCGACAAGTCTTTCTTTGTGTCTATCGGAGGAGCAATCTGCTCGGTATTTAACCTTGTAAATCCACCTATAACCTACTGGTTTCTTTCCGAGGGATAGTGGCTGACAAAAATTAGTAAAACGTTGAATGACCAAAAATTTCACCAACCCCTTGAATGAACAATTTCTATGAAGATCATAACTCAGTCAACTCAACAATTCAAGAATTTGACACACCATACCTATTATGCATTCAAAATCAATAATTTTTACATTGAAAATCGTTTGCCAATGACTTTTACATTGTTTCCCATACCTATTATATGTTTAGTTTTGAGATGACAAGAATTGATTCTGATGAGATTGATTTTATAAAATTGATTCTCATTAAAGATAAAATGATTTGTGTTTGAATATATTCATGTAAAGGGAATTAAATTATAAATGCGTGTAAAAACCAATTCTACAAACAAAAACTACAAATCCTAACTTTAAATATAATCAATTCTAAATACAATACAAAATTGATTCTACTCGCAAGTAGGGATGGGAATAGGCTAGGCCGAGCTAGACTTTGCAAGGCCTGAGTCTGACCTGCCAAATTTTTTTAAGGCTTGCGGCCTATCATAGGTTTACTTTGTAGGCCTGAGCCTGACCTTCTGAAAGTCTGATATGACATGTTAGCCTGTTTAAAAGCCTATTTCATATGAATATCTTTAAATAAGTAATGTGATATAAGTTTAAATAAACTAGCGAACTAATATATCAATTAGATTAAACTCTCTTTTGATAACCTTCATGAGTTTTTATGGAATTTGACTATATATTGTATCATATTTCAATTCTAGTTTATAATAATACGTTTAAATATGCAAAAAAAATTAATGTATACTAATAAGCTTAAATTACTAAAAAAATTAACAAATTTTTATTTTAATTCAAAGTACAAAATATAATATAATAATAAATAATATTATTCATATTTACTTAAATAGGCCAGCCTAATAAGCCTAAGAGGCTTTTTGAATGGCATGTGACCTGACTTTTTAAGCTAAATAGGCTTCTAAAAAAGCCTAAGTCTTCTCTATTTAAGAAAAAAGTCTGATCTGGTCTGTCATAGACCTCTGTAGGCCGATCTAGCATATTCTCATCCATACTTGCAAGTAATTAAATATATCAAAATAAATTTTAATCATTCAAAATCAATTTTAATCGATCTTAAAAATAAAATAAAAAACAGACATACACCAAGATAATCTTCTTAATTACAAAAACAAAACAAAACAAAGAAGAATAATAGAACATCAATAATGAGAGTGGGGGAAGTTGACCAACCAAAAAACACATCATTTACCATATTTTTAACTTTTCCACATGAACCATAGCTACAACTACAAACCAAACCCTAATTGAAATAAAAAGCAAAAAGAATTGTTAAAAAAACAAAAAGAAGAGAAAAGTTGTGAAATGATTCATTGCAAATTGGCACAGTGACAGTGCTGAGTCATGTGTTGTTGGTTGCTATGTGAGAAACTTTTCTTTTACCTTTCTTCACTCAGTCCACTGACTCCATTTGCAGATCAAATAAAAGGACAGGATGACGTAGACACCAAAGGTGAGAGAGAAAAAGTGAGAGACAGACAACAATCAAAAATATTACTTTCAACTATTTTTGAAAATACTCAAGAGTATTTAAATAAAATGATAAAAATATATTTTAACTTAATTAAGGACTTTGAGTTTATCAGATTTGAAAATGCAACAATATTAAATATTTTGATAGAGAAATTTGCCACTATCGATCCAATCCAATTCAAATTCAAATGATTAGTGTTTTTGAAAATGTGTTTTTTTTAGGGAAAAAATGTGTTTTTTTAGGGACTATTTTGAAAATGTTGATCAATGTCTTAAATCCATTATTTAATAATCTTAAACAAGACTTTTTTTAAGAAAGTTTTGCATATTTGAAGTTGAAATAGTTAAAAAATTTATAATAATGTAATTTTTTTTGTTTGCAGTCATCGGTAAAATATCTTGTAAATTGTATCAATTTATTTTTCAAAAAGTTAAATTTTTTAATAAATACTTGCAATTTATGAAATCTTTAACACGTGCCTTTAAGGTAATGACACATGTTAGCATGACCCTTATTATTATTATTGTTATTATTATTATTATTATTATTATTATTATTATTATTGATGGCAATGAAACTATTTTTATGTGATGAAAGAAAGAAGAAAAAGGAATGTAATGTAATTTGTTTTGGTTATATACTTTTTTTTTTCCTAGTAGTTTAGTGGCTAGAATTCACCTTTTTCATGATGAATAAGTGGGGTCTCTGGGATTCGAACTTCGGCTCTGCATATAACAATGCATGTCCTTGCAAACTAGAAAAAAAAATAAAAGGACATGATGACATAGACACCAAAGGTGAGAGAGAAAAAGTGAGAGACAGACAACAATAAAAAATATTACTTTCAACTATTTTTGAAAATACTAAGAGTATTTAAATAAAATGATAAAAAATATTCTAACTTAATTAAAGACTTTGAGTTTAAATTCAGATATGAAAATGCAACAATATTAAATATTTTGATAGAGAAATATGCCATTGTCAATCCAATTCAATTCAAAAGATTAGTGTTTTTGAAAAAAGTGTTTTTTTAGGGACTGTCTTGAAAATGTTGATGAATGTCCTAAATCTACAATTTAATAATCTTAAACAAAACTTTTTTTTTTCGAAAGTTTTGCAAATTTGAAGTTGAAATAGTTAAATGTTTTATAATAATGTAATTATTTTGTTAGCAATCATCGATATTATTATCAAGGAAATGCTAAAATATCTTGGAAATTGTTCCAGTTTATTTTTCAAAAAGTTAATTTTTTTTAATAAATCCTTGCAATTTATGGAATCTTTAACACATGTCTTTAAGGTAATGACACATGTTAGCATGACCCTTATTATTATTATTATTGATGACAATGAAACTATTTTTATGTGATGAAAGAAGGAAGAAAAATGAATGTAATGTAATTTGTTTTGGTTATATATTTTATTGTTTTTTTCCTAGTAGTTTAGTGGTTAGAATTCACCTTTTTCAAGGTGAATAAGTGGGGTGTCTGAGGTTCGAACTCCGCCACCTGCATATAACAATGCATATCCCTGCCAACTAGCAAAAAATTATTAAAAAAAATTATAGTTTAAAAGTATTCACCAAAACAAATTTTGCATCAACATTTTTTTTCATAAAATACTTAAGGAAATTGTCACAATGACTAAAAAGTGTAATTTTATTTTGTAGGAATTAAAAACAAAATTATGAATATTTATAGAGACTAAAAACTTAATTAACTCATATCTATATTAAGAAAATCTTAAACTATAGTTATGTTAATACTGAGATATTTATTTATATTAAGAAAATCTTAATTAAACTACAGTTATGTTAATACTGAGAGTATAGTAGTAATATGAAAGACAGAGTTAGAGACAGAAGAGAGAGAGAGAGAGAGACAATAAAGCCTTAAAAATTTGGTCTTTTTGATGTCTTTGGTTTTGGTTTGAGCAAAAAGAGGAGAAAGGGACAAGATCCCCGAAAGGCGTGCCGTGCCATCTTCATAGTCAATTTCACTCTTGTACGGTAATCTTTCTGTTCTTTCAGCTTCATTCATCACTTTTTTTGTTTTCCTCTAAAGTTTTCTCTTTTTCACCATTTCAGTCAAATGGGTGGGTAATATACTACTTTCTCACTTCATCTTGGATTGGATCTACTTCTCCATTGAATTTCATTTCAAAGTTTCAATCTTTCATCTTTTTCGCTTGTTGGTTCATTGAGTTTTCAACATAAGAAGAAGGATGTTTCCTAGATTGATACACCCTCATGATGGAATTGTTGTTGGACAAGATGATTTGCAAGGTGGTGGTGTCTCTAATCATAAGGGTGACCCTTGTCTTGTTTTGACTGCTGATCCAAAACCTCGTCTTCGTTGGACTCAAGATTTGCATGAACGTTTTGTTGATGCTGTTACTCAGCTTGGAGGTCCCAGCAGTGAGTCATTCTTCATTATATATATATATATATATATATATATATTTTATTTATTTATTTATTTTTT
>Ga0315915_1007144_pt1 | contig 13457 bp, 5 predicted proteins | sample MpolbnodulesMG_FD_207738 | JGI IMG/M metagenome (GOLD analysis project Ga0315915, IMG submission 207738) | Medicago polymorpha root nodule microbial communities from Los Angeles, California, United States - branched nodules | ecosystem: Host-associated > Plants > Roots > Nodule | place: USA... | reverse complement strand
CACATGCATATACACACAACACCTAAAATTGAAAAAGAAAGTATTTAACACATCTAACCAAAACAAACGAACATAATAAAACTAAGATTATTACATGAGTAAATTAACCAAGAGGTCACAAAAATCAACTAATTTGAACTTGAAGATTCTAAATTAAATTTATCAATTAACGTAGAACCTTTAAAACTACTTGACACACTCCATTGATCGGAGTTTGCCACCGACGACGATGAAGGCACCCCGTTACCGCACTTAGCCACCGTCCTCACACTCTCTATCAACGCCTCCGTCCTTGACTCTTGCGACAAAATCTCCGACAACTTCTCCGGACTTATCACCAATTTCACCTTCCACACTCCACTACTATTGTACCTCGGAAACACTTCATGTTCCGACCAAATATTGTTATTGTTATTGTTGTTGCTATTCTTGTCACATGTGGACATTCGATACGGAGTTAACGTTTCGAATGTTTCACCAAATTGTTTAACAATGTTTTTGAGAGGGAGAAGGTAGTAAATTTCACCAGCTTGAAGTTCTTCGTTTTTTGAGAGAGGTTTAGAGAGTGTGTTACGGTTGTTTTTGAAAATTCCATGGTGTGGGAACTCGTTGGTTATGCATTCAACCGTTATGGGAGAATAAAGTTCCATGATGCCTCCATTTGATGTTACAATTCTTACCATTGTTTCTTCAAAATCTCCATGATGGAAGCCTTTGAATACGCAATTACCCATTTTGCATGAATTAATTATAATATGATGGATCTATATAAATATGTATAATGTATAGTTTGCAAGATTTACTTTGAGGTGGGGGTGAAGGGTTAACTATAAGGGTTTGAATTTAAAGGAGAGTGATGATGAATGAGGAGGTTTCTTGAGGGTTTCTTTTTGGTAGATGGATGATGACTAGCCGACACAAAAAGGTATCAAATCCTTTCTTTGTTATTAATTGATTCCATAAACTAAGATTGCCTATATTTGTCTATGAAGGTATCGGGTATGGGTATGTATGGCATTTGCCATTGATTGGTAGCTATTATAGGGGAGTGGTCCCACTTTGCTTGTATTATTGAGAAGATCTTATTTAACTAAGATTACGATTAATGTTTGTTTAACAAAAATGATTAATGATTACTGTACACTGTGTGATGCATGAACAAATTTTATCTTAAACAATGTATGAAGATTGAAGAATAAGATCATAAGGTCAACGATCTTGAGGATAGCATCTGATTTTTTTTTAAAAAAAAAATACAACTACAATTAAAAGCAATTTATGTTTATTTAAAAAAGTTTAGGTAAGTTTGGCTTAGAGACTTAGAGTTTAAGACCACTAATAGAGACATGTACGGATCTTTTATTAAAGAGGTTATCACATTAACAACGAAAATTAAACTCAATTTATTACAAGGTATGTTTCAACTCATTATCAACTGAATCAAACTTTTAAATGCAAAATTTATGAGAGATCAAAAATACTTCTTCTGAAATAAAATATAAGCAAAAATTATAGTTTGAAAAGTTAATGTAGGAAAGATCAAAATTACTTTTTCTAGAGAAAGTAGTATTTATGATATATATGATTAATGGATACATATGAGGGAAATTTTGTTTGTAGAGACCAAAAATGGTCATGTGGAGGAAAAAAGTTAGAGGACAAATTAGGGACAAAAAGAATATTTATTCCTTTTTGTTTAAAAAAATAGAAAAGAGGAAATTAATATTCATTAAAATAACACCTATGACTACTTTTCTAGTTTTTTTGTCTGTCAAGGAATTTAGCTTCAAAACTCATACACATTAAATATTTGCGCAAACATTTGATCATGCAAATTGATATCAATTTTACATTTCCTTTATAACCCACTTTTCACAATATATTGTAATCGGTGGTATGAAAGGGGCTATATATCAATTTGTTCTATAAAAGGGCCCCTTCTTTTCACCGACGGACTAAAAAAAGATGAGTGGGGTGATGCAAGATTGGATTCAATATATCAATTAAAATGGCTATAAAAAGTTGAATTAACTATTCAAAGTGTTATTTTCATGGTGGTTTGCATGGGGGAATATAGATTGGTGATGGATGAACGTGTAGGGCCATACGTGTGGTAGGATAAGAGATTGTGGTTGATTTAGTTCACTAGTTGATAATGAAATGTTAACAATATTGAATCTTGGCATAGTCAAAAACAGAATCCATGTGACCAAACTCAGGTTGCATTTCATTGTGTCATGAAATAGGCAGTATTTGTCGGTTATGAATTATGATACAGCACCTGGAAGCATACATGTTGCTTCATCCCCACACGAAAATGTTCCTCTATGGATTTTTTTTCTCACTAAAGATACTATTATATTCATGTAAATGTATATAATACAAAAAACAAAAAAAAAACACAAACTAAAAATGAAAATGATAAGTTTGCGAATAAACTCACAACATTTAAGTTAATAGCATAAAATGGTAAAATAGCTACTACCAATAATGTGACAAAATCAAAGTAATTGAAATATTATATAGATGTTGCATGATATATGGGTTTGGGATTATTAGATTTTTTTTTCTTGCAAAAGAATTATTATTATAACTCGTTATTATAAGGCTTTATTAGATTTAGAAAGGAGAAACTCATTTATTTTTATTTTTAAATTAAATGATCACTTTTCAAAATTTTCATATGTTTTTTCAGATTTTCTAAAAACAAAATCTAAAAAATAAACATTTTGAATAAATGCTTTATTAAAAAATTATCTTTGTTACAGTAAACAAACATAAAATAACTTCAATTTTTCAAAGAATATTTTGTGCCACTCTTGAAGAGAACCGGGAGCGGCGAGATAAAGAAGATTTGCAGAGGAGACACCGTCTTAACATCATCACAAGAGGATTTTTTTTGTAAGAGATCAAACTTCTAGAAAAAAGAGTTAACCTACTTTTTTTTTTTTCCTTTTCATTCGGACTCCATTTGGATCATCTAACCATTTCATGCTCTAAAATTTTAAAATTACCCTACACTTTTTTGATACAAAAAGAGGGGACACTTTACCATAAAAGAAGGATATAGACATATAAATTTGAGAGTAATGTATTCTTAAAATTTGGAATGTGGGAATATAATTATAATGATCTTCACTGTTTTCTAGTAATAGTAATAAGTACCTACGTCTTTTAGCTTATGAATGAGCTTCACCGGGTAATTTGAAACAACAATTTGGCCATATTCTGTAGGAAGTGTTCCTTTTATCTTTCTCTTTTCCTCCATTAGCATCGTGACAGTCCTACAACTTTCGGTGATACTTGATTACAATTTGAAACTAAGCTTATAATTAATGATGAAGTCTAGATAAAAACAATTCTTAGTACCATGTGCAATTCCTTCATTCTTTTGTGTTAGAGGACATTCTAAATTGGGTTGACTAAGTTAATGAGTTACATCAAATTTAAAGACAAATTATTAAAGAGGATTTGAGTTCGATTTTTGGATGGAATAATTCTTTACTACTCTTAACATCAAATAAAGAGGACCACCGTAATTGAGATCGATTTGTTTAGTTATTTTTGAGTTTTAACACTTCCGTTTTTAGAGAAAGGATCTAGTATTTAGGAATTTGACGGGAAGTAAGCAAATTCTGATTAAAGATTGTTTCAATTAGATATTGAACTTGGATTCTTAACTGAAGTTTATTAACCATCTGAACTCAACCACTTAGATGATGAATTGGCTCAATTAGGCTCTCAAGTTCGGAGTAACATTTCTCTGAAAAAAGTAGTTAAGAGTAACATTTTAGCTTTATTTTGTTGGCTTGACTTTGTAGGTTTTGTCTCTTTTTTATATTTATACATATATGCACACTAGTGTTGAAGTACCTTTTATACTTTAAACGCCCACAAAAATTGTCATATTATTTCATTTCACACAAAATAAAGAGAAATGGTAAATCAAGAGAAAAATAATATATTCTCAAGTCTCTCATGTTCCAAAACATAGCTCAAATCACAATGAAATTCTTACCTTTTATCATTAGCAGTATCATAAAACAATACAAAACATTGACAAGGTGTCTTATACACTTATCTTTCATGTCTAGTGTCTCAGAATATCTAAGAACTAAGATCATCATTGACAAAAAAAAGAAGAAGAAAGCTATCCCCTTATAAATGGTGCTATTAGCTTTGTGTTTACTCTGCAGATCATTATAATATTGTTGATCATTTTTATCAGTTTGATACCCTTTCTGGTGGAGCTAAGACTCGGTGCTCTCTTATGCATTTGTTTTGGTTTGCTACAGTCTGGGTAATTTGGAAGGAAAGAAACGACATAATTTTTTGTGGTAAAGAGAACCACCCATTGCAGCTCCTGGAAAAAATCAAATTATTATCCTTTTGGTGGTTCAAAGCTCATGCTTTAGTTTTTCGGTATAACTTTCATCATTGGTGCCAAAACCTATTCTTATGTGCGGGTTGTGGCTAATTGCTGTTTTTGTTGTTAAAATACTCTTGTAATTTTTGGCTTTCTTCTCATGTACACCTTGTGCCGGGAGGATAGTCATTTGGTTTTATATATCATTTTAATTTCTTCAAAATAAAATAAAATGGTGCTATTGGAAGTTCATATTGAGCTCACAAACTAAATATCATATTTGAGCCAAACATATAATTATTCTTTGAGTAAATTGCCAAGATTTTTTTCTAGACATTGGACTTTATTCTTGATCTTCAACCTGTTTTGAGGATATAGGCCTACTCAAAAATTTAATTCCATAGACTTGGTGATTTCTCATGATAAATTTTCTTAAGCCAAGAGTTGATTGTAACACTTTATGAGAATACAAGTCCAAGAAGAATTCACAATTGTAGTCTAAACATGTTCAAGTCCATTTGTTAACAACTTTGACAGTAAAAGGTTATGAATACTTGCAGCCAAGTAATTATAAGGATAATAGTGCCATTCATTTTTCAAGTGAGTTTGATTGAAAATGACCAAGGATTAAGAAAAGAAGAAATAAAGCTTTCTTTTATGATCAAGAAAGGTACCTTATAGAACACAATACTTTGAATTCGCCATATATAGGGAACAAGTGAGAAGATTGTTAAAATTGAGAGATCATCCAACATGTTCAGATTGGGGAGGAGTCGGAGGGGGCAAGAAGATTAGTTGGGTTAAGTGGAAGTCGGTTTGTCAACAAAAAAGGAATGGTGGTCTAGGTGTAAAAAATGTTCGAGTGATGAATGTGAGCTTATTAGCAAAGTGGCGTTGGAGGTTGCTAGATGGAGAAATGACTCTTTGGAAGGAGGTTATAAGGGAGAAATACGGTTCTAGTGTTGATAGTCTTATGGAGGGAGGCAATACCATGATTCCAAATAACGCCTCTTTGTGGTGATCATGGTTGGTTTACATCGGAACTCCGGAGAAGAGTGGGGAATGGCTTGATTACAAGTTTTTGGAAGATCAAGTGGTGGGGAGAGTTGAGCTATAGGATTAAATATCCTAGACTTTTTTCTTTATCATGTCAAAAAGAGGCAAGTATTGGAGATTTGTTTACTTTAAATGGCTCTAATTTAGATTGGAATTTTATTTGGAGAAGACAAGTCTTTGTGTGGGAGGAACAACTAGTGGCGGAGTTATTGGTGGAGTTGGAAGGAATGAGGTGGGCGCAATAGGAGGATAAGCGGGTTTGGAATCTAGATGATGTAGGTGTTTTTTCCAGTAAAATCGGCTTATTTAAAATTAGATAGATTGATGTTGATGGAGGATTTATGGCGAGAACAGGAAAAACGGGTGTTGTCTAGATTATGGAAAAGCCCGGCTCCCTCAAAGGTGGTAGCTTTCTCTTGGAAGTTACTTCTCAACCGGGTGCCTACTAGAGATAACCTTAGATTGAGGAAGGTGTTACTGGCGGAGGTTCCAAACTCGTGTGTTTTGTGTGATAGGGAAGTAGAATCGGCACTCCATCTTTTCCTTCACTGTGATATTGCGAGGGAGGTGTGGTTGGCGGTGATGAGGTGGTTGGGAGTGTTGGAGTGGTAGTGAAAGAAATAAGAAAATCCGGAAGGGTCTATGGCTTGTATGGCATACAACTACTTGGGTGATATGGAAAGTGAGGAATGATAAAATCTTCAACAATATTTCTTGGGAGGTAGAGGAAATCAAAGTGTTATCATGGCGTTGGTTGTTGTCCCGGATCTTCGGTGTGTTTATTTTACGAATGGAAATGGAATCCGAAGGATTGTCTTTTGAGGTGAGTAGGGGTCATGGCTTTTGGTAGTGGTTTTGGCTGTTCTCTTGCGACAGTGAGATGGTCCCCGGAGGTTGTGGTTAGCGTGCTTTGTTGCGTTTTTTTTTCCTGCCTGTTATGTGTGTTCTGTGTGCTGATGGCTGGGGTGCTGTTTTGCTTTGTATGGGTTCCTTCTCTTTTGTGAAGCCTGGGCGCGGCCTCTGTTGCTTTCGGTCTACTGTCATATGGGTAGCCGAGTTTTTGGTCTTGGTGTATTCGAAGTTTTGGGTTTTTTTGGTAATGCTGGTGATTGTTTTTGATTTTTTGGGGTAATGGTTAGAGGTTCCTCATATATACGGATTTTTGGCTCTCACCATTCTAGGTGTTCCGTATATATACGGCACCTTGTATTTATCTTGTGGTCCAAGTTTTTTGTGTTTCTTACACATGCTTGGCTTAATAAATTTTGCTGATGAAAAAAAATAAATCCAACATGTTCAGAAAAGCCAACTAAGAAATCAGAATTCTTCCTCTGACATACTTGCTAGAGGAAAAACCAGTTACTCTCTTTAGAATAGGTGACTCCCACATGTCTCAATATTCAAGTCATCAACAAAACTAGCATTCGCTGAGCACTGATTGTGTTAACACAGTGACACAGAACTGAGAAAACTTGCATATACCATTCCTTGAATTTGTCAACTTTGTCTGAGAAGTGGTAAAGAAGATTTGTTGTATTTGAGTAGGGAGAACAAATTACAGAAACATATAATTATAGGTTTGTTTAAGCATACTACCATCCTCTTTTAAAACAAAAATATTGTAGCATTTTTTAGTCAAACAAAGTGAACAACTACTAATATAAGATGATATATAAGTTATATATCATATGCTAGAGAATAAATTTGTCTGGTTGTAGAAAGTTCAAGTTTTCAACCCCTCAAATAAATAAAGAAAAAAACAAGAAAATGACAAGAGAAAGACTACTATGTTCTACTTCATCTGTTTTGGTCATACTGCATAATTTAATCTAACAAATTAACTCATCCATCATCCTCAGAATTCATCGACCTCGGAATCACAGTCACTTAGTTCATTTAAATCCTCTGATAACAAAGACCCATGCTCTTTCCTACATTACTTCCATGTACCGAAAATGTGCTTGGAGTCAGGGTTGCAGACCTAAAGTTCAAAAAATATCCATTAGACTAGATGTAACACAACAAAACTTGATGTAACACTACAAAACACGCTTTAAGAACACGAAAAAATGAATGCAAAATGATAATGGTCAAAAGTGCAGGCATATCCATCAGGAAACAAAGAAGGAATTGAACTAGCTTCAACCAAGATGCCATGAATTTAAGCCTGAACCAAACCAGGGGTCATTTCATTAAAGAATACATTTTATTACAATATCATTATCATCGAATAAAATAATTATTACTTTCAAAATCAGCATGGATGTGCTTGAACTGGGCTAAATAAAATTTGATCAAGAAGAATATCTAATACTATATTAATTTGCACTATATAGCTTAAACATGGTCTTAGGATCATGAACCTGTTCATGTATCCCACTTTTCAAAATGTTAGTTTCATTCTGTTTTAATTTTCTCTGTAATATGCAAGAGGGAGTAAATCTTTGTGAAAATCACTTTCTAGATTATAATTAATTAGTAACTAATATAAAATCAAAATAAATCCTCAATCCAATAGATTGCCAAACCATTAACTAAGGCCAAAAGATAATCATTCTACAATATAATCAACCTAGGGCATCATATGAAATCCTCACACACATGTTATTAAAACATGACAAAGATTGTAGAACAACATATATCAATTGTCATACATTCAAACAATTGTAAATAGTAGAAGAGTACTTACTTTCAATCAGTTGAAACCAAACTTTCAATGTGAGAGAACGGACATACTTTACCGGAATTTCCTCTCAGTAAACTTTCTCCCCGATTTTAGCTCAATGCTCTAATTCTCCCTACTACTCTATTATCTCTCTGATTATAGATAATTGTTATGCCACCATATTCATATGTCAATACCAAGGTATCTCCATTCTTAGAAAGGTACAGCGGCAACAAGAATAGATTATGGTATCTCTTAATCTTATCATGCATTTCAAGATTGAAGTAATCAATTCTAAATAACTGAGTCCAAGACTCTTGAACCCCAAACTCCTTCATTTGCCATATAACAAATCCGGTTCTCTCGAAATCATGCGAAATGCAAAGGTGGTCCATAAGAACCTGAAGAGTTGGCTGATTGTCCGCCCATCCGGAGAGCCACCCATCGTTCAGCACCTCATATAAACCGAAAGGCAGCAAAAACTGTGCAAGTGTCTCTGTCGAAAGATCAAGTGAAACAATCACAAATCGCTCAACATGATCCCTAAGAGCCAACCAACTAACAGTGCCACTCAAATGCACACTATTATTATATTTAGAGGTGAGAGGAATCAAAGGGAAACCAATAATATTTCTCCAACAATTATCACCCAAACTCAGAACTCTAACAGCATTTCGTTTTGCAAATAACGAAACGATCTTGTAAGTTCCGGTTAAAATATCACAACCAAAAGTGAACTCAACAGAGGAGTCCAAAGTCCGAAATTCCCAAAAGTGCGAAGGTGTATCTAAAGTCCCAAATTCTGCAGATATTTTTCTTGTGGCAGGATTGCATAAACAAAAGCGATAATGATCCTTCTTTGTAGGAGAATTTAAAAGCAAGCAGAGCAATCCGTTGCAGGAACTAATAATCTTGTACTTGGAATCACAGTAGCTCTGGTAACGGGTAACAATGGAAGATTTCTTTAATAAATGACGGACGGGGAAGGAATGGACACTCTTAATAGGGTAATTCTGATATGGTGGTGTGAGTATGATGTGTGGGTTTTGTAACGACTTCTTTAGGTGCTTTTGGACGAAGGTTGGATCCAAGATGAGATTTTTCCATGACTTGCTCACACATTTGAGTTGCAAAATGGTTTCCACATCAAGGAACGATAGGATTTCATCGATGAGTTCGTCGGGAATGAATACCGGCGGTGGCAATGGTGCATTGGATTCAACTTGGTTGCTCATAGTACTCATATTAACCTTGCATAGTAAGGAACCAAGCAAAGCATAAGTAAATATTATCGTTGCAATATTAAAAAAAGCAGAATATGAAATAGATATCAAAAAGCAAAACAATTTCGTTTATGTAACACACCTCGAGAAGCCAAGCCAAAAGACTCTTAAACTCACTACTTCTAACAATTAAGAAAGCCAAAAGACTAAAAAATATGGAACTCAGGTTGAAGAGTGAAGAGAAGATGAAGCACTGAATCTCAAACAAACCTAAAACTGAAAGTGAAGAGAAGGAGGAGACGCTAGTCAGGAGCTACTCCACCACAGGAGAACTCAGGTTGGAGGCGGAGAGAGGAGGCAGAGCAGCGGCTCAAGAGAGGCGAGAGAGACGCATAAGGAGAATGAATAAGAGTTATACAAACCCTGAAAACTTTTAGGGTTCCAGAGTTTTGGAGGGAGCAATTAATTTAAAATCTCAATATTATTCTTATAATAATATTTATTATTATTAGGTTATATTATCCTTATAACAATATTTATATTATCTCTAAAACAACTTTTACTATTATTAGGTTATAAGTTCTATTATTTTGTAACAACTTTCTTTGTAACAACTTTTATTACTACTTATAACAACTTTATTTTCCTTGTTTAATTAAGTTTAATGGTAAAACAGTAAAATAATTTTAAAATCTCTCCCCTCCCCTTGCGAACCAAACACATTGTTAATTAAAATATCTCCCATCCCCTCCCCTTCCCTTCCCTCCTAATTCTCGAACCAAACAGACCCTTAGGGTTATTTTAGTAAGGGTAAGGGCAGGTTTGTTATTAAAATAAAAGTGATTTTAACATAAAATAATTTAGAGATTTTATAAAAAATCAGAATTTATTTTCTGTTTGTTCACCGTAGTAAAAATCATTTTTTTAAACAAATAATTTAGTTTGTTTGGATGCAACAGAAAGATTTTTTGTTACAAAATTAGTTCAATCTTTTAAACCATATTTTCTCTCTCTAAAAAAAATCTATTTTTTGAGAGGCTGTTCTTAACAACTTTCCATTAAAAACTGTTTTTAGGTTTTTTTTTTTTTTAGATTTTTGGTTTTCTTGAAAAGCTATAACAAACGGATGCAGCACTCTTAAAAAGGATTATTTTTAAAAAAAAAGTGATTTTTTTCTTAAAAAATCTATAACAAAAGGGTTCATTGTGGCTCGAAAATAAAAATACTCACAATTCAGATTATATATCCGAACTATGTCAAACGTCCTATCAAACTAGTTTCAATGAGCTATTGTAATCCATATATATATTGACATAGTTCACATTTTATAATCTGAACTGTGTCAACACAAAGATCAGATATATTTCTAACAATAAACACACTTTTTTTGGCAAAATTTACGTCGATTTTGCAACACAAATCAAACTAAATTATTGGCACTAGTGTTTAGACGGGCATTTCATGTCTGTCTGTCCGTTCTTCTTATTGCACTAATGCGTATATATTATGAACAATAATTTTTATGAAATTTTGATTCAAATTAATTTCATTTTGATTAAAATTATAGGTATAGATAATAGATATTTTGCACTTTTATATTGTAACAAACTATGCTTATCTTTTTCTATGATACCAACAATATAACAAATACAATATATTTAAAAAAGACATAACAAATATCATATAAATTCTTATCTTCATCAACAAAATAACAAAATAATATTTTTATCTTTTATGGTCAAATTTGCTTAAATGTATAATTAGAAGGAGAAAAATCAACCCAAAAATAATCTACATTTCTTTAGATATACTTCATCCGTCTCACGGTAATAGTCTCTTTAGCATTTTTTTTTCTTTCTCAAAGTAATTGTCACTTTAGAATACCAATGCAACATTTATGATTTTTTTTCCATTATTATACTCTTATTTATTAAATTTTATCCAACTTAACTACTCCACTAACTACAATTAATAATGATATTTTAGTGAATGATATTAATTTTACCATTAAAATCAACACAATCAATCATTTCTTTAATAATCATGCACAAACCTTAAACGACTATAATTCCGAGACGGGGTAGTAGGATACATCAAAGTTGAAACAAAACATAGCATATTATTCACCATGTATGATATCCAAAACAAAATATTCAATGACCATCGTCAAATTATACAAATCCGAACATCAGTGGAATCATAAAAGTTACCAGTTTTTGTAGTAAAATATTTTATCAATATTTGAGTGTTTAGCCAGGAGTTCATACCTCAAAGGCTCTTCCTTCCTTTATAAATTGTATAAACCTAATAGAGTAAAGACATGACATCCATTTGAAACAGATTAAAATAAAAGTAATTTTGACATACAACTATAGATATTCAGAGATTCGTAATAAAAATAAGGGTGCGTTTGTTTCAAGTTATATTCGTAGATTCTCAGGAATAAAAAGATAAAAATATGTATGTCTATGTTTGTTACAAGTTTACTAAATTTTATTCCTGGGTATAAAACGTTCCTTGGAATGTAAAATTTTTCCCAAAGAAAAGGGTGGGAATAAAGTTCCCATGAAGATGAGAATAAATTTATATGTCTATTATAATCCCTATTTTTATTTTTTCCGGGAATATTATAAAGTTAAACAAACATCTTTTTTCTATATACCTTGGAATAAAATTCTCATCTTTATGTTCCAAGGAATGTTATTCCTAGGAATAAATTTAGTAAACTTGAAACAAACACACCCTAACTTTAAAAAAAATTAGTTTGTTTGGATACAACTTAATAAAAATAACTTGAAAAAAAATTAGTTTGTTTAGATATAGCTATATAAAAAAGTTCTTTGCGACATACAACTATAGATATTTAGAGATTCGTATGTTTGGATATAGCTTAATAAAAATAACTTAAAAAAAAATTGTTTGTTTGTATACAGCTATATAAAAAAGTTTTTTTTGTTACAAAACTTGTTCAATCTTTTAACATATATTTTCTCCATCCTCTAAAAAAATCTATTTTTTTTAAAGAAAAAAAAACTATGACAAAAGGGCTCTTAATCCTTCAAATTACCAAATTACAATAACTATATAACACAATGTTTTAAAACCCGGACCGGTGATCGACCCGGTCAAGGCATTGGGTCATTGGTCGAACCAATGGGTCACTGATCAGACTGCATGACCATTGACCCGGTCTATATAAAAATATTTATGACCAAAAATTACATTATGAATGAAATTTTGATAAAAAAATCCTATCATTTTTTTTCTTCTATTTAAAGTTCGTACATTAAAAAATTTATATTCACAGCTGCAAGTTTGCAAGTTAATTTCATAACTGCAACACAATTCAATTTCAAGCTAATTCCAATCCAAATTCAAATGAACTCATGCATTAAACAATAGTACCGCATAAAAAACCTCAAAAATAAGTTCTAATTCAAATTCCATCTTTAAAAGTTAAAACATAGTATGTTCTAAACATTGTTGGAAATCAAACATAGCATTTGGGGTGAGAGTATGTGTTACTAGGGTTTTTGTCTTTATATATGCCTTGCCTTTTCATTTTTTTTTATATAAAAACGGGTCGGGTTAAACTGGATTAATTGCATATCCGGTCCAATAGCTTGCCCGAACCACTGCACCCTCCGGTTCCCAGTCTAACCCGTCCAACCGGCCGGATCGGTCAGGGTTTTAAAACACTGCTCTTAACCATTTTTACACCATTATAACCCTTCAAATTACCAAATTCCGTTCTTTCCATAATTGCCCAACTTCTACAGACTCAAGTAGAACCAACAGAAGAAAGTGGCAAAAATATCATTACAAATTTTGCCTCTGATTTTGTTTCATGTATATGTCAACTTCAACATCTAAGAGCCAAAACACGATAAGAAACTTGCAGAATATCTACGGGATTTTAACAGCTGTGAAAGGGGTAATAGAACAAAAATAATCCCAAGCAATGATTCTCCGAGAACTGGGACGTTTAAAGTATATATATCTCCAGCAAGATCTGCGACCTATGATCAAAACTAGGTCAGAAAAAGGTGCTAGTTTAACTGACAATAAAAATTGAATCAAAATCAATGAAAAGTAATTTGATATTAGATAGGGAAGAAAAGAATTCTATGGTGTGCTCTCATTCTAT
>Ga0315915_1007137_pt1 | contig 13468 bp, 8 predicted proteins | sample MpolbnodulesMG_FD_207738 | JGI IMG/M metagenome (GOLD analysis project Ga0315915, IMG submission 207738) | Medicago polymorpha root nodule microbial communities from Los Angeles, California, United States - branched nodules | ecosystem: Host-associated > Plants > Roots > Nodule | place: USA... | reverse complement strand
GGTGGGGGGGCCGACCCGCTTAACTCGTTTTTCTTTCTTTTTTTAGACTTGTTTTTTCCGTTTGGATTTATTTTGGTTGTTGGGTTTATTTTAGGATTTGTTTTATGTTGGCTTGTGAAGCCTGGATACGAGATACGATACGGATACGTTACTGCACCGATACGCCGATACGGAAAAATTTCAAAAATCAAGATACGATACGACTGAGATACGTTAATAAAAAATTATATAATTAAATGTACAATATAATAATATTGTCGATTAAGAGAGTGATGATTAGTCAATTACATACACAATATATCCCAAAAAGAGCACCATCAGTGTTACACAATATCCAAAAGGAACATTGCTAGTGTAATACTATATCGATTCAAAAAAGAAGCACTATACTCAAGAGTTAAGTTATTTTAGTTAACATTAATTGGGAAGTATTGGGGAAGGTATCGGTGCAGGATAATTATTAGATACTCTTTTGATACGTATCGGGAAATATCGAATAATTATTTTTTTTTAAAAAAATAAAATTTAATCTTTGGATACTCTCCTGATACGTATCGGGAAGTATCAGACAGGTATTGGTGCAGGATACGCAGGGGATACAATACGTCATCCATTTTGAAGTATCGAAGCTTCAGAGATGTTGGCAGATCTTCCTTATTTTTCTATTAAGTATGATGTTTAGTTCGACAATTTGTTAATTATCTTGTTTTTACCACAAATTTATTTCATGCCTATTCTTTTATATTTTTTTTTTATGATAAAAGCAAGATAGTTTTTTTGTAACAATTATGTTGTTAAAAAAATGCATTAAAAAAGTTTTTTTTTTCCTTAGAAGAATAAGTTTTTTGTTTGGTGGCTGGGCTGGCCAACTTGTCTGTCCGCCACTAAACGGAGCGGGGTGAGATATTGACTCGGTTTGTCTCGTCCCATTTTAAGCGGGCTTAGCCTGGGCTAGCCTAAACGGGGTGGACCGACCCACTTTTCCATCCCTAAACACACCCTTGAGAGTGACTCACCTCTTACATGTGTGTTCTATCCAATGTGGAGTGAATCATCAAGTTCGTCCTTGAATTTTCACGGATCTGCCAAAAATTTCCTCTAATTATGCGAAATAACAATTTAATCCCTGAATTTGTTAAATATCAATCAAGTTAGTCCATATGTTCAACCGGTGCGTTAACAGTGCTGACGTGGCCGTTAACCTCTCACATGTCAGACGCCACGTAGGTAGGGTCTAATTTGGCCGATAATAACAAACATTTCAAATGACCAAATTGATTGATTTGCAGAAAATGTTTTGACTTTCTTCCCCTACGACTCTTTTCATCCCCAACGGCTCTTTCTTCCCCAAATATATAAAATTGGAACCCTAATTATACTATCTGTAATCTACACTCCAAAATCACCAAAATTTCTTCCAATAATAATGGTAACGTTCTTCCCTAATTCAAAAAATTTCAAACCCTAATTTTTTTTATTGAATCTGAAATCCAAAATCCCCAAAAAAAATTTAAAGCAAAACTATTGAAATTGAATCCGAAATGATTGAGGTGGGCATATGAGAAAAAACAGTTATGAAAGTCGAACTTCATCTTCAAGCTCCAAGTTTAATGGTGACGTGGAGTACTTGAATGTTGGTGTCCTGGAATTTTGTGTTGTAAGCTCCAAGTTTAAGCTAAAGAACTAGCATACTTTAAAAACAATGGAATTGGTACTGGTCATGGAAGAAAGACAAGATTGATGGAGAATGTTCAGTCCATGGTTAAGGCTAAGGCTAAGGAAAGTGGCAATGAAGAGGTTTGGAGAGAAAGGTTAATGGATAAAGTTGAGTGTGTAGGAAGTGAGCTTAGGTTGATTAAGTTTGTGATGATCATAATTTGCTTGTTTGAGGTTTTTAACATGGTATTGTATTGTTCTAAACGTGTGTAAAGTTCTAATGAAAAGAGGTTGAAGATGATTGAGAAATGTAACCTTTTTGTAATAATATTACAATCAAATTAGTCACTGAATTATTTGTCTAACTATCAAATCAATCCCTACCTTATATTAAAAACCCATTAAATAAGTCCCTGAATTGTTAAATCAGATATCAATTTGATCCTTGAAGCATATGTGTACAGAATAAAGTAAAAAAGCCAGAACACACAAATTGAAACTGAAATATTAAATAGGCAAAAGTCATAGGTCATAAGTTTGAGAAATTACATAGGAAAAAGCAACCCAACTATGGGGCATTAACAAGTCATAAGTCTTAAATAAAGATAAGCAAAAAGAAACCTAACTATGTGCCATAATTCAAAGAAGCCTAAATATTAAAAATCCAATAGCATATTTTAAACCCCATGAAGCATCACTTATTTGGAAATCTGGGGATTAGTATAAACTCCATGAATTTAGGTTGAGTCGAACCGGATGGACCATAGCTTGGATATGGAACTCTAATAATGCCAACAACAGTTGGATGAGCTGGTGCAGAACCATCATTGGTGTTTGCTTAGGCCTATCAGCTGAAAGAACAGGTCCTCTAAGGTCGTACCTCGCTGGTGCAACACCCTGAAATTGAAAATTCAATCAAATTAATCCCTAAACTATGATATAATCAATCATATATGTCCTTCCATTAATACACTAACTAGCAAATCGATCCTTAAAATTTAAGAGTCATACCTGACCAGCATTTGCAACAACATTTCCTACAGTTTCTGCATTTTAGAAATTGTTATCAATTTTAGAAACTGCTTTTAGAAACCCTAAAATACAAACCCTTTTCAGAAACTGTTTTATTCGAACTGTAATTTCCTTCATTATCAAGTTAAATGTTCATCAATTTTAGAACCCAACCAGAAAAAAATAAAATTTTTAAGTCTTAACATGAAAACCCTAAAACGAATAATCAAAACAACTTTCTCAAAAACAAACAAACAACAAAGCAAGCATCAACTATCACAGAAACAAAATAAACAAAATGATAAAAACTTAAAACGAAAAAAAACAAAAAAAAGGGACAAAAAAAGGGTGAAAACGAACACAAAAACTTGATAAACTAATGGAAAGGCGTTACCTTTTACCAGAGACGAACAAAACTACTTGAAAAACTAGAGGATCACAGGAGATGATGATGATTTTGGAGAGGTGAGAATGGTGAAGGTTTTAGCGAGAAGGAGAAATGTCAATGACGTTTTTTACGTTTCTGAGTGAAATGTGATGGATCCCCTGCAACGGCAGAATGTGCTGATGTTGTGATTTTGTGTGTGAGGAGAGAGAAACCATAAATAAAAAAGGAAGAAGTAGTGATGAGAGAGAGGGAAATCATGAGAGAGATAGGAACATAAAAGGGTGTGTAGGAGAGAAAAGTGTTGTAGATGATCCATTTCCAAAATTTTATCGGTTGTGTTTTTTTTTTTAAAGAAATCAAACCAGCCAACCGAAGATGGCATCGCAGAGAATCAAAAGTGAGATTTTGAGAAGAGCATAATCCAAGATCTCGAGCCAATACCACCAGACCAACTCAAGTGAGTTACTTTTATGGGCTGTGTTAATTTTCATAAACTTGTATTATTATTCTCTGATCTTCATCGGATAAATTTTAAAAATTAGAGGTCCCACATTGGATGAGTGAATCATCAAATTCGTCCTTGAATTTTCATGGATCGGCCAAATTCATCCCTCAATTATGCGAAATATCAACTTAATCCCTGAATTTGTCAGACGCCCATCAAAAAGGTCCCTCCGTCTAAGTGCTTCGTTAGCCATGTTGAGTTGTCGCCCTGCATGTTGTGTTGTCTTGTACATGTGGCAACAAGGAAGCCACGTGTTCAAGGATCAAGTGCTTTGTTACCCATACCTACTTCCGGAAATGGATCATCTGCAACACTTTTCTCTCCTGCCTGCGGGGGATCCATATCCTAAAATTTTCTGCACAATTATATATATATATATATATATATATATATATAAAACACACATTTCCAAATCCAAATAATAAACAGAAGGAGAGATAAACAACGAAGAAGAAGAAGATCCCGTCAAGTGGATCGTGGGAAGCTTCTCGTAAGAAACTGCCACATGATTTTCAATTCCAAACTCCACCGATGTTTGGAGAATGCAACTGTAAATAAATTGGAATCTCGGAAGAAAAACCTGCTCTTGTTTTTCATGAATTGAAAGTTGTCTTGGATAATTCTTGTGAAGATGATGAATGTTGGAAACTGAAAATCACATAAGGTGGTGACCGGACAATCAGATTTGCTGCGATGCAGATGACGATACAGTTAGTATATATGGTGTGCTATGCTATCTTAGGATTCTAATTTCTATCAGCTTTTGGATCTTGTTTATCACTTACAACTTTTTGTGCTCCAAAACTTGAGTTAACATTACCCATCTAATCTTGACTTGTGATCTTAATTTACTTACATGTACATGTCTTTGATGTTAAGGGAGGGATGGTGATTTGGTATAATATGATATGGCATAAAGGCAGGATTCTTGTTTATCATTTGTAAGTTGCAACTGTGTTCTCCAAAATTTGAGTTAAGATATCACCCAGCTTGTGAGTTGTGATCTCAATATACAAAACTTATATCACTTGATCGTCACCAAAGTTGCTTTCAAAGTTGCTTTCTTATTTCTATTCTGAAGAATGTTGATCTTTTTTTTCTTCTATGAAACTATTTATTCTTAATGATTAATCATAGTTCAATATGTGATTCATATTATAGGAGCTACTATAGATGCAGTTACAAAAGTGATGAAGAATGTGAAGCTATGAAACATGTGCAGAGAATTCAAGAGAACCCTCCATTATACAGAACCACATATTATGGCCATCATAGTTACAAAAGCTCTTTATCAAATTCTGAGATCACATTATTGGAACCTAATAATACTTCTTCTATGTATCTTAGCTTCAATGACAGCCTCCAAATCAAAGAACAATTTCCATTTTCTTCATCATTTTCTGCATCCACAAAACCTGAGCCTATAGAACTGATTAATCCCTATGATCATGACATTGGTCACAACCAATTAATAACATCAGATTACCTTCTCTCATGTGACTTATCAGTTGTTGAGTGGTGGGTGAATCTGATCGTTTGATGCAACATATTATCGTCGGCTACTTTTTGATCTCCGTTGGTGGTAGTGGAAAATTGATTGTTTGTTGATTTTCCGCTGGGTGTTTTGGTGTATTTTTATTTTCATTCTGGTGTAATACTTGGGATTTAATCCCCTATTTATATATAATATATTTTGCCATTAAAAAATAAATAAATTACCCTCTCTCATGTGACTATGAAGATGAATTTGATTATTTGAGGCATGCATCTATGTTATCATCCACACAATCTCTTCAATTTGATGACGGTTATGGGCGCAGTCTTGGATAAAATATTCTTGATCCTATGGATTTTAGTTCCCTCAATTAGGTAACTCTTAATGTGATTTATGGAATATGATATGAAAATTCAATTTATTTCCTATAGTTGTCTTTCAATTTATTTCAATTTGATTGTGTAAAAAGTGAATGTCTTGTATGTTTATAAATAAATTGTTCCGTTTCATTAGAAAATGTTGAATTATTATGGTAAAATAGATGAATTTGTTCATAGAGATAAAATTTGGTGGGAAATTGTGTCTAGAGAGGTATTCATAATTATTCCTAAAAATGTATACCTTATCAAGGTCATAATGTGTCTTTGCAAAATGGATTTTTTGGATGTGGCAATATCCCTTATATTTTATGAAGCCCCGATACTTCAAAATAGATGACGTATCATATACCATGCGTATTCTGCACTGATACTTGTCCGATACTTTCCGATACGTATCAGGAGAGTATATCCCTTATTATCTTACACCGATACTTGCCCCAATACTTTCCAATTAATGTTAACTAAAATAACTTAACTCTTGAGTATAGTGCTTCTTTTTTGGATCGATATAGTATAACACTAGTATAACACTGATTGTGCTTTTTTGGGATATATTGTGTATGTAATTGACTAATCATCACTCTTTTAATCGACAATATTATTTATATTTATGTTGATATGCTACGAGCCTATGACTGATTTCTTTTGTTTGTTAATATACTTGCATATTTAAAAAAATGGTTATAATTATATTGTACATTTAATTATATAATATTTTTTTATTAACGTATCCCAGCCGTATCGTATCTTGATTTTTTAAATTTTCCCGTATCGGGTTATTGATGCAGTATCGTATCGTATCGGTATCGTATCTCGTATCCGGGCTTCACAGCTTATATCACTTATCTGGAGATTTTTTTATCTTTATGAGGGATAGGCATGGCAATGTGGCGGGGTGGGGACGGGTTTTACATTCCCCATCCACATACCCTATTCTCATATACTTACCCGTTACCCTACCCATACCCAACGGGGGGATGATAAATTGAACCTCATCCCCGTCCCCGACGGGTTCGGGTATCCCCGCACCATCCCCATCCCCGCATTGAATACTTTTTTTAATAAAAAATAGAAATTTTTTTTGCAAACCCTAGAGAAATGTTGTAATGCATTATCCATCAATATGCTCACTTTAACATTTGTTAAACCGATTGATTTAGTTGCTCCTTTAAATATCAATGATAGTTTTTATAACACGACAATTATCAAATAAAATACAATGGCATATCAACATAAAATAATTTTCTACATTCGGAACGGGTTTGGGTATGGGTTCGTGGTGGGTACCTATATACCCATTACTCGTCTCATACCCGTGTTTTGAAATCGGGGAAAACCCAAACCCATACCCAAACCCTTTCAAAACGGGAAAAAAAACCCGTCAAATTGGAATTGGTTCGGACGGGTAACCACCAGCATAGATTTTGTTGCCATGCCTAATGAGGGGTTTCTTTTGTATTGGTTTCTTGGGTTGGATGTGGCAATATCCCTATGATCATGACATTGGTCACAACCAATTAATACTGCCTTCTGTTATAACTATAAGAAAAATTTAACCGACAAAAGTTTATGTATTATGTAGACAAATATATAAATTTTTGTTGACTTAATTTTTTCTTATATATAAAACTGAAGAGAGAATTATGACTCGCTCCGTGTTGCTGAGTTGGTCAAAGGGTCTTTAAATGTTAGTTTGATTTGTGCTATCAAATTGTTGTTGAGTGAATGGAGTGCGATTTTGTATTGTACCCTTCGTCAATGAAACACTACTTTTAATTTTTTTTAGCTAATAAGTTGGAATTAGATAGTGATATTATTTGTGTTTTAGAGTGCCCTTTGTGTTACCCTAGATTCTTTCTTTTCTTTTGATTTTAGTTCTTCTCTGTTTTTCGGCTCAAAAAACAAATTATAAGCTAATATAACTTGTAGTTCTAAATTGTACTAGGTAAAAGGTTTAAATCAGCATATAATAATTCACACACTATTTATACTTTTTTGAATGTCAAGAGTTAATAAATATAAAATGCTACTGACACATGTTATGCTAAGAAGTACCCATAAACCTTTTGGGTCGAACGACCATGCATTTGAATTGGACTTTTAATTGTTGACAGGACTCTCAAAAATCCAAAATCACTCTATCAGGAGTTACGAACCGAATCTATCGGAATTTAACTCTTGATGGCTTAAGTTCGACGTTTACGACCAGATCAACCTGTAAATATAAAGGAAAATGTTTAATTTCTCGAAAATTAGTATTACAACAAATTCACGATGAAAAACGTGGCTTATACTAAACAAAAATTACCACTACAACCACCTTTATTCAACTAAAACCGGATTTTACACCGACTAATGCTAAACCGATATGCATTTGTGATTTTTTTTGCAAGCCATTTGTTTGTAGTATAAACTGACAACTTAAACATTTAAAAACACACTCTTTACTTCAAACGTTGATTTTTATCTAACGGGGTTGGAGACCTTCCATCTGTGCTCGCTTATTTTCATTTTACTAACAAGTGTTAGTTCCTATACTTATATTACTCTTATTAGGTTTATGATCAAGGTTATGGTTTTTGAGTTATTAAACAATTAAATGTGAATGTTTAAGCTTTGTTGAAATATATTAATCAAGAAGATGTTAGTATGCCAATATGCAATTTTAATTTATTTTCTTCTATGATGTTTTCATTGATATTTTAATACCGCAACGTTGAACATGTACTATTTAATATGAGATTTCTCTCATCATTATGGTTTATTGAGTGTTGCAGTTTGATTTCAATACTTTGGATGATGTAATGGTGTGAATTTGATAATGTAATTATGCAATTATGTGCACCAACCAAGGACCGTTCTTTGAGAAGTGCAAAGAGCTCAACCGAGCTGGGCCTCCCAAAGTGATGGGCCTCAAGAAAAAAATTATTGTTCAATATCCCCATTCCCACTCAAAAAAGAAAAATAAACATGTTCATGTTTCAATTTCTAAGTAAAAAAATCATGTTTCATGTTTCTATTTCTAAGTTAAAAAACACATATTTTGTAAAAATAATTGCTAATTTTGATTTCGGTTGTTAATAATCATTATTCGAGTGTTATTTTTAATTTAGATAGAAGATTAATCTTTTAAAAAAATTGTGCGATTTTTTTATTAAGGACCTATTTTTACTATGGGAGTCGAGCCTCCAGTTTCATAGGGACGGCCCTAACCACATTGAATCCTAACAGCCGATCTTGGATCATATCAAAACCCTTGAGAGGATCAATGTCTAATCCCCAAACCACATCGATCAAGAGTTAGGACTCGATGTTATAAATCAGGGGCATTTTAGAGAACTTGAGAGGTAAGTGAGCATTTTAAGAAACCTATAGAGAAAATTTCCTTTTATCCTTTATTTTGATTTCCGTTTAAGTCCAAAATGAATTCTAGAAAGTATAAATTGTATTGTTTCATAAGTTAATCCCTTGTATCAAGTTGGAGTACACTTTGTACTTCCTTGAATAATAGTTTTGTTTATAATATTTTTTTAAAAAAAGAAGAGGAAAGTTGTTCCCTTGTATCAAAGTTGAAATACTTTTTGTACTACCTTGAATAATAGTTTTGTTAATGGAAAAGGAAAGTTTAAGTTTTTAATTCTTTATGCAAACATAGCAACTAATTAATTAAGTGAAGTTGAATTATTATAATATTGTCTTAGTGATCATGAAACAAGTTGTTTGTGTCAACACACATCTGTTTGAATTCCAACCGAGTTCCACTCCAATGAATATTGGAAATCATAGTTGACTATGCATATAATGATATAAGTTTGTTTTTGGGCAGCAATTTTTAGTTAAAACAAAATCTAATTACGTACTATTAATTAAAATCTAAATCTTACAATCTCTACCAAACGACCATTAAATTAAAATAATTAGTCAATGATTATCCTTCTCAGTCAAATTAAGCACATAAGCTGACCATCGAAGTGTTCAAAGTTGACATACGTTAATTACGTGTAGTTGTAAAGATTCTCATAGTTGCAACATGCTACTTTGTCTATAAATCCAACATTCAAGTGATTCAAGTAACCACCAAGACACAATTGAACAAACCATTTTGGCAACTGCAAGCAAAGCTTCTATGTGCATGATTATTTGGGGAGAAGATAAAGTTTGATATATAATTTGTATTATTTGAAATGGCTCTTGCAGCAGGTAGCTTCACCCACATGCCAGTGCTGCCAACCCCTAACTATGCGTCCAAAAAATCTATGACAATTACCATGTAAGTGTGTGTGTCTGTCTGTCTATCTATCTATATATATATATCAATAGATTTTATAAATCGGTAGTTAAATAGCTATTTTTTGTATGGTATGAACTTATAATAAACTATCATAACCATGAATATAACTATATTTGTTGTTAATTTCTCTTCAGAAAATGTGCTAACAACAACAAAAACAAAACAAAAGTTGCTGGAAAGAAACCAATCGGTAGCACAGGAAGCGGAGGAGGGGGAACTGGTCCGAAAACGGAGAGCGGAATATTGGAGACTGATCCGCAAACCGAGAATCCTCAAATACCAACAAATTCTGATGACGATGAAGATCAACTTGACAACATTTTTGCATTCAATCTTACTGGCAATCAGTGGGTGGTGATTTTTCTTTTTTGTGTCCTCTTTGTAGGTTCGACATTGTTTAAAGCACATTAATTAGGAGTTGTTTTAATTAATTTTCTAATGTATTTAATTAATGGACATGGACATTGTTTTGGCATTCCTATTGTGGGGTATTTCAGTTTTTCTTTCATTTTAATGAAGACGTAAATGGAAGTGGCAAATGGATTGGAAATAATACATTGAAATGAGAATGGATTATAGTTAATATTACATGCTATTTATGCTGCTATTTCACTATAAATGTCAACGTGATCCTTCATTGTTAACACTTTCATTTGAAGTCTTATATTATACGAACATAGAGCCTTTGTCTTTTATGACTAAGAAAGAGCCCTTTAACCGTGTAAAGTATAAATGCAACAATAGAATAAAATAAAAAAGTTGCTTTTCTCACATCCGTTTTTTTCTCCCAGCTACCCGAAAAATACCAAATTATTCTTAGAGGTAGTTAACTATCATTCATATTTTTTTTAAATCAATTAAACCAATTTAAAAAGTGATTCACCCAATCTAAAAAGTGTCTAACGATATTTAACTATCGTTGGAGAGGCGAACGATAGTTAATGTCACTCGACTAACCATAGTTGCGAAAATGAGAAATTTTGAAATTGAGAGAAATTTTCATAAAATAAATTAACGCTTAAATTTCTCATATATGTAGTACATTTGATTTTTTTTAACTAAAGTATACAGCTTGGTCCCGCATTGTTTAATATCTGGCTTCGCCCCGTGCTTAAAAGGAGTGCCATTGAAAAGAGTACCGGCTTCCATCACGACCATGTGACTATATGTTTTACGGCACTATTCAAAAATTGTATAAGGCAGACTATCAATCACAACGTCTCCAAGATAAAACAACCTTGTTCACTATGCGATTAACTACTGCACCGAAAAAATCATGATAGAATCACTCCAACAAATATGGATATTATGGCCACTCAAATATGGTACGTATATAACTCAAAACTGTAGGATGGAAAGAAAATATGGAGATGAGAATAGCTCGTTACATAAATCAAAAGGAGAAGAGAAGAAACAGATTGATAACTAATAAGCCTTTTGTTGTGTACTAAATGAACTATGTGAGCTCTCTTATTATAGGGACAATTCGCAACCGATCCCAAGAAACTTGGGGAACAGGATCTCCGCGCATCAGATCAACTACCAAACGGTTAGGATAAGCTTGGGAAACAAGTTGGAGCGCGCAAACGGATAAGACCAAAAATATCCAGATAGTTAGTTAGATCAAATATACACGAAACATGTTCATTAAGAAAGCACTATCAGATAATTATAAAATATATATATCTTTTTAGCTCAAGCTCGGCCCGACAAGACGGCAGCAACATCGCGTGTGATTTATATATTTGTGTGATTGTTCTCTCTGTTCACAAAAGTAGGTATCACAAGGGCACACCCTTGGGAGTGACTCGCCTCTTATATAAACATCATGTGTGTGTGTTCTATCCGGTGTAAGACTTTCAGTTTTTAAAATTTATACAACACTAATTCTATCTTGACCCGTCTGGTAAAGATTAGAGAATAGTAACGGTGAATCTCCGAGTACAGAGGTTGGTATTGCGGTTGTTCACAATGCTTCGGTGCGGCAGAGAGCAAGCTTCGTCGTCGTACGAAAATGGTGCCTGCAGGCACGTTAGCATTTTGATGACAGGGCATCATATGATATTTTTGGCTATGTTTTTAGTACTTTTCTTTGCATTTGAAAACAAATAAGATGAGAATTAGAGGAGTTGCCAATGGTTTGTGAAACATATTGTATTGCTTTCACTCGAGTCATTGTAATTCACTTTTATCCTAAATCATGCAACTCCATATTTTGTAGTGAGAAAACATGTAAATCGACAAATCAAGACATCTCGTGAAGAATCAAGGATATGAAGATGGAAGATCAATGGTTCTTAGAATGTTTTTTTTAAAAGACAATTCAAAGTGAAGAAAAGTCATTTCAAGTTCCTAGGAATTTTCAGGGCGAAAGAACGACAAAAAACGGGACGAAAATGCAAGATTTCGTAAACAGGGTCTGTCTCATGCGCCTCCTACTCCCCTAAATGCGCCTTCTGCGCACAACTGTGAGAAAAAAATTCCTGTAACTTGTTTTTCAAGCTAAAATGGTTGAAAAAGGAAAGTTCTCTTCTCTTAAACTCTAAGTAATCATTTGCTATAAATAGAGACCTTTGCACACATTATTATTCATTCAAAAAGTTAGAGATTGAAGACAAGGGTCAAGCATCACAGTTCCAAGGCAGGAATTTCAAGAACCCCTTCTTATTTTGTTATGATGTTGTTTGCCATGAACAACTAAACGTCTTTGATTAGGATTTTAAGATGAACCCCTTCTTATTTGTTGGATTCAATTAATAAAGTTTATATTCGGTTATGTTTTTCTTGTGTTCAATTTAATTCTTCTTATCTGTGCTTAATGGATTTTCAATTGAGAATCTGTATCGGTAATCTTGAAACTTGATTTGTAGAGAATTAGTAGGATTGATAATCCGAATTGCTTACTTTGTTTATGGTGGTTCCAATTGTTTGTTTCTTAATTATAGTAAATGAAATTGAGTATGAAACCTCATAATTTCTAAATCTTTCTTCCAGTAACACCGTAGTTATAACTAGGTTATCTTACCACACATGTTGCCGTTAGAATTAATAGGATTTGTAAATTTAGTTTCTTAAATCATAAGTAGACACCACATACTGATGTTTTACTAAGTTAATTTCAAGAAATACGAAGCGGAATTCGAAGATTCCCTAACCACTGTTAATCATCTGAATCACAAGTCTAATCTCGCATTGGACAGGGCAATTAAACCCTGCAAACCTATTCAAATCTCTTTTAATTTCACCCTTTAAAATAAGTTTTTCTAATTGGTAAGTTGAACAACAATCCCTATGGAGAATGAAAAACTTACTACTTTGTTACTTGTTACGATTTGGTGTACTTAATAATTTCGTCCATCAAGTTTTTGACACATTTACCGGAGATTGTTGATATTTCGACAAGGTAATCGGTGAAACTTATTTTCGTAAATAATTGGGATTTTTTTTTTGAAGGATGGGATTTTTTTTGGTAGTGAAATAATTGGGATTAGTTAAAAAAAGTTTTTCTTTTATTTTTTTTAATTTTCAGTTTTTATCTTTTTTTTTTTTTTTTGGGTTGCGGTAATTTTAGGGTAGTCTGTTTAGTTTTAGTAGTAATAATTGGTATTTTTTTTTGGAGAAAACTTATAAACAGTACCTTACCTACTGTTTATCCTGTTACCCACTAATAACATTACAAGTGGATTAAATGATCCACGTCATATTCAAATTGACTTATTTCAATTAACTCCGTTAACCTCTT
>Ga0315915_1007133_pt1 | contig 13476 bp, 10 predicted proteins | sample MpolbnodulesMG_FD_207738 | JGI IMG/M metagenome (GOLD analysis project Ga0315915, IMG submission 207738) | Medicago polymorpha root nodule microbial communities from Los Angeles, California, United States - branched nodules | ecosystem: Host-associated > Plants > Roots > Nodule | place: USA... | reverse complement strand
AAAAAAATGTGTGGCTCTCATGGTATAAGTGTAACCATATGAAAAGAAAGAGAGAAAATAATAATAATAATAATAATAATAAAATAATAATGAAATAAAGTATTAAATATCAGGACGTTACAATCAGCACCAATATTCCCAATACAACAACAATATTTTACCTAAATTAGAACCTATAAAGCACGGATACGGATACCGACACCGGATACAGACACTGACACGCTACTAATTCAAAAAAAAACATATAATTATGTGTTATTATATATTTCGGTGTTGTGTCGGTGTTGAACACAACACGTGTCCGACAACGGGTCACGCCTAATCCAAACATGGTTCATAGACTGAGTTTCAATACAACCTAGCAACCAACTAACCCTATTTCAATAGCTCACGACAAAACACCCATAAAAGGGTCAACAAATACATCAAAATAAATTCCAAAACATCACAAACAGTAAAACTAAACAAAGTACTTTAAAATTAAACTATAATCATTAAACCTGGGTTATTCACAAAAACCAAGCTAATTTCATAATCGAATTAAAGAAACTTTTTTTCACAAATTAAAAACACTTGCTTAAAGAATACACGACAAAAATTCAAACATCATTAACCCTCGAGTCCACCGATAAAACAAATGTCATGTATTACAAAAACATTCAAAAACGAAAAACTGGAGCTTTAACGATTAAAACAACTTAAAAATTATAAATAACCAATAAAGATTCGATTTTTAATTGAAATAAAAAAAAATAGAGATGAAGAATAGAAGAAGAATTACATGGATCTTTTGTTATTTGAGATGAGCAGCAAGATCTTTTTGGGTGTGAAGAGTAGCGAGTCCAGATTTGAGGAGTGACGAGAGAAAAGTTGAAGTTATGGCGTTTGAGGAACGAGGGTGATTCTGGAACAACAAGAGCGATTTCTGGAACGAGGGTCACATGATTCCTGGAGAAATGTTTGATTTCGGTTTAGATTGAAACAAGGGTGTGAATGGAATGGAATGGAGTGAAGGGATCGAGTGATTTGGATTAGGTTTGTGTTGAATGAATTTGGGAAAGTTATGTTGTATTTCTATCATACAAAATTACAAATAAAGATAAGATACTCTTATGTTATTATTTATTATTATATTATTATTTATTATGTTTTTTGTCTAAAAAAGTTTTTATTATGTTATTTTTTTTATTTTACAAAATAAAGATATATTAGTATACAAATAAAGATACTCTTATATTATATTATTTTATTATTATTATGTTGTTTGTAAAAAAAAAAGAGTAAATCACTGAATTGGTCTCTGTCTTTGTACTCAATTTTCAAATTGGTCTTTGACTTTATTAATAACGCAAAATAGTCCTTTTCTTTGTCAAATGTTTTTCAGATTGACCACCGACTCTATTAATTGTTTTGTATTTTTAGTCATTAACGTACCAAATAAGATCCAAAAGGCATTATGTCACTAACCACTAAATAATATGCAAAAGACATTGAGTCATTAACACTAAAAATACAAAACTAATAGAGTCAGGGAACAATCTGAGAAACGTTTGATAAAAACAGGAACTATTTTGAGTTATTAATAGAGTCATGGACTAATTTGAGAATTTGGTACAAAGATAGGACCAAATTGATTGTTTACTAAAAAAAAATTATAATTATGTACTTTTTAATTTTTTTACAAAATAAAGATATACATGTGTTACAAAAGAAAAAACTATATATATTTTTTTGCGTGATGTGTTATCTATATTTCTTTTTATTTTTATTTTTTTTAAGAATGATTGGAGGGAAAATTTGTATTTTGGTGAACAAGTTTAGAGGGAAGATTGCCACCAAAAATTTGATGTTGTTGAATTTTTTATGAAATAATAGAGTAACGCTCCAAAAATGTCTCCAAAAATATTTAAGGGGACAATTAATGATTGTTACCAAAGAAATAATAGAGTGACGCTCCAAAAACGTCCCCAGAAGTATCTAAGGGGACGATTTCCAGGGGTTGCAAATTTATTTCTAGCGACAATCAAAAAACGTTGCCTTAGGAACTTTTAGGGGACAATTTTTGCACGTCCCCTGAAAAAGTGTTGCCAGAGACAACAAATGGTGTAGTGAACAAAAATGGCATCTACACAACTAAGAGCGAATAATCTTGGCTGCTCTCTCACATGGATCCGGTAATTACCTTTATTCCTCCTTCTTCTTGGTCTTGGATTTGGCTTGCCACGACTTGGTGCCTGCGCTATCCTTGTTCAACCATAGAAACATTTCCTACTCTCTAGTTTGCTCTCAGTGTTGCCCCTTTGATGAAACTTTTCTTGATTGTGTGCGGGATTGTAATCACTCTAGACACATTTGACAGCCGCTCGGTTTCAATCAATTAATGTTTTTAACAAAAAATGTTACTCATGATTTGCTCAAGAATGGCTTGATGGGTCGTCACTCTTTCCTCTTTGCAGCAACTGTATGGTGGACTTGGAGGAATAGAAACATGACGTGCTTGGGCAATGATAACTGGTATGTTATTCAACTTTCCTTCAACATCCAAGGTATGGTCAACACGATCAAAGCCTCTTACTCTTTGATCACAAACAACTCTATGGATGATAATCTTAATCTGGTCAAGTGGAACAACAACAACCATTCTAAAGTCATTCTTAATGTTGATGGAACTGTCTTGACTTCCCCCACTAGAGATGGCTATGGTGCAGTCTTAAGAAAAGATGGAGGCTTTTACTTGTCAGGTTTTTCTAGATATATCCATTATACTTCTGATATTCTTTATGCCGAGGTGTATTCCATCTGCCAAGGCCTCTTGCTGGCCAAAGAAAAATGTATTGTTGACCTCTTCTCCTATTATGATTCCCTACTTGGTATCAACTTCATATCGGCTCCTTCTAAAGTTCTATGCTTACATTGTTTTGATTCAAGACAAAAAAGAGTTAATGGAGCAGGTTAATGAAACAATTAACCACACCTTTCGTGAAGGAAATCATTGTGTAGATTTTATGGCAAAGTTTGATGCTTCGTTCACCTCTGACCTCTTTCGCCACGATACTCCACAAGCGGATCTCGGTTCTCTCCTTCAAAGTGATGCTGCTGGAACTTTTTATTTGAGATCTTAGCTATCTGTTTTTTTTTGTTGTTCAATTTAGCCTTTGAAACAAAAAAAAAAAAACTTACATTTATCACTAACAAATCTTTGTATGTTTGTTTTTTTTCTTCGTATTAGTGACAAACATTTGCCTCAGTTTTTTTTTTTTATATATATTTATCAATTAAAAATCGATGTCCCATGTTTTTCTTACCTATAGATAAAACATTTGTTCCGTGCTATTTTACAAATCAATGAAAAATATGTGTACTGTAATTGTAATTTTTTATGTATCAATGACATATATTGTTCATTTGTTAGATGATTTATTTATAATCATGGTTTTTTTTTTTCCTTTGTCGCTATAAACGATAGTACCACCAACTTATAAATTGGGAGTATATAGTGAAATTCAAAGAATTAAAGGGAGGGAAATGTTATAATTTTTTTGCAAAAGTAGTAGTATTTGGATAATTTGTCAAAGTAAAGGTAAGCTAAGATTGACAATGTAAGTGATCAGTGGCGTATCCAAGACCCTAGGTTAGGGGGGTGAAAAAAAGTTTAATTCATTGATTATTATTATTATAATTTTACCATTCAAAAAAGGTTAACAATGCACCTCGTTGTCCGTTTGTCTTTCATTTCTATGTAATTTTCTATATGTATTTTTTGAGTAAAATCAAGATCTTCAAATATTTGTATAAATAAGAATGTTCATGATAAAATTATTAACATGTATATATTTATGTATGGGATGCCAAATTTTGATATAGTATTTTTTTTCTTCAAATATTTATATAAGAATGACAGTATTTAGAGTAAAGTCGAGATCAAAAGAGATTGTTTTAAAGATTGGTCTCGGTGTAAAAATGTCAAAACTTGGGATAAATATAAGATAGCTAGGAAAGAGGCTAAGAAGGCGGTGAGCGAAGCGAGAACTCAAGCATTTGAAGGATTATACTAGTCTTTAGGTACCAAAAAGGGAGAGAAATCTATATATAAGCTTGCGAACGGACGAGAAAGAAAAACAAGAGACCTGGACCAAAGTAAGTGTGTTAAGGATGAAGAGGGTAGAGTTTTGGTTCAAGAAAGAGATATTAAGGATAGATGGAAGAAATATTTCCACAACTTATTTAATGAAGGATATGAGATCTTACGAGACTCTAACATGTTAGACATCAGAGAGGAGGACCGAAACTATAACTATTATCGTCGGATTCAGGAGCACGAGGTGAAAAAAGCGTTGAAAAGAATGAGAAATGGAAAGGCAGTTGGGTCGAACAACATACATATCGAAGTGTGGAAAAGTCTTGGCGATTGAGGAATTGTGTGGCTCACAAAACTTTTCAATGAGATTATGAGGACGAAGAAAATGTCAAACGAGTGGAGAAGAAGCACCTTAATTCCAATCTATAAGAACAAGGGGTATATACAAAATTGCACGAATTTTAGGGGAATTAAGCTAATGAGTCATACCATGAAGTTATGAGAAAGGGTGATTCAACGAAGACTTAGAAAAGAGATTCAAGTTACGGATAACCAATTTGGTTTTATGCCCGGGAGGTCGACTATGGAAGCGATCTACTTACTTCGATGCGTGATGGAGCAATATCGGACGGATAAAAAAGACTTACACTTAGTTTTCATTGATTTGGAGACGGCGTATGATAGAGTACCTAGAAAGATTTTGTAGAAAGCCCTGGAGAAGAAAGGGGTTAGGATTGCCTATATTAAAGCTATCAAGGATATGTATGAGGGAGCTTCGACTAGTGTGAGGACGCAAGATGGGGATACCGAAGATTTTCCCATAACAATAGGACTGCACTAAGGGTTAACCCTAAGTCCTTATCTTTTTACTTTAGTTTTGGATGCACTGGCGGAACACATCAAAGAGTTAACACCGAGATGTATGCTTTTTGTAGATGACGTAGTCTTGCTTGGTGAGTCGAGGGAGGAATTAAACGGGAGGCTAGAGACCTGGAGGCAAACCTTAGAAACGTATGGTTTCCGCCTGAGTAGCATCAAGACGGAGTATATGGAGTGTAACTTCAACAAAAGAAGAAGTAGGTCTAGTTTGGAGGTGAAAGTTGGAGATCATATCATACCCCAAGTTACACGGTTTAAATATCATGGGTCAATAGTACAAAATGACGGAGAAATAGAAGCAGATGTAAATCATCGTATTCAAGTTGGGTGGTTAAAATGAAGAAGAGCCTCATGTGTTTTGTGCGATAAGAGAGTACCACTTAAGTTGAAAGGAAAGTTCTATCGGACAACAGTCAGACCGGCGATGTTGTATGGTACGGAGTATTGGGCGGTTAAAAGCCAATACGAGAGTCCTGTAAGTGTAGCGGAGATGAGGATGTTGCGCTGGATGAGTGGTAAGACTAGACATGATAAGATTAGGAATGACACCATTAGAGAGAGAAGAGAGTGGGGCTAGCACCTACAGTAGAAAAGTTGGTAGAAAATAGGCTTAGATGATTTGGACATGTAGAGAGAAGACCCGTAGATACCGTTGTAAGAATAGTAGATCAAATGGAGGAGTCAAGTCAAAAGAGGTAGAGGAAGACCTAGGAAAACTATTAGAGAAACTATTAGAAAAGACTTAGAGGTCAATGAGTTGGATCAAAATATGGTTTATGATAGAACACTGTGGCGCCATTTGATCCATATATCCAACCCCACTTACTAGGATAAGGCTTGGTTGTTGTTGTATATTTGTATAAATAAACCACGTAGTTGTTTTAATGAAATGAGAAATCATTAAGTCACGATTTGTTGGAAATCATGGCTATGTACTCGTAAAAATCAACGGAGGACAACAATTTGTGTTTTTCATTGGTGGGAATTCGTCGGATCAAGCATTATCCTTTCCCAAATCATAATTTATTGTTGTTCTTTCGTCAAAGAAAAATAATTTTGTAAAGAAATACTCTCACTCCGTTACAAAATGCATGTTAGTACATTTTTACAATATACACTATTTACATAACTTATTTTGACCCTATTCTTTTAACTTATATATAAAAGTAAATGTTAGCTTGAAAGATATTCGATTTGTATCGATAAACGTTTTTAAAATATTATATTTTTATAAATTTTTATCATAAATACTTAAAGATATCAACAATCAAAATTGTGTATTAGCATGTGTGAAGTAGTTGACTGCAATTTATATTTTGAAACGGAATGAATATTTAATAAGTAGTTGAGAATTGTAAATTAGTCAGGGACATACAATATTCTCAAAAGAGAGTCGTACAAATGTTTATATTTAAGGACAGAAGGAGAGGGACTAAATTTGACTTGTGGATCCTACAGTTCCTTAAAAAAAAAAAAAAAAACTTGTGGATCCTATACTCCATTGGATAGCCTTGTAAAAGACGACTGCAGGCTTGAAAATGGTAGACACACCCAGCTTGGAGATGAAATAAGGGAGAAATGATGCTTGGACCTAGGAATAATCAGTGAACTTTATTACTTGTATATATCATTGTTCCAGTAAGTGAAAAGTTTGTCTTTCATTCTAGCACAGTTGATTGGCCATTCAAGCAATCCTTCATGGATGTGACTCACTTGTGATTGCGACAGAATTGCCTATTGCAAGGTTTGATTTCCACATTCTATTGCATATATAGTCACTACTATGTTTCAGCCTGTACTATAATAAAAGGTAGCAAATTGAGACCATGCATGTTAATATATGTAGATGTGTATAAAATGTTCATTGGAAACATTCTTCCATAAAACTTTACCTTATATTATATTTAACCGTGTATTAATTTATGTTAAGGTAATGCTTCCGCATGGTATTTGCATATAAAGTTACTACAGTGATTTATTCTTTTACAATTGTAGGAGGTAGCAAATTGATCCATGTGTGTAGGTGTAGATGTATAGAACGACTAAATTATAGAATGTTCATTGGAAACATTCTACCATAAAGCTTTACCTTCTTCTATTTAACCGTGTAATAATTTATGTTAAGGTAATGTAACCACATGAAGGATGAATTAATCAATTTTTGCTGCCACTCTCGTAATGACAGAGGAACTACTTCAGAACAAAACATGTCACTGACATAAATAAGGACACTAACCACTCTACTTGATATATTCAGAATAATATCTCAATAGTTAAGTCATCAGGCATATTATGCTATAAAGGTGATAGTTCCATAAACATTGATATACAGAGGTTTGGGTCCAAATCTGAACTCCCCACTTTTCAACATTTATAGAGTTTAACCAATAGACTATTTGACGAAAATAAAAATTTGAAGAACTATTAAACAATTGCTTTGTCCTACAACGTCCGAACATGTTAGCATCTAGTCTGATCTAAAATTTCAATCACAATATTTTGGGAGTAATAGTGCTTCAATATCGGAAAATCCAAAATTTTGGATCACAAATTTGAATTTTTTTAAAATCACTTATAATGGATTAGCTTATCAATTTGTATCCCTCTTGGAATGTACCTAAAAACAAACCATATCAATGGCAAGTTAAAGGAGCAAAATTAATCCACACCTTACGGCTTCCAAACAATTTCTTCACACAAAAAGGGTGGATGTCATAGCAAGCATTGTCTATTGAAAGGTTTAATTTCTGGATCCTATGGCATAGGGATGGAAATAAGTTAGGCAGGGCTAGGTTTTGCAAGGCTAAAGTCTGACCTGTCAAATTTTTGTAAGGCCTAAGCCTGGCCTGCGACCTGTCATAGGCTTACTTTTTAGGCCTGAACCTGACCTTATGAAAGCTTGATTAGGCATGCTAGCCTGTTTAAAAGTCTGTTTTATATGAACATCTTTAAATAAGTAATGTGATCAAAGATCAAATAGACTAGCGAGCTAATTTATCAATGATCTTAAACTCTCCTTCGATATTTAACATGAAGTTTTAGAAAATTTTACTATATATTATATCATATTAATTTATAATAATACATTTAGATATGCGAAAAAATAATGTAAACTAATAAGCTTAAATTACTTTAAAGGTTGACAAATTTATAATTTAATTCAAATTATAGTATATAATATAATAATCAATAATATTATTCATGTTTACATAAGTAATGAGTAGGCCGGCCTAATAGGCCTGAGAGGCTTTTCCAATAACTTGTGGCTTCTAAAAAAGCCTAAGCCTTCCCAATTTAAGAAAAATGCCTGACCTAGCCTGTTCTGTCGTAGGCTAGGCCGTAGGCCCCTGTAGGCCGGCCTGGCCTATTCACATCCGTAGGCATACATAGTAACTACAATATTTTTGGCTATTCTTTATTTATTTGGAAATAGCAAAGAAAAATCATTAACATATAGGTATAGCACTAGGAGTGCCACTATAACAGGTTTACATTACAACAGGATTTCACCAAATTTCTTCTAATTCAACCACTACCTATCCGGTAGACAGAAAAGTTATAACCACCACAATACATATGATTAAAGACAATCCACTATACTGCAATACAACAGACTTTGCAATTTACTACATCAGTCCCAAATTGCCGACACATAATGCTCGGCACACCTCAACTGCCACAACTTTCAGGTACCTCTCCATTTGTGGACTGCACCAATATGCAGATACAAAATCGCCTACCTACATGATCTAAACAGAGCTACGCAGCAAAAGAACGAGAACAATATCACAAATGATCCAACTACGCTCAACCTGGCACTCCAAAACCAGAGACAGCCAATACCAAAATTAAATACAGAAGTCAAAAGCGGGAAAACTACCATTCCAACGCATCACTGGCAGACCCTATTCAGTCCTCCAGCAAGAGATACAAAATGCCCTCAAATGAACAAATCACTTTCAAGCACAGCATTTACAAAGAAAAATAATATAAACCACAGATACGATACGCAACTTATGACCTAGATCCAAGCCAGCGATGAGCTACCCGTCAACAAAAGAGAGTGCAAGACACGCGTATTAAAGGACCAGCTGCTAAAGGGCAAGGATTCTTCCCATATTTTTGGCTTTTATTATTGTAAGAGGAGGAAGTAAATTTATCCCATGTTAGTAAATGTGTGATAAAACAAAAGAACGTTCATTGGAAACGTTCTACCATTAAACTTTACCTTGAACCTAAATGTGTTTGAAGCATTCTACCGTTAAACTTACCGTCTTGAATCTAACCATTTTATTATTTTGTGTCAGGTAATCTAAACAACATTTGATGGATAAAATCGTCAATTTTTATCACTCTAGTAAATTCACTGAAATGGAACTTTAGAACAAAACATATGATTGACAAAAACATAGAACACAAGACATTTTAAATTTGAGAAAGTGGTCAACAAGCCACCACTGGATTGACGACTACATTCCCAATCGTCGCATATTAAAAACTTCGTTTCCTCTGAGACATCGATGTTATGCTTTAATTTCCGGCAATATTCTTCCATTGAGTTCTTTGGTTGTAGAAGCATTTTCTTACACACGGGTGTCCAAAATTGCTGTTCTTCGAGATTGGCCACACTTTCATACAGGGTGCTAATGCTTCCAAAGCTTACTTTCTCAATGTTAGATGGCGTGTTAACAAGCTTAGCGATTGTAGCTAAGGGAAATGTTAAGAAACTAAGCATGATATCCATGAAATCTTTGCCTCCTTGAGCAAATAAAACTTTATTTTTCTCTTCATCGATCAGAATTCTCAGTGAAATTTGTGTGGACATGATAAAATGAATATTAGCGTTGGAGCAACTTATTATGAGTAGAAAGTATGATGATGTAATTTTCTTCTCACACAGGGTATATATATATATAAAGAAATTTGTAATACATTAATTTTTTTTTGTAAGTTTCAAAACAATTAATAAAGCTGGAGAGAGGAATCGGTAAGGTTCAATGGATTTTAATTTTCAACCAAAAGAACGATTGAAATCCTGCGTGTGTCCTACAATTAAAGTGATATCAAAATACGAGAACATATAGACGTTGTTAAGGTGTGAAATTTATACGTGATCAATTATGAATGGGCAATTATTAATAGGCCAATATCCCAAACAAGGTGACAACTAGGGTACCCATAGAAGAATGGTAGGTAATTTACCTCAACCAATGAACATTCACCTTTTTATGTGGTATCATGAACTATTTTGACCCCACCAATAAATTACTCATTTTCATTGGTTGATGGGTAAATTACCCACCATTATTCAAAGGTAATCTAGAAAGAAAAAAAAACTCAAACAAATGATGATTCGACGGTTTCAAACGAAATAATTGGATTGGAAAATGCAACGTCTCAACAGGAAAACGAGTTACTAATGGTTTTGTCTCACGTGACTCATTTGTAAAAAAATATTGTCCAAAAAAATTACTTATTTCTTATCAAAATTACTTCTTTACATTTCTTATCAATATTATTTCTTCTAGGATGAAAGGTAATCATATATGTCATGTACATATGATTATTAAAAACAAAAAAGAAGAAAAGGAAGAAAGATTGAAATGTAAGAAGGGAAGAGAGAAAATCAAGAAGGGTGAGAAATGATATATTTTTTTAATCATGGTGACTTGTTAACAGTTTTGAATTGTACTCAATACAAAATTTACTCAATTTGATGTGCGGATGTAGATGGCATGAAGTATACATGTTCTGTCTAATTTTTCATCTAACGCATGCTTTGAAAGATGACCCGATGTGCAACCTGCAGAAGCCAAAAGAAGAAAAATTAAGCTTGAGGAAATCTATGGTGTGATGACTGATCAGGGATGGTGGAGGGCAAGCATGTCGTCCTTTTTATGTTTGAAATATGTGTTTATGTTTTAGTAATTTTGATGGTCATGGTTTGTTTGTAGTATGTTGTTTTATGTTGAAAACTTTATGAACTTTGGGATGGAGATTGTTCTGATTACAGACCTTTTAGAAAATCTATATCTGTTTTCTTAAGAATATTGATTTTGCTACTTCAGTTACGACGGTTATATTTTCATTGAAGTGAGAAGACATTGAACCAAAATAATCATAATATAGATCAAAACTAGAGTGTTAAAAGTCAGACATACAAACTATAGAGTAAACAAATTATTAGAGTTTGTATTTCCTATGGGCATACCTTGTCCTTCAAGCACATTGTTGTCTACGTGGTTGAATATTGAAATTCATTGAAAAGATCGTAGTAACTAGTAAGATGTAAGTTTAATGTTGAGGGGGTAAATCCTTTCATTTGATAAAAACCTTAGCAGCTAGAACACTTTCCTTGTGAATCAATTTCCTATTCTAAAAAGCCACATTAATTTTTTCTTTTATGGTCTAGCAAAAATCTTTGGCCATGAGCAGATGTATATCACTGTTCTGCAATATCTAGAAGTTGTTTATCATTTAAAAGAATTTACTTGAGACGATTGTCAAAGTGGAACAAATGCAATACTAGCAATAACTCAAAAATATTGAAAAACAAAGTTCTATTGGATGAGGCAGGGAAGGATTTTGTCGATGCTCTCTTCAGCTTCCTAACATTGCCTTTAGGTACTATTGCTAGACTGGTTGCTGAAGAGTCAAGTGTTGAAGCAGTGAAATTTGGTAGTTTCAGTTCAATATATCAAAGTGAGAAAGATCTTGATTAACAATATCTATGCTCACATACCTGCAAAGAAATGCTACTCAAGCCAAGGAACTCCATGGAAGCTTATTGCTTCGAGCTTAAATTAAACATCGACAACAATGAACCGTTGCAGCACTACTTCCTATGTGAGGACAATTCTTGCAAAATTGAAAACAGGACTTGTGTGAGCTTAATCAGAAATCAAAAATGTATTTGTGGAAAGCTATTGAAAAAAGAAAAACCTATGAAACTATTTCACAGTTCTTTTATTACTAAGGAATGGACCAAGACAATTAGCCAGAACAGAAGATGATATCAAAGAATCTTTTAGAAGTCTAACAAACCATATATAGATGAAAAACAAAAGATATAACTAATCAATTTATAATTTTGTCTAAAGTAATGTCTTCTTGGCCAATCCTCTGGCCCCACAACTTCTATATGCTTCATCAGTTGATGATTATTGCCATTCCAAATAACTCAATGAAACGCATGTCTCTTCATCGTAATTTTTTTTATCTGTTGATGAAAATAAATTTCCACTAACATTTCATTGCAATCTTATTTACCTAAAAGAGTATTTAAACTAAATTAGACTATGTAGTTCATCAATGGGTAATTTCTGATGCAAATCTGGCGAGTAGTTCTTTGGATCTGTTTGCAAACTGGCAAGGCCTATGTTATCCCTTGATGAATTGGGTGCAGTTTATCCACAAATTAATAGGATTCGACTTTGAAACAAAGGAGATGGAAATCATAAATTAAATGAAGGATACGAAGAAGTTTGATGTTATTTTGATTGGTTTTCCAACTTTTATACATAGTAGTAGTACATGTTTTCAATGTTCAATTTTTAAGAGAAGGACAAAAAAGGAAACATAATGATTTCGATCAACAAAAGTTTATGTATATAGTTAAAAATTCAGTCCAAATATATTAATTTTTGTTGACCCAACTTTTTCTTATAAATAAGACCGAAGAAAGTATTATTTAGTATCATCATCATCAATCAAATGCAATCAACTAACTTACTTAATGTACGTGCACTTTTTTTTTTTTGTTGCAAGACAAGATGGAGTAACCTTTTACGATTAAAAAAGTACTCGTTTTTCTACAAAGACAAAAGACTCGTTTAATACTTGACACAGTTGACTTTATTACGCATGTCAATGCATAATTTTGAGCTTAAATATCTTGAATAATATATTAGAACACATTATGAAAATTTGATATTTTGAAAATACTCATTAAGACAAATCTAACGACATCTTATATGATATTATTTATCTTTGTATATTAGTAGAAAAATATAGTTAAAGTAAATTATGTCAAAATTACACATTTTCAAATGGGTCATCTTACGAGACGGAAGGAGTATTTTCGCCCGGGCTTAAGGTACGTTTGGTTCCCAAGAAAGAAGAAGGATGGATAGGCGGTGGACGGAAAGAACCATAATCATGAAAGCTTCCATTGTTTCTTTCAAAGGAACGATAACAAAAGAAAGAAAGACATGTGGGACCCACTCTAAGAAATGTTTCGACCCACAACTGCGCGGAAAGGAGGGAAAGCGCTGGATTTTCCATCTTTACCCATTACTCATATAAATAAATAGGCTTCAGTTTTAGCCCCCTAACTTTTCAAAGTTGCGATTTTGGTCCATTAAGAAAAAAACTACAAAACAGCCCCCTAAATTTTGCAACTGTAGCAGTTTTGGCCCCCCAAGGCAAACAAAAAATAAAAAAAATAACACGTGGTACCTCACTTAGGGTGCCACAGTAGACCGAGTCAATATCAGTCTTGGGGGCCAAAACTGCTACAG
>Ga0315915_1007132_pt1 | contig 13477 bp, 2 predicted proteins | sample MpolbnodulesMG_FD_207738 | JGI IMG/M metagenome (GOLD analysis project Ga0315915, IMG submission 207738) | Medicago polymorpha root nodule microbial communities from Los Angeles, California, United States - branched nodules | ecosystem: Host-associated > Plants > Roots > Nodule | place: USA... | reverse complement strand
TGAAATCTAACAATTGTATGTTTGAACTTCAAATGATATTTGTTTATTTATTGAATTAAGAGTGAGGAAGATATCAAAGAGCCGTTAGACATCTCGACTAGGTCGGCACAACTAGATGACTCCAATCCTTTATTATTTCATTTAAGAAAAAGTAAATTAAATGTAGAGACAATTTTCTTATATTGAAACAAATCATAATTTAGGACAAATATAATACTATAAATAAAGAAATAAATAAAATAAAAGTAGTATAGTACAAGTTAATGGTTGGTGAGTGTTTTCAAGTTTTCTAGTGAGAGAAACTCCGACTTCTCTCTAAACTTTCTTTCTTCTTCGTTCATTGAGGAGGGGTGGTTTTAGGTCATTTTTTGACCTACAATCACCCCTCGACATCTTTTTTCCCTTTTCTTTCAATCTAAATAAGTGATTTTCACATATATCAAGTTTTTTCTATTGTGTTTTTTTTTGATTTCGTCGTCTAAGTGCGGCGTTGTGTTGTTCGTCGTCTTGAGCGACGTTTGATTTCGCGTCTTATCGCGGTGTTCGTTTATTTTCTATTGAAAGATCGGCATCAGTCAATTACAAATTCAACCAATGATTTGGACGTCAACGTTGATGATCCGGAAACATGTGAATTTCGGTGACTTAGGTTTTATCATAATATTTGTAGGCATTTTGCCTTTTTGTGCTATTAACTTGGGTGCTGTGAGTTTGTTCGCAGGTTTTCCCTTTACGTTTTTAGCGATGTTTGTATCTGATGTAATCTATCGATTTAAATGAATGAATATAGTTTTATTTTTGTAAAAAAAAAAAAAAAAAGTTAATGGTTCCACCACATCGAATCAAAAACTTGAATACAATAAAAAAAAGTTTGTCAATCAAATAGCATAAATGAAGGTAGTGGTTTTGTGACAATTAAGAGTGTAGTGTTAGTGTGCAGTGTACGACACACACAAATCCTCTTTCCTTCTCCATTCTCTCTTTTCATTTCATTGGTAATAGTTACAAACATTTTTTGTATTTTCACCTCTTAAGCGCCGTTCCCTTTTACTTCATCACTCTCTCTCTACTTTTTCTCTCTCTTCCTTCTACAAAAATCCATTTTTTACTCTCATTCTTGATCATTCCTCCATAACTATACCATACTAGCAATAACACTCAAATACAATATTACTCATACTTCATCAAAAATCAAACAAAAATAATCATCATGGTGAGTACTATAGATTTGTTCTTTCTATGTATCATTTTTCTTTTCTCCTTACACATCAAAATTCAACTAAACCAAGGTGCTTCTATGTTTTACTTAACATCTTAAAACTTTGTTCTTTTTTTTTCTTTCTATTTTAGTATTTTGTTGGTGTTGTAAAAATTCATCAACCCTTTTTTTATTTTTGTAAAAATTCAAGAACCCATTTGTTAATATACTTAAAAAATTCATGTTTTGTGTGCAGTTTATGTGTTCATCACCAAATGTTGTTCCACGTTGGCTTCAAGTTATGCTGACTGAGAAATTCTACAACGCTTGTTTAATTCATCAAGAAGATAAAAAGAATGAAAAAAATGTTTATTGTTTGGATTGTTGCATCAGTCTCTGTCCTCACTGTGTTTCTCCTCATGCCTCTCACAGACTCTTGCAGGTTCCTTCTTCTTCTTCTTTCTCTCTCAACTAATAAACCTTAACCCTTCTTTTCTCTTTCTTGTTTTTAATTAATTAATTGAATTAATTTTAAGAAAAAAAATGTAATTTTTTTTTCAGATAAGAAGATATGTGTATCATGATATTATAAGGATGGATGATGCTGCAAAGTTAATTGACTGTTCTTCTATTCAAGTAAGTGATTTTGGTTTTTTCAGTTTATAAGATTTTGGTTTTTGAGTTTATCATTTTTTATTAAATTATATATTAAACTATGTATATTGGTGTAATTTTGTTGTCAATTTTGATTTTAGTTTCTGAAGTTAATTAATTTTTACAAGAATTTAGGTTTTTTTTTTTTAGTTTATGTGTTTGAAATTACCACAGACTAATTAGTGTTTGTGTATATAGTTCTACAGAACAAACGGTGCAAAAGTGATTTTCATAAATCAAAGACCAATTCCAAAGAAATGCTCCTCAAGCAATATCTGCAGAACCTGTGCCAGAAGTCTGCAAGACCCTTACAAATTCTGCTCTCTCTCTTGCAAGGTTCAGTTTTCCACTCACATTCTCATTTAATCTTCTTTGGTTACATATTTAAAGAAGTCACAATGATTTGATCATGTTTGGTATTTTTAAGTAGAATTGATTTTCTCTTTGAAGTTGATTTTAACTTAAGCTGGAATATTGTAGTTTTTTGCTTGTGCAGTTAATTGTCCTGCATTTATTTTCAACCAATTTTACATTAGTTGAATATATCCAAACATAAATTATTCCTTCAAAAAAATAAATTATTTTATTTTATGTTCAATTTAGTTTTAGTTGGAATCAATTTTATGTAATCATTTCAAAAAATAAATAATTTGGTTTATTAATATATGTAGTAAATAATTTGGTTTATTAAAAAAAAAACTTACGTAGTAATCATTTTATTTCTCTAAATCCATTTTCATCAACCATAAATCAAACAAAGAATTAATTTATTTATTTATTTAATTATTTTTATTTTTATTATTATTCTCATTTTTTGTTATTTTATGGTTGTGTTTTCCACAGGTGAGTCACTTGGTGAAAACATTTGGTTCACTATCTGGTTACTTACTCGAGTGCAACACCATGCCACCATTATCTGATTCTGGACTAGATGATGGTCTAATGACACCTGACTCGGTTCTCGAACCGTCTGGTTCGAACCGAACTTCATCTGGTTCGGGTGGATATGTCGGCATTGATTGCAAAACCGCCCTTGCTTGCACTGCTACTACTGAGGTTGTCCGAAAGAAGAGAACCGGTGTCATCACTTTCCGACCACCGTGTCGGCCTGCATGCTCGCCGGTGTCGGAAATCTCGGGGAGTCTGATGAATAAGAGGAAAGGAACGCCACATAGAGCCCCGTTATATTGAAAAACAGAAGCTGTGATTATGAGGGAGTGGAGAACAAAATTAGGCTTAAATGAAAAAAGAAACTTTTGGTATTTTATAATAAATATAATTAAATTTTAGTATTATTATTATTATTACTACTACTACTAATTATCGGTCTTTTGAAATCTTAGGTTGTCAATAAATGTTTGTTTGATTATACTGGTGAGTTTTACAAAATTACGTAGAGTCTAAGATTTTTTCGATTTTATATTTTTAATAAATCATGACGTTAATGTAATTTTGTCGAACTCATTGTGATATCAAATCATCCATTTGTATTTTATTTTAAGAGTATGGGGAAGAAAACCTTATATAGCCTCATAGTTTTGTAGAGATATTAAACCTGTGCTATGATTATATGATAGGATGTTATATTGTACTGTGTAATGAAGCTTCTTTTGATTTTTCACCTTTTGTTACGTTTTCACTGTTCCTTCCCGAGGTTTATTATCATTAGATTGAACTCAGTTCAGTCCTAATAATTGTTCCGTATAGGTTTTAGCTTTCAATTTGATGAGTTTGGTCTAGCCTAGACTATAGATGAATTAATCTAATCTCTAAGAAAAATGAGTGATTTTTTAAATATACTGATACGGAAAAAGAATTAATCTTATAAAATGATTTATAAGATTTGTAATAATAATTCTTTTTCTTACTAAAGTGACAAAAAAAATGGAGAGTATAAAAGCATAATGCTACATAATGTGCTAGGCTTTAATTTGTATAATTGAATTTCACTTGTATGATATTGTTGTATGATATTGTGGTGGAAATGTTCTTTGACATTGGCTAAACGCAATATTACCTTCTCGTCAAAATGTCACACAAGTGAGATTTTGTTAAATTGTGTTAGTTACTACCTCCCTCCTCCTATCCACTGCCTTGACTTTTTTAAAAATATTTTTAGTGAATTTAATGTGTTTATTTTATATTTATTTTGAAGGAAGATTGTGTGTTAATCTTCTTAAAATAATCTTCATATATTAAAGTGTAATCTTAATTGTCTCTGTGATTATATCAATTGATTGATTGCGACATGTATTTAAAAACATAAAATATATATATATATATATATATATATTATATTTGTGACAAATTTATTACTTCAACAATTTTTTTAATATATCCGATTTTTGTAAATCAATCTTATAAAAAGGGACGAAAAGAGTATAAATAAGATTAGTTTGTTGTTGAAAATCATAAAATAAAGACCAGAGGGAGTATGAGTTTATTTAGGGAAAACAATTTCTTCAAGAAGGATTTGTAATTTTATGGAGATAAAGCAAAATTGTATTTATCCTCATGAGTTTAGCTCAGTTGGTAGGGATATTACATATTATATGAAAGGGATGGGGTTCGAACTCAGGACACCTCACTTCTCCACAATTAAATTGTGTGAGCTCTAGCCACTAGGCTATTTGACAAAAAAAAATTGTATTTCTCAATTTGTGCAATTTATAGGGGTAATTTTATAAAAAAAAGAAGTTTGTATTACATAGGAGTACTTTTGTAAAAACAAGTTTTTAATGCTTACTCCCCTCCGGTCCTATTTACAAGAAATATTTGACTTTTTAGATTAATTAATTAATTAATTAATTGATGTATCTGATATAATATTCTAGACCAAATACATTAATTATTCAACGAATTTAAAAAGTCAATTGTTTCTTGTAAATAAAACCGAGGGGTATTAAAATGTGCTTACTATTTCCCAAAATCATTAAAAGTACGGTTATAAGTTATTGGAATAAACTTATCGAATTTATAGCATTAAATAATTGCATTGCTAAGTAATTTATTGTTTTTTATGCCAAGACTAGAGGGAGTAACTGGTTGATTAGAATTGTTGATAACATTTTACTTATAAGACCGAATGAAGTATAAAAAAAGTCTTTATTTAGTAATTTGAGACTAAAGTAGTTAAGCATTTGATCACTTTTAGCAAATAATCATGGGCTTCAATCATAATCTTTGCGTAAGACGAAAACTTAGTCTTTATTTTGTGACGGTTCGGGTTTGAACCTCAAATCGTACATATATTATATATTGTCCTTACTTTATTAACTGAGTCAAGTTCACGGGGACACGAAAACCTAACTTTGAAAAGGAGAATCTACACCATGTCTATTAAGTTTATTTTTTTATGAATCTCTGAAAGATTTTTCAACCAAGATTATTAAAAAAAAACAATGAATAATTTTTTATCTTTAACATGATTGAAAATGAATTTAAGAGTTTTGTTTTTAATATGATATTTACATGAACGTTTGAGAGGAAGAGAGAAATGAATTTTCAAGGCTACACGTTTTGATCTGCTACTTTTTATGGCTGGGTTTGAACTATGAAACAATGTGTCACCTAGGCTATAATGTTGGACATACACAAAAATGGGAAAAAGACCATTCAATTGTATAAATTTTGGATGATTAGCCTGAAAAATACCATGTCAATAACATTTTTATGATTAACCTGGAAAATATTTGAATTACAAAGCTTAAAATGGAAGGGTCAGAAGAGCCAGATTGAGCTAATTTATTTGGCTTACATGGTTGAGGAAAAAAGCAGAAAGCTACATTTTTAAGGAGTGGCTATGTCTGTCCATGTCCCAATAATCTTGTGATAATCCTAGAATAGCAAATGTTGGAATAGCACTGCACTACTTTGTCTTATTTTCTCTCGTTACACCTTCATGGTAATGTGCAACATAGTGACAAAATTCAGAGACAATTTTTTGTCTTTAATTTATTGCTACTTGTGTTTATCCCAACCTCAATGTGTTTTTTTTAGGTGTTCAATGAGAAACTAGTAACTTTTGTTCAACTTCTAACCATCTAAATCTTTGTATAATAAATAATGGATTTTGTTTCTATTTTTATGCATGTGTTATAAATATCCTTAATTCTTCAAGAGTATATATATTTTTGTATTTATCATAATTCTTGTATAACAATTATCTTTTATTCCGTCAAAAAAAAACAATTATCTTTTATAATATTCTTTCAAAAAAAAAATTATCTTTTATAATATATTGTCTTGTTTTTTTCTAAAAATTTAACAATAAAACTCGCACACTAAGTGATGAAGAATGAGAATTGTGACTTGTGAGTTCCAATTTCAAAATGCACATCATAATATCAAATATTCATAGAACTTGTTATCATCCAAGTTATACATACTACACAAATGAATCAATTGTTTTGAAGGGCATATGAAACAATTTAATTTAAAATCAGTGTCACTTTAGAGAAAAAAAAATTGTTTTAAAATGAATGTCATTTTACATTTCCAATACAAATTTAATTTTTTTCTTCCAACTTTACCTTCAATAAATACTCCAACTTTTCTCTCACACAATTTTCAATACAACTTTAAGTTTGTCTTTTTCTTATAAAGTAAGGATAGTTTAGTAAAAGTGTTATGTCTGATGATTATTTCATTTCATTCTTTAATTTGTGTGCAATTGTCTAAAGCGAGACTCATTTTGAAACGGAGGAAGTACATTTTTCCTGCTGTGGTTGTTTTCAATAGATGAAGGGTCCGTTGGTTACTAACTAAAAAAAGATACAATGACTTGTACATAATTTAGGATTTTTTTTTTCAAAATACTTTGCAAATAATTTGAAAGTTGTTTTTCTTAACTTTATGATTTTCTTAGAGAAAATAGACTTCTATAATCTTAAATTCGTTTGAAAGATAAATAAAATTTGATTGATGATTGTTTTCATGAAAATTTTAATTCTATGGACATCTTTTCTTACCATATTATAGGCACAAAGTTTATATCGCAGTTTAGCACTGATTAATCTTCGTTAGAAAATCAATCCTTGATTCAAACAAGATTGATTCCCTCTCTCGATCGAAGTTTCTTTAAACACAAGAATTAGAAATGTAACCTATCACAATTTGTTTTAACGGTCTAAATTTCTTACCACCAAACCAATTCATTCTTGATAACTCTATGGAAGTTTAAACTGCCATTGTTTTATGCGACTTTACAAGATGAAAGAAAATAAAAGAAAGTAGGATGATATGCTTTTAATACTCAATTAAGCACGTTTTAAATTAAATTAGTGTAACTCATAATTGAAGTTGTCATGGATAAAAATTATAGAAAATGTCAACGAATGTTTCTAGGACATTTTTTAAAACCTTTAAATGATCACTTTTTTATAAAGACTAGTATAATCAATACATTCAAATTTAAAATATTTTATTTTAAAGAAAAATCACATCTTTCGAATCCTTCAAAAAATCTCGTAAACACTCATTGACAAGACCCAAAAATTATTGAAGAATTAATTGATGTTAGATGATAGACTCTGGTATAACACTCATTGGTAGTTCAAGTTAGCTTTAACATGTTTTTACCTTTCTATCCTCCTATCTACTCTAAACAAGTTCTACTCCTACAAGTAAGTAATAGAATATGCCACGAAAATCTCTTAATTATTGGTTGGCAAGTGGAGTCCATTTGACCCACCATTTACCTGACCAAAAGCCTCAGATACTTGTCGTTTTCAACTTCTGGGTAAAAGGGTGACTCTTCATATATCATATCCTTTTGGATATCATAACATTTTCATATAATAAACCTAAAAGTAAAATTGACATAACATCCTCAAACCTTTTATTTAACGTATTCTTTTGTATTAGTATTACAATTCATGCTACAAACGACTTTCCCGGTTATCAAAAGTGGCATCAATTTTAATCAAATATTGCATCAATTTGGATTATTGTTCTTCTTTTGTCCTATGTTGTAATAAGGCTGTGATGCTTATAATTCAGTTTTGTCTTATAGTCCAGTTTATAATTTTGTCTCTCTCAGCTGAAACTAAGCAATTGTATAATGTTGTTTTCTGTTTGGATATCAACAGGCACGATGCTGGGTCAATGGTGAGGCTCTATAGTCTTCGCATTATTCCAAGATTTTTATTTCCTTTAAAAAATAAATATTATGATTTGTGGATATTGTTTTCGGACTACACACAAGAAAATAATTGTAAACAAGACTACTATGTTTTTAGATAGGTAAATTCTACATTACACCTAAAATATTTGAGTGTACCGGTACACCAACTCTTTAAATTAATAGTTAAATGAGTTATTTTTTCGAAGAAAAATGTTATTTTTTATCATTTGTAATTATAATAACTAAATCTTATTCATCAAAAGTGTCAACGAAATAATAATAATAATTTTTTAAAATTTTTATCACCGATAATTGACAATATTGATTAATTTTTACGATAATATATAAAAAAAATTACTATGATTCTTACAAACAATGAAATGATGTTTTTTCTTATAAATGATGTTTTATATATTATAAATATTGACTTATAGCTATTTATTTCATAAAAAATAATCGTTAGTTTATAAAATTATGAAGTAAGAGTACCGGTACACCTCAATTAGTGAGTGTACCGTAGACATTCCCTTTTAGATATTGTTTTACTAAAAATTCATTTGAATTGATTTGATGATATTGATTTGAGATATTCCTCTTTATAGTTTTAAATTTGATTATCTTCGGTGTTAATTTGAATGTATCAGTTTAACTTCTTAAAAAAAAATTGTTTAACTATATTGTTTTAGTTTGATCCCTTCTAAAAAAACTACTTATACTCTTCTTTTTTTGAAAAAAAAAATGGTGTTTTTAGTCGCTATTTAAAGATTAGTGGTGCTTTTGTTTTAGGTGAAATATGGAAGAGAGAAGTTGAGCAGAGAATAAAATTTGGCAGGGCCGTGTTAGGTTGATTTCTCTTCGAACTAGCAAGAAAATATTGGAATAGGGTGTAAAATAGTGAGTTTGATTTAACTTTTAGGAAAGTAAAAAATGATTTGGTTTGATTCACTTTTTACGATATGTCTTTATGAAATTCAAACCACCATGATTTTTCTGATTATTGATATATATATGCATGCATTGCACGGCGGATATGAAGAAGTAGACCATTATCGCAATTTGGTCATCATCTCACATTGATAGAAAACAGATTTTCATTGAAAGATCAAAGCCATAATACATCACATCAAAGATTACAATAAAGGATCACAAACGTCTCAAAACACCAACCAAAGGGAGGATTTACATATAAAAAGACAGAAATTGTAACGTCATATTTCTATTAAAGCGATAAAACACGCGAATAATACAAATATTTAAGAAATAGACGTTAGGTCTACAATAAACCTCAAAAACATGCATATAAAAAATTCTCAAAAATCGCAGCGGATATATAACATACATCTCTGAAATATACATGTCATAAACTCAAACATACATCACCATATAAAATTTCCAAATCCAGACAAGTGGGTAAAATCTCAGCAACATAGATCAATCCAAAATAAAGTATAAACCGACAATCCTACATCAGAGCCTATGCTAAGACTCTAAACAGGTAAACAGAGGTAGCTCCCGCTATCCTCGAGCAACTCACCAATCAAGCTAAAGATCACTCATGCACGCCGTCTACCCATTCATACAAACAGGTAGGCGGTCAAAGACCACTGGGGGTTAGCTTCACATCATCATAATCAACATAATTAATTGAAAATGGATTTAACAAATTAAACTTCAAATAATTCAGATTAAGAGATAATTCACTTCAACATTATTCATCAACACCAACGAATTCACAACATCACAATTATGCAAACTACCAATCACATCAAACACCAAGCACCAAAACGACTAGGATCATGCCACGACGTACAATGCTCATAGACACGACTCCTACATGCATGCGGTACCGTCACCAATAACGTCTAGGCCGTCACCCCATGATGCCACCAACACATCATAATCACCTCAACCGGATATAAATATCCCACAACTATGAATGCATGAACATATGACACACTATGCACATGTTCAACAACAACTCCCAACATCATCAACATACATGCATTCACCAACAATATCAACATCATTACAAATCAACAACTCTATACAATTTCTCACAATTCAAGTAAAGGAGAAAATCCACCATACTATGATAAACATTGTATTCAACATCTATCAATCATTCACACATCTTCATGTAATCATATCAAACTAGTCACAAAAGATTTGCAAAGCATTCGGTCTTAAAGATCATTTTCGACAAAGTTCGTCTATCATTTTACAACTTTGAAATAATTGGGACAATTGAATCAAAACTAAGCAAACAAGTTCTAGTGCCTCAACTATGTATACACTTAGATCACATATGAGTGCAGTTGAGTATACAAGCGCGTTTCACCGGTCAAATACGACGAAATCATAAAAATCACCAAATTCGCCTCTCTTTATTGTTTTTCAAAAGAATTCCATTTTCAAAACAAAACAAGTTAAAAACTCAATGAAGTCAATCACAACCATATTTAGAAATCATAAGATCAGTGTGCAACCTTAACCCCACCCTTTTTCCTTAAAAAAAACAAGTTTCGAAAAAATTGATGTTCTTGATGTTTTCAAAAGTTTGAGGTATGATTTATCAACCAAGTTTAAATCAATTCAATTGATGTTTACAAAGGTTTAAAAAGCTTAATTATAATTAATTACATCAAAAGAATCAGTTTGGAATGGTCCAGATTGACCCCAAAACCCTAAAACGACAAAAACATGAGTTGATGTACTGAGCAACTCACCATGGCCACCATTCACTCGTCATGGCGAGCTGGACAGACTATTCCACTCGCCATGGCCACCAGTTTACTCGCCATGGCGAGCTTGGACAGTCAGCTCTCGGGAAAAACTCTATTTTCACTCCAAAACCCCAATTTTGATTCCCCACTATCGAAATTCGTTCTCAAAGTTTGTCTAAATGTTTATGAACATAAAAAGGCACTGAAATTCATATAAAACTTGAATCAAAAAATCATTCCATCACAAATCACCATTTCACTAAACAATTCAAATTCACACCACAACTTTATGATTATGAATACCCATAGCATCAATCATCAACAACAAACATCTCATAACAACAACAACAACTTACCATGAATTCATCAACAATCCAACAACAACAATATCATACTTCACCAATTTTGTCAAAATACAAAGTATTCACAGATATACATCTTAAGCATGTAATTTCAACATCAACAACTTAATTATCATCAAATTCACATACCCAAACATTGAATCAAAACATGAGCATGAAATTCAACAATTAAATTCACAATAATCACTTTTCACAATTAAGCACTTATCGGTTTTAAGTAGAAAAGAGATTATACTAAAAGATTATGATAGAACACTATCCCCCTTACTTCAAACCTTCAAGAATTAGAATCCTAGCCTCACTTTTGCTCCAAAGCTCCAATCCAAGCTTTCTCTCTCTAGATCTTCCAACCCTTTTTCTCTTCCTCTAGCTCTTTCTCTCTACCTGTCTCAAAAGTTATGTGAAAATAAACAAATGATTCTATGTGACTTAATTTTCTCAAAGACTAGAGTTTAAATAGGCTCCTCACTATTGGGCTCAACCCTTAAAATATCATAATGGGCTTAAGACTCTCATTAACTAACTCACAAAATTTCTACTCACTTACGGTTAAAAATAACGAATAGCTACCGACTCTTAACTAATTACCACAACCCACTAGTAAATTGGTAAAAATAATGGTTCCCACTTGAAACACTAAAAGTAATCCTCACAATGAAATTACTAATTTACCCTTGCTCACACAATGACGAAAATGCCCCTGAGTCCAAAATGACTAAAATACCCTTCTAACACCGAATTCTAATAATCCCAACCAAAATACACACAGAGGCAATTAATCACATACAACCACATATAAACACATATAAAAATTAATTAAAATAAATCTAACAAAAATCGGGCTGTTACAAAAATGATTCCACCAAGCGACAAATCGCTAAAGGGAAATTCAAATTGTCCCAATGAAAAGCTCCAATAACCCAAACATTTGACAATGAAAATGGTTCCAAAAACCTACAGGCACACAACACATATCTCAAAAGAACACGCAAAGACTCCTTAGAATGTAGTCGGTGTGAGGTAGTTGGAAAAATATGCTCCAAAATGGTATGATGTAACGCCCTATTTATTTATTTGATTATTTTGGTTGAGTTTAGAGTCTTTTATATGATTTATATGATTTATGTTGATAAGAGACATGTTGTTGTGTATTAATATTTTATTAAGTGGCTTTATTTTATTATTTAGTAAGATAGGTTGGAAATTAGAATAATTAGACCTGAAGGGGGCTGAATTAGAATTAATTAGAAATAAGTGGAGTTAATTGGAAATCTATTGAGGTTAAGAGATATAAAAAAATAAGAGTCAAACAAGTTAGGTTTGCCAAGCTTTTGGGGAGAAAAGAGGAGAACCAAGAGAAGAGGAGAACCTATGGAAGGGAGAGCTTGTAATCCTGTAATCATCTAATCTAAGGTAAGGGTGGGACTATCATTCTCTAATCTTAGGTTATATAATTCTGAATTGAATTTAGCATGTAGTTGTTGTTGTTGTTTTGTGAATTTGGGAATTAGGTTTTGGGGTAGAAATTGGTTGTTAATAGAGTAGAAAATTCATTGAATTCGTGTATAACTGATGTTCAGGTTGTAGAATTATCATAGGTTGAGTTCCCTATCAAATTTGGGATTGGGGTAGATGAAAATTGGGTTTTTGGGGTGAAAAATCGTTCTTCCCGACAGAAGTCTGTCACGACTCGCCACGGCGAGTAATCTGCTCGTGAGGCGGGCTGTATCGTGACATAGAGCAGTGTTTGCTCGCCACCAGCTCGCCACGGCGAGTGGTCTAGCTCGCCACGGCGAGTAAGTCAGCCCGCGAGGCGTGTTACATAGTAGCAGTGTACATTTTCATGTTCTTGCGTCGTTTTCACACGTTTCTGTTTTGAATTAGCCTTTGGTGTGAACATGAAAGTTTTAGGTAATATTGTCAGGTTTCAAATGGCTTTGTTTTTCATGAATAACTTTTATTGATGAATTATTATATGAATGTATATATTGATGAATTACTATATGAATGCATATGTTGATTAATATGATGTTACATGATGTTGCTCATAAACGATGAATTATGGAATTATGATGTGGAGTCGTCGTTGTTGTTGATGTCGTCAATGTCATTGAAGTTGTACGTTGTTGTTGAATAAGTTGTTGAGTCCATGCATACTCATATAAAGTTGGGGGCTCATGCCTTGTTGAATGTTTAATCATTCATACCACGTTGATTTGAGAGCCTATGCTCTACACGTTGAATTGAGAGCTTATGCTCTAACACGTTGATTGGTACCACATGCATACTTCATAGTCAAGTCGTTGTTGTGTCAATGCATTGTCGTTGAGTTGTTGTCGCTGTTTTAATGTCAAGCAGAAATAATTGAAGAATTTTGTGAAGTATTATTGTTGTTTAGTTGTTGTTGTTTATGTTG
>Ga0315915_1007127_pt1 | contig 13488 bp, 5 predicted proteins | sample MpolbnodulesMG_FD_207738 | JGI IMG/M metagenome (GOLD analysis project Ga0315915, IMG submission 207738) | Medicago polymorpha root nodule microbial communities from Los Angeles, California, United States - branched nodules | ecosystem: Host-associated > Plants > Roots > Nodule | place: USA... | reverse complement strand
AATACTAAATGCAAATATATTATTTAATTTAAATAAATAAATTTTTCTATATATTAATTTTAAAATAATAAATATGATCATTAAACTAAATTTTTTTGACAAAATATTTGTTCTATGTACTTTATATTTTTTGATAAAAAAAATATATTTAAGTTAAATAATAATAGAGCTAGTTGCTAAAAATGATAAAATATAGCGTAAAAGAAAAAATACAGTAAATTTGGACGGAAAAATCGTAAGCAAAAATCCAAAATTTGGCAACTCATGACCATAAATATTTTCAGAGGCTAATTTGGTTCGTTATATATTTTGATTAAATTTGGTTCATCAAATTAAATACAAACCAAAATGAAGGAGAATTGATAAAGGACAATAAAGGAAAATAATGGGTTGTAATAATTAAAGGAGAATGTTACCATTGCCCTTGGGGCATTGGATAAGGGGATAAAAATAGAAATATAGTATTGGAAAATGGTGAAAAGTAATAAATTTAACTTTTTAAAAATCAAAATGTTGTTGAAACCAATGCAAACATGCTACTTTTGGTTTCCTTAACCATTGTCCTGAAGGCAATAGTTAACAAGACCCATAATTAAAATATAAAATTTAATGGAGAATTGATTCTCATGAACTTAAAAGCTAGCAATTGTAACATCTATTTCTGTAAACCAAACTTAACTAATTTTATATTTGACTTGTTTTTAAGAAGAATCATTTTTACAAAATGCCAAACACTACAAAATGGAATCACTTTTTATCTTGCCATTTAAACAAGTTAATATCTTATCACACTCACACAGTATCATTGTCCCATTACGTGTGTATTGTCCTCTGACTTTTTGACACAACTCTCTCACTTGTTAACTCATTTCCTAACTAAAGTTTTTTGTTTTCTCTTTGCCTCTTCATTTTTTAAACCAAAATTACTTCACTTTCCTGAATCTTGAGCCTTTTTATTACTATTACTATTTTTTAAAAATTTGAACACTTATTATTGGAATCTCAAACTTCACATGCTCATTTATTTCATTTCATGCAAATTTCTCTGCATAGTTTCTCAACTGAATAAGCACTTTTGCTTGATATATTAAGCACTTGAGAATTTGAAGCACTTGAGCAAAGTAGCAGCTTTCATAGCTTCTTCAGTGGATAAGCACTTTTGGATATAGCTTCTGAGATGAATCTTTGGTCTTCCTTTTTGCTGTCTTTAAGGTGATTACTTGCTTAAAAATCTTGTCTTTTATTGTACTTGCATAACAATTTGTGTTAAAAAAGTTAGCTTCTAGATCTGGTTTATGTTTTTGTTTTCAGTGATGTTCATGAATGCTGAGTCCTGTGTTTCTAACTCTGAAATGGGTCCCACATTGTGTGTTTGGTTTTAAATTTTCAATTTTCAAAGTTGTACTTCAACATGTTTGTTGGGTTGTTTTGTTTTTTTAGGATCTAAAGTTGTGAAGAAAACAAAATATGTTTTTAGTTCTTTTTAGGATTACTTTAAGTATTATTAGTATTTAAGTATCCTTTCTAATCTATTAAATGTGTATGGTGTGTGTTTGAAGAAAATTTGGGTTAGTTCATTTTGTTTGATGTAGAAATTTTAAGTAGTTCCTTTTTTGCCTTAATGAAGAGTTAGGAGAAAAGCTTTAAAAACTAAAAGCTTGCATTGGTTAGTAGTTGGTTGGAAAACTATATGTAATTGAGAATTAACTGCAGAAATGTTAGTACAAGTCATCAAACCTAATCAATAGTGAAAGTTATAGCTTATAAATTCCTAATCAAGCTGAAATTGTCTACTCATATGAATTAATTTTGCATTGAATATAATCCTCAAGTTCTTTTCCTTTCCTACTTAGCCAAAACCTTAGTATTTTTTTTACCTTTTAAAGAAAAGCTTAATTACCTAAGACATGGTTTGTGTTTTGCCAAAGTCTACCTAGTAATGCTATTATGGATCTATTTATTTGAGCTTATCTACTAGCATAAGCACTTGTGAGATAGTTTGGGAGAGCTTACGGAAATAGCTTATGACATGTCCATAAGCCATTTTCAGCTTATTTCCATAAGTTCTTCAGGATAGCTTATGAAAATAGCTTATATGAAAACAATTTGACTACATTTTATCTTTCGTTGTAGAAATAGTTTATACATAAGCGCTTAATTAGGTTGTTTATCCAAACAAATATGTATGTGACAACGGCCTTTATGTCTCTTTGATGATGCCGATGCTTCTTTAAATTAACCGGAATCATTCTAAATATTGTCATTGTAATTCCACAATCAAACTTTGTGATATAGTGCTCACTTTCTCACAGTACTGAATCCTAACTTTGATTTGTTTTTGTTGTCCTGAAGCAGGAAAATATGAAGGATGACAGAGATTACATTGAATTCAATTGTCAATATCTTATACCATACACTAAAAAAACTCTCCATGAAATTCTTCTCACCATTGCAAGCTTTTCTTTTTATCATTGTTATTCTTTCTCCTCTTGTTATTGCTGACCTGAATTCCGATAAGCAAGCCCTTCTTGATTTTGCTTCTGCCGTCCCTCATCGTCGCAACCTTAAATGGGACCAAGCTACCTCAATATGTACATCTTGGATAGGCATCACTTGCAATCCAAACAGTACTCGTGTAGTTTCTGTCCGGCTCCCTGGAGTCGGACTAGTAGGCACCATTCCATCCAATACACTTGGCAAACTTGACTCACTTAAAACTATTAGCCTCCGCTCAAACCTACTAAGTGGAAGTATACCTCATGATATTACTTCTCTTCCGTCTCTACAATATCTCTACCTTCAACATAATAACCTTTCCGGTGAATTACCAACATCATTGCCGTTGCAACTCAATGCACTTATTTTGTCATACAATTCTTTCGCCGGTAGCATTCCGAAGACATTGCAAAACTTAACGCAACTAACTCGATTGAGCCTTGAGAATAACTCCTTATCTGGACCGATACCTGATCTCCATGTAAACCTCAAACAATTGAATTTGAGCTACAACCATTTGAATGGATCTATCCCTTCATCTCTTCATAGTTTCTCAAGTTCTTCCTTTGAAGGGAACTCTCTCTTATGTGGATTACCTCTAAAGCCGTGCTCCGTAGTCCCTCCTCCATCGCCTCCTCCTACATTGGCTCCTCTAATACACAACTCGAAAAATAAACTGAGTAAAGGAGCTATCATTGCAATTGCTGTTGGTGGAGCTGTTCTGTTATTTTTCGTAGCTCTTGTCGTTGTTCTTTGTTGTTTAAAGAAAAAAGATAATGGAACCTCAAGAGTAGTTAAAGCCAAAGGTCCTAGTGGTGGTGGAGGAAGGACTGAAAAACCGAAAGAAGAGTTTGGAAGTGGAGTGCAGGAATCCGAGAGAAACAAATTGGTTTTCTTTGAGGGATGCTCTTACAATTTTGATCTCGAGGATTTGTTGAGAGCTTCGGCTGAGGTCCTTGGAAAGGGTAGTTATGGTACTGCATATAAGGCTATATTGGAGGAGCAAACGACGGTTGTAGTCAAAAGGTTGAAAGAAGTTGTGGTTGGCAAGAGGGAATTTGAACAGCAGATGGAGATTGTTGGAAGCATTGGAAATCACCCGAATGTCGTTCCACTTCGCGCTTATTATTATTCAAAGGATGAGAAGCTTTTAGTTTGTGACTATTTCCCAAATGGCAATCTATCTATACTCTTGCATGGTATGCATTTTCTGTTTCTCTTAATTTCAGTTTAGGCTTATGAAATTGAACTCTTTTTATTTTAGTCTTTGTTTGAGCTTATAAACATTGTGCATGAACATTGAAGTGTAAATGGTGTAATGTAAATGTGACAAAAAATTGATTTCTCACATATACAGCAATCTGTCACAATAATATGCACTTCTGCAAAAAAAAATGATATTTGATTAAGTTAAATTAATTTCATGTTTTCTTAATTGCATTGGAACTCTCCATTTGAATATTTATGATTGTTATCATCTGAACTTGATGACAGGTACCAGGACAGGCGGAAGAACTACTTTAGATTGGAACACACGAGTAAAAATCTCTCTCGGAATTGCCAGAGGAATTGCTCATTTACATTCAGTTGGTGGTCCAAGATTCACACATGGAAATGTGAAATCCTCCAATGTCCTCCTAAACCAAGATAACGATGGCTGCATTTCCGATTTCGGCCTGACGCCACTCATGAACATTCCTGCAACCCCTTCTAGAACCATGGGCTACCGTGCTCCTGAGGTAATTGAGACTCGGAAGCACACTCATAAATCAGATGTTTACAGTTTTGGTGTCCTTCTTTTGGAAATGCTTACAGGTAAAGCGCCTCAACAGTCTCCCGTACGCGATGACATGGTTGATCTCCCTAGATGGGTTCAGTCCGTTGTTAGGGAGGAGTGGACCGCCGAGGTTTTTGATGTGGAGCTAATGAGGTACCAAAACATTGAAGAAGAAATGGTGCAAATGTTGCAAATTGGCATGGCTTGTGTCGCGAAGGTTCCGGATATGAGACCTAACATGGAGGAAGTAGTGAGAATGATTGAAGAAATTCGGCAATCTGACTCGGATAACCGGCCGTCTTCTGATGATAATAAATCCAAGGATTTAAATGTTCAAACTCCATGATTAACTTGGCTGCCCTTTTTCTTGTGTTCCAAACAAATTGATTTATTGAACTTGTTTGTCTAGGAAGTAACATTCAATGGGATATAAAAGAAGATGAAACACTTCTCTATAATGGAATTACTTTGACTTATTTTGTTGTGATTCAATTCATGATTTTCATTCAGGAACAATTGTTCTTTAATTATTGTTAGTGCCACCAATAGATGTGCATTGCATCAAATAGAGTGATAAATATTATCCTCTCTTTAGTCTTGTTTTTCAGATGACACACTTTTATTATTGGATGAATTTTTTGAGTTTTACCATACAGAGTGATATTTATGTGATTTAGTCAGATTTATATAATTTTTTTAAAAAGAAATTATGAAAGTATTCTATTAGCACCGTCTCCCTTGGTCTATGAAGTACCGTCACCAACACAAACATGACATTAAAATATCAACATCGATAATAATTTAAGAAAATAAAAGTGATTAATAGTAATCATATGTGTTAGTGTTTGACCTGAACACTTGTCATATACATTTAAATGACGGATCCAAATTTGAATTATTTTTTTCGACTCTAATACGAAAAAAAATTCATGTCTTACCCCCTGTGAGTATTTTTTACGCAAATGACCTACTTTTAGATTACTTTTTTTTTCTTTTAGTGGTATGTACCACCACATTAGGTGACAGTACTGTCAGAAGTGAAGACACGCTTCACTGCCAAGCTGTCTTTTTTTGTCTGTTGCGCTATACCGCCACTTCTGGTGGCAGGAATCGCAGAAAGAGCCACGTGTCCTACTCTTCGCAGAAACCGAATATTAGTCGAGGTAATTTTTCGCGGCAAAGACAAAAAAAAGTAATCTAAAAGTGGATCATTTGTATAAATAATACTTATTGGGGGGTCAAACATGAAAAAGAAAATCGTATCAGGGTCGGAAAAAAAAATTCTCCAAATTTAGTGATGTCAAAATAAGTTGCAGTATATTTATATTTGTTTAGGAGTTGTGATCGATATTATGGACATTCTTCTTAATAATTCTTCAATGTCTTCGTCCATATCACTGGGCTACACTTTTAAAGATGTTTTAAATTTGATTTATTAAGATGTAAATGTAAACCATATGATTCAAACTATACTTTAGGTGATAAATTTGGAATTTGAGATTCTTTTTTGGCGGTGATTTTCTTTTTTGGTGGTGATGGAATTTGAGGTTTAATATATTATATATGGAATATGCGACCTATACTTTTTGGAACACTATATCTTGTATTTTAACAAAGAACTTTATAACCATTTTATCTTTCATTCTTTCTCCAACCATTGCATGCAGACGAGAATTTGTCTTTATAATTATTTATTGGTACCTAAAAGTTTTGGATGTTTTGTAATATGCTTAAATGGTGATGATGGAAAGCATTTGTGGTAGGATAAAGGTTTCAATGCTTTAGGATATTTTAGTTTGAGTGTCTCTTTCATGACAACTTTAGATGATTTTAATGGGGACTCTGTTCTCAATAAAGCTATTATGGTCAAGAGAAAAGAACTAATAAGGTTTATAGAGAGAAAAAAAGTGTTGCCAATTGATGAATAATGTCTCGATTGTGCTTATATAAACTCTACAAAATTACATCCAAAATCTGTAAACTTACTTTCAAATTTTAAATTATCTTTTATTTTATATTTTTAAGTTGCTTTATGTTACAAAATGTTGATACCATTGCCCTTTTCTTTATATTATGTTATTCTCTATTAAAGAAAAGGGGAATGTTAAAAAGTGTATGAACATTGGTTAAACGTAAAAAAAGTAACTTTTTATTAAAAAGTAATGTAATTATTACTTCATAAAAAGTGACAATTTATATATTTTCAAGACGTACATTCTATTTTTGCATTCTTTAACCAGTGCCTAAAAAGCATATGTTAGCAAGACAAAAAAACAATCAACAATTTTTATAATCATCATCTTAATCAACTATCTAGTGCTTCTAGGTAGAAATTCATATTTGGAAACTAAAAAATGCTCACCTTCAACCACCCATATATAATAAATAAATCATCTTCAAGTGGGATTGGGATTATTTTCTCAAATAGGATTTCTCAATTGTTGATGCAAATGGAATATTATTTACGACAAACTATATAAATGTGTCCGAAGTGGTCTTCTCTCACGTCTAGCTATTGATGATTTGGATACACAAGTTTTAATTGTCATTTTTTATTTATAAAAGATATTTATTTCATATTATTAAAAGCTGTTTATCAGTTGCTTGATACATTACAATATGCAAGGATTAAAGTTCAAATAATCCAGTGCCCTCACTTTTTCCTTATAACCTAGAAATTAGAGTCTAATACATCAATTTTATCCGAGTAAATAAAATTTAACATTTTACTTAGGCATCATTTTAATTTCCTCATAAATTCTAAAAAATTTCAAAAAAATTGTTTATATTGCTCTTCTTTAATTATAAAAATTATATGAAGTTTATTTCTCTTTCTTTTGTTCCACGTAAAAATATTTTCCTCTTTGACCAAACTTTTGATGAAGTGCTATTTTCAGAAAACATTCCAATTATCTTTACCATTTCTTTTCGGTTTCACTGGTTTATGCTCACTACTCTGTAGCTTTTACAACTACTGCCTTGCCATTCTGGCACTACTTTACAGTCCTGAGTTTTTTCTAAATTTTTTTTATCTCTGTTACACTACCAACTATGCAATTTTGTCACCTTCCAACAAAGATTTTAACGTGGTTTTTTTTGGGTATAAAAGGATAAAATCATAACAAGGAAAGGGAGGCTGGAAGGAAAGAAAGGAAACAAAAAAAAAGAGAAAAAATGTAGAGAGGACTTGAACTAGTAGCTTCCACACCTTGCTTGACTCACGCACATCACTAACTACTCCATCTTGGTAATGGTACCCCAAACCAAAACACCTCCATCTCTTTAAGCCTTCAATAGCACCTTGTAACATGGATAGAACCACATATTTCATGAAACCATAACCCACCCCTCAACCAAAACTTGTTATAAACATCCAACTTAAAATACCACGGGGATGTTTAAAGTATTATATTCGTCAAAAAAAAAATGGTACTATTATTATGAATAAAAGTAAAAAAAAAGGTAAAATGTCATGTATGTAAACAAAATTTGAAACCAGACAAATTACAAGCAACAACAATTTTGACAAACAAAAAAAAAAGAAACAATGGAACATCTCTTCCCTTTTTTTTTTTGTTGAGGGAGGAACCTCTTCTTCCTCGTTCTTCCAATTCTCATCCCTAACCGGAGTTGTGTAAATTGCGTTCCCAAGACTAATTATTGGCTTCTTGATCACTTTTTCCATCATTTTTTTTTTACATTTTCAGTAAATGTCTTAATGTTTCTCCTACTAGGAATTTGTTTGGTCTGCAATTTTATGCAATCAAAATCCGAAATCTGATATCTCTTGAGCAAATCAAACCTTTGACTATTTTATGTTGGAATTGGACGCGGTTTTGAAATCTTCAACGGACGCATAATTAACATTTTCGGTGTATAGAGAACATTATGAACGTCTTTTTTGTGGTATTCTTTAGAAAAGGTAGAGAGTTCAACCAAGGTCTCTTTAGCCGCATTATTCTCCCTATTAACATTAAATTTTGATATGCCTTTAGCAGAACTAAAAGTTGCATTAACAGACAAGAAAATCCAATTAGTATCTTCACTTCATCAAACAACAAAAAAAAACTTGAAACTGAAAAATATTCAAAAAAACAATGTTTAGATTTGTTTCATTAAAAATAATAAGAACTTGTAATAGCATAAGTTCATATTATTTTTACTATGGCAAGTTTTCATTCTTTTTTGTTGGTTATCGCTTAATTAAACATATGTGAACTTCTTTTTTTTTTAGTTTTAAATTTTTTGTTTGACACAATGAAGATACTGAGATTTTTGTTTCTGCATAAAGCTTTATAATTACTGCATGAGGCTTAGCAGATTTCATGTCAATATATAGACAGAACAAAATGGGCTTAAAAGCGCTTTGTTAAACTCTCTCCGCAATTTCTAAGTGATGAGTCTCGAAAAAGATCACCTAAGTGATGTGCATAGCATTCTCACTATATTGAGAAATGTTGGTTGTCCTTCAACAAAAGATTTTAAAACTGTGTATGAGTTCAAAAAGAAAGTATGTTTGATTTGGTAAAAAATATCGGATTCTTGATTTTGACTGTCGATGTCAGTGCGTCACACAATGTTTTTAGCGTCTTTTAAGAGTTGTTTTATAGTAAGTTTTCTTCCGTTTTAGTTGAGTTTTGTAGTAATTCAAAGAAATAGTAAAAAAAAAATATCAATTTTGAAGTCAATTTAACCCCTTTTTTCCAAGCACACCAAAAGCTTCCAACCCAGCTAGGGATTTATTAGGCATAAAACCAAAAATAAAATAAAATTGGCTTGTAGTTAATCTTATCAATATTCAAAGTTTGTTTTTGATGGGTTTTAGAATATATTTTTTTTTGTTTAAACTGCCTTCTATGCTTCTAATGCAGTGTGAGGACTTCAACTTCATGTTTATTTGTATTTTAAAGGAAAGAGAGCAATGTTAAAAGAGAAGGAGGTATGTGTTTATTTATTGAGAATTTAAGGGAGGTTATTGTCTATTTTAAAATTAGAGGGGGTGTCTATGTCATTTAAACAAAACTCAGGGGAGGTGAGTGTATTTTTCTCTAGTTTTAACGTACGATCAAACCTTCAATGATCATCAACTCACCTAAAACAATAGGGGGTTGTGATGAGCTAAGACATTGGTCAAAGCTATTTTGTGAAAACGTCTTGACTTTAAGTAAACAATTGGTCATAGCTATTTTTCTCTACCTGTTATAAGATTTTAAAGGACTCAATGAAATTACTACAATGATTTTTTTGATGTACGAGGTTAATCCCTATAAACCGCATCAAGCAGTTCTTATTATGGGTGAAGGGGACAAACTACAAATTTTGGTTGGTTAAAACCAAAGAATATTTTTATCTGAAGATCAAAATGCGTATTAATGAATATATTGACACGCGAAATTATACGGTGGATTTTCTATTTACTTTTATTTGTTAACCTTTTTTGAGGGAAATATACGAAGTTTGATTGGGAAATAAGTAAACGCTAGATCAAAAATTGTTTCATAAACTTGACTAAAAAAATCGAACTTAAATTCTTTTAAACAATTTATTTTTGGTGGAACTTACTAACCATTTCATTTTTATCTTCGACAGGTAACACTAGTCGCAACCCCTGAATCTTCTAAACATGTTGTCATACAATCCTATCCTATGAATAAACATTTTGTTCCTTTTATTTTATTTAATAAACTGTTGTGATTTTAATTATTTTTTATACCAATTTACTTTTTCAAGTCATAATATTTAAAATCAATTTATTTTAATTTGATAATTAATTGTTTAAATAGTTAAAAAAATTATTGTTTTTGACTGGATCAATGTCCAGTCCATCAACGGATTAACAAAAATGGATGCAATGTTGACGTTGTGTTTTGCTGATGCAGCTTTTTGGCTATTGAAATTTTTGTACTTTTATATCATTATTTATTATTTTTGAGAATATGGTTTTTAATTAATATGGTTATATCATTATCAATTTTTATAGAAAAGCTTCATTACCATATACCAAAAAAAAAGCTTTATTACCTTATACATAGTTTGTGTTTCCTAAAAGTTTATCTAATTCTTTTGGTTTGATTGGAGGACTTATGTGATCTTATATCGGTCATAAGTATTTGTGAAACTCTTGGGATGAAATTATGAAAACAACTTATGACATATCTATAAGCTGTTTTTAACTTAATTTCATAAGCTTTTCCTCAAAAAAAAAAAAAAACTTAATTCCATAAGCTCTTTAGGATATCTTATAAAAACACCTTATAAAAAAATAATTTGATTTTTTTTTATCTTTTGTTGTAGACATGACTTATATATAAGATCTTACAACTATCTATATGTCTCTTGTTTGAAGTGGATGCTCCTTTAAATTAACTTAAATCTTTGTAAATACTTTTTGAAATCCTCACATTGATTTGTGTTTATTGTGCTAAAGCATGAAAATATGAAAGATGAAAGAGATTACTTGAATTCAATTGTCAATATCTTAATCTTACACTAAAAAAAACTCTCCATGAAATTCTTTCACCTACATTGCAAGTTTTCCTGTTTATCATTGTTATTCTTTCTCTTCTTGTTTTTGCTGCCTTGAATCTTGATAAGCAAGCCCTTCTTGATTTTGCTTCTTCCGTCCCTCATCGTCGCAACCTTAAGTGGGACCAACCTACCTCAATATGTACATTTGGATAGGCATTACTTGCAATTCACACCATACTCGTTTTGTTTCTAACAAATAGCATGTTAAGTTATTTTTCTTTTCACATTTTTGGCATCTTAGTTGATTTATTGACTGTTCATGGTGTAAGCTATAAATTTTCAAAAGAACTTGTTTATTTGCTACTTATTTTCATTTGAGAGTGGAATGAGATACTATCATGGCAATATGGCAATAGATTTTTTAATGTTTTGCGTCTATTAGCTGCAAACATATAGTTAAAAACTTGTCTATTTTGATGTTTATTGTCATTTTAGGAAGTAATGTGATACTATAGTTTTAAGAGTTTTAACTTTGCTGTTTTTCTTCTTCACTAGCTCTTTAATTTGTTGGATTTGCAGTTTCTTTAATGGCTCAGTGGTTTGTTCTCCTTATTACACTGGCAGCTACAACATCAACAATTGCTTCCTATGATGCATTACCTGCCTATGACAGTTTTGTTGTTGCCGTGTATTGGCCACCGGCCATTTGTAGGCCTGCATCATTGTGCAGTCCTCCATCAACAAACACATCTCGATGGAAACAATTGTTTCTACTCCGAAGCTTGTGGCCTCATGTGCCTCATATAATCAAGAGGCCCATGCCGATATACTGTCAGGGGCCTGATTTTAACATATCTTTGGTGAGTATGTCTTACATAAAATTACAATTTCTTCATTTTATCTTCCTGATACTCTGATGCACAACCTGAATGCTGCCTGGCCAGGTTTGTCTGGGAATAATGAGGATATTTGGAGGTCTTAGTGGTTGCGACATGGGAGATGCTTGTCCCATAACTTAGTTGAATAATTCTCAAAAGGCAGTGGCAGCTTATACTGGATTTGAGCCTGCAATTGCTTGCAAAGGAGGAGGAAGTATGCCACTAGAATTGGAAGAAATAAGATTATGCTTTAATTTGACAAACAACTATATATCCTGTCAAGAACGCGATTTAGGTTGTGTATCTCCACTAGTATATTCGATTTCCCTACCCGGAAGAATCTACACAGCCGTTGGCCATCTCATCTTCTCTCCGGTTAAAGAAGTTTTTCACTTCACCCGAAACACTTTATTCTCTCCTTATTCCGCTCGTGTTTCATTTCCCCTTTTTCCAAACAACCAATTGAAATGCAGCTCAAAAGGAAACTTGGTGAGCTCTCTCAAATTATATCACACCATGGGTTATTATATGATGTTTAATTTTTACAAGAAATTGCTTTGAGAAAAGTCTTGATAGAAGAAATGTTTTGAATTTTGTACTGATTTTAGTAGGAAGTAGGAGTGTAGTAGGGAAATTGCTCTATTGGCCCTTCGGTTTTGCTCAAAAAACCCCTCGATTATCGGAGCGTGAGGTCCGATTGCATAAAATCTATCAGGAGATATCGTCTGATCGGCTTTTTTAGCATCAGAAGCTATCTCCCGATCAGCCTATTTCAAAGGTGTAGCAAATCCACGAGACGCATAGACCAATTATCGAGTAGTATAGAAAAGAGGTAAACAATCCCAATGGGCTTTGGCTTGTAATACTGGTATCAGAATCTGTAACTAACGGAACTATAAGAAACTTAGTGTGTTGTAATCAAGAATATCAAATATAGATAACAAAGACAATTACATTTTCCCTCTTTTTCCCTTATGGTTTCCTACTATTTCTAGATTCATATTACGAGGGTGCCTAATAGAGTCACCAATCCTAAGGTCACCACATTGTTGTGAATAATAGGAAGGTGCCTAACAAAAAAGACTTGTTTATGTAACTTCTATTTTGTATAGAAATTTCTGAGCTTCCAAGGATCTCATGTATAGGAAGTTCAAGTCACATACGACATGTAAATTACCTATGTGCAATTTGATCCTCATCCATGTAGGGATCCTCCCTTATTTAGCTTCATCATGCTAGAGAACCAGTATCAAGTTTCTTTGTACAAACAAATATTCATATAAACTCTTTGAAAGAAAACGACGTCATTACTACAATAGAGTTTTCTCATACTTCCTTAAAATTCGCAGTTTTACTACTTTCACCCCCTTCCATTCTTTTTCTTCCCATCTCTTGAGTGACAAATTCAGGTAAATAAAGCTTAATTCAATTCAAGGAGCAACAATTTAAAAGTTCATTATTGAAAATATTCTAAAATAACAAAATAAAAAATCAAACCCCACAGAAGAAAAAAAAGAATAATACATTAATTATTGTATATAGAAATAATAAGAGCAAATAATACCCTTTTGAAAAAAGTGAATGAATGTGAAATGATACCTCTCGAAAATAAAAACTAAGGGGCCGTGTGATGGTTAGGATAGGATAAAGACATGATATAATATGTAATAGGATAAAGATAAGATATGATATTGACAAGATAAACACTATCCTATCATGTGTTTGATACGCACATGATAACAACCCGTATAACATTATTTTATCATATTAAATAACAAAATTACGCTTATAATCAATTACATTTTTAACATATTTTAACAGATTTTTATATTGTCTATATTACAAAAACATCAAACAAAGAAGAAAAAT
>Ga0315915_1007116_pt1 | contig 13498 bp, 7 predicted proteins | sample MpolbnodulesMG_FD_207738 | JGI IMG/M metagenome (GOLD analysis project Ga0315915, IMG submission 207738) | Medicago polymorpha root nodule microbial communities from Los Angeles, California, United States - branched nodules | ecosystem: Host-associated > Plants > Roots > Nodule | place: USA... | reverse complement strand
GAAAATAAAAAATAGGAAAAATAAAAGAAAACAGGAAAATGCACATCCTATAAGACTTACATCCAGAAACAAGACACAACAACATTGGCAAAAACAACAACAAACAATGTAGCACCATTAACTATGTAGCCATTCAAACCAACAGCACTTGAATCATCAGCCGGACTATCCGAAGACCCTTTCGGAGCATCAGAAGCCCGAACACTTTTCTCCGGCTTAGTTGGTGCAGGAGCCTCCGCAGGCGCAGCGGTCGGACCTTGTCCAAAAAGTGCCATAGGAAGAAGCACTTGATCAACCTGATACACTGCAAGCTGATTATCACTATAAATAGTATTAGAAACAGTTGTATCAATCACGCCAGTTGTTACATTAACTTGATTTCCAGAAGTAGTAACATTAAGAGGATACTCTCCATCATCACTGTTTCCGGCTTGTGTGTGTAGAGGGTTACTTGCAGTTTGAAACTGTGATATTGTGTAAAGTGTTGGTAGAATATGAAACTGTAGAAGTTGAAGTTGGTTTTGTGTGCTGATTGAGTTTAGTGTTCCTGATTTTAAGCTTGAGAAGGCATTATCTGTTGGTGCAAAGATTGTTAGGCCTTGATTTGAGTTGTTGAGTTGCGAATTGATTCGATCGGATACTTGTGTTGCTTTTAGTAGCTTGATGAATGTTGTGAATTGTCCTGCTTTTTCTAGGACTTTGGTTATGTTTAATGGTCCTGATGGTGCTGGTGATATAGCTGGTTGAGCTGAAATTCTTTGAAACAGTGTCACAATGATGAATACGTTGAGAAAAAAGAGAGGAAAGAAATTGAATAGCTTAGCCATTGGTATGAAAAAAACTAGAAGATTAGAAGAATGTGTTTTGTTTGAAGTGGAATGAAGGGTATGTGGTACACATATTATATAGCATCTTGTTATGAAAAAATTGGATTGATAATTAAATGTTTGGTGAAAGGTTGCAATTAGTATAAGGTGGAAAGAGGCTCTCAAACTATTGATTTTTCTTACAAAGGCAAGACATTGCAGGGTGGGAGGTAGACTTTGTTTGAAATTCATTTTCTTGGACTTTCTTTGAATTCTTGTAGGGACCATGATAATAATTTTGACTTGATATTTGCCAAAGATTGTTGAGGTAAGGCATCTTGATCATATGCTTGTAATGTAAGAAACGTGCTTTACAGAATTTTTTGCTTTGTGTAGAAGTGATTGGGTGGGTGTTGGTTAAGGAGGCTCATTTTGATGTATGCTAGCCATATTTTTATTTGTTAACTAGACAAGGTAACATTTTTTTATCACTAAATATAAGTTATGAGACTATGTAACATTTTTTTTAGTGACCGATCTCTACACGAGACTTATCAAACACGTGGGTGTAATAACTAACATCAAACGAAAATCTCATTCAAACTAATTAATTATTTTTTATGTTTGGAGTCAAACCAAAACAAATAAATTTGATTTCGATTGGTTCAGGTATGAGGTTACGTACGTCATTTAAGGTTGATCATTTGAAACTCAAAATAAACCCTACATTTAGTGATTTTTTGTTGGAAAATTACAGTCAACTCTCTAAGGTTTTATTAGCTTAACCAAGGTTCTGGGTTCGAATCCAGCCTTGGGCATGCAGCAGCGTTAAAACTCTTAGGGAGAGTTTGCCGCCCATTTGGGTTCCACAATGCTCGAGGGATTAGTCTCTGCAGTTGCACGCAGAGGATACCTGGTTTACTCCCAAAAAAATGCCACACACCCTCTCTGGTTTTTAAAAATCATTTACCTCTCCTGAAAATTCACTCCGCTTATCTCTACCGTTTGCCAACCTCTATTGAAACAGAAACGGCTGAACTGCTTCCTCTTCCTATGAGTTTTTTTCATAGTTCCATCAGAACTCATAGTTTCAATTTTTGTTAGACTTTGTGTTGCTTTTGGATTTCCAAACTGTTGTATTTGGATTTTCAAACTCTATTATCTACCAAAGTTGTTACTAGGTTGAGTCACAACCAGGTCGTTCTCTTTAAGACGTTTTGTGGCACTACCCAAAATTGTGCAAGACAGACTATCAACCACACCGCCTCCAAGATAAAACAAGCTCAGCTACAACTGATAGATTAACTACTGCACTGCAGAAAACCGTTCGAGAATTACACCTCCAATATGGTACCAAACCATTCTTTTAATACTGAAACCACTTTATTATGGTACACTCTACTATGGTGCTGAGACCACTCTATTATGGTGTTACACCATTCTAATTATTAACTTCTCCAACTATGATACTATGATCACTCAAATATGGTTTTACACCATTCTAACGTCTAACTTCTTCAAGAGTCGAAGAAGAATATATTTTAAGATCATTCATAATTTTGAAGGGACATTATACTGAAAAATGAACTATGATCTTAAATTATTATTTACTCTGAAGGACATAAAAATATCAAAGGGACTATGAACTTAAGACCATTCTTAATTCTGAAAGGACATTAAACCGAAAATGGACTATGGTCTTAAGAACACTCTTAATTCGGAAGAGACGGAAAAAGGGAGATGAAGAGAAGAAAAACTCGTCAACACAAGTCAAGAAAGGGAGAAGAGAGAAAGAGTTCCCGACAACTCAATGAAGCTCTTTGGTGTTTTTTTGAACTATGTGAGCTCTCCTTTTATAGGGAGAGTTTGTAACTAATTTAGAGAAACTTAAGAATTAAGTAAACTTAAAAATTAAGCAATCCACAGATCAGCTCAAGTAACAAACTAATCGGATAAGTTCAAAAAGAAACAAGCCCACAAGATTAGCTGAAACAAACTAATGAAGGAAAGATAGGAAATTCGGTTGGATTCTCAATCTTATCATAACAAACATAACCTAAAATTATGGGAAGTGATATTCATGAATAAAGAATAATAATGATTATTATTTTCATCAGGTATTTAAAATTAAATACCACTATTTAAGCACTACTAATGTGTGTGTTTTATTTTATGTGAGACCTCCACACTCTATTTTTTTAATTCACACAACACTAGATCAAAGTTTAATTACTTTGTGTTTAATCTTCCAACCTTCCAATTTATTTCGATATTCACACCGATGTTTCAACACTTTGTCCTTATTTTAAAAAGAATGATTGATCTTTAGAGCATCCACAATGGTAGTTCCCTAACAAGGACTCCTTAAATGGGTCTCACGTGACACATCACTTATTTATAATTTTTTAATAAAAGTATATATTAAGGGCTCAATGACTCCAATGAAAAATACTTAAATATGTCCCACTATCTTTACATCATTAAACAAAAATAATTTACTTATTACTCTTTTTTACAAGTGGGACCAAGTAGTACATATTTTATTACTCCTTTATGCAAGTGGGACCAAGTAGTACACATTTTATTATTTTTTTCAACGTGGGACCCGTTAGTTACCCAGGAAAGATAGGGTCCCTATATAGTTGTACGTTCTTAACGGAGATTCATTTTTTCTTCCTCCAATGAAGAGTCCTTAACAGGGAATAGTCCTTATTAAATAAGGACCTCCATTGAAGATGCTTTACAATTTCTTATTTTAACAATTTATACGTGTAAAATATGGTCAAAAACATTTATACGTGTAAAATGGTTGGTGAAATAGGGAAAGTGTTTAAATGAGGAGCACTGGAGTCTGGACACAGAAGTGCCATTTTCTCAAGTATCTCAACACAAGACCAACTTTGCGTTTCTTGTATTGCGTTGTGCGGTACAACATGCGAGCATATTACTCTTGTAATTCAAGTGAACAAGACTAATGATTATTCTCCTTAAAAAAAACAGACTAATGATTATTTATCTAATACTCCAAGAAAAAATTTATTTATTCTTTTTTTGAAAGAAAGATTTATTATTTTTATAGTCACGTGCGGAAAGACGGTCAATCATGTGTCCGTTTTTTCGCTCTTTTTATTGCGTAAACGTGTATAGATTATCAACGATATTTTATAAAAAATTTGCGTGTAAATTAAAAACGATGTTTTATAGAAATTTTTTGATATAGATTAAATAAATTACACATCAATAAACACAATTAAAACTTGCTCGTTCTTGAATTTTTTTAGTACCTTCATTATACACAATAACTACTATATCAAATCATAATTTATTTATTACATACATAAAATTAAATCCTATATTAAAAGTTCACAAATTCGTCGATTTCAGCTTTAGTATTGTTGAATTTATTTTGTTTTTAACATACTCTTCCAATTTGAATGATATGATATCTTTTTTATAAAAAAAAAAAAAAAAAAGATAAAAATTACATTTGAACTTAACTATCTATCTATATATCTTTGTAAAAGAAACTTGAGTTGTTCTCATGCAAACTTTGTGATGATATGACACTCTAGAAAAAACTTTCTATCATCTCTCAAATCTCTTAATTTCATCTCTAATTAAACACACCCACTATATTTTATATTTTAGTAGTGCTTTATTGGACATCCCTTCTTAGTCCAATCCAATAAATTAGGTAACAACTTAAGAAATTTTGGCATAAACCAATTAAAACCACAAACCCCACTATATATTGATCCACTACTATATATAGCTTAATCTCTTCATTTTGATGTCCACTATACTTATTTGATTAGGATTTTAAAAGACTATTTTGGCGCAAAAAAAAATATTATTTTAAAAGACTTGGTGTGATTGTATAGACTTTGTGAGATTTTAAAAGATTTTATTCAAAGGACTTTTCACAATCAAGATTTTTAAATCAGGATTTTAATGGATTTATAACATAAACTTTTAAGATTTCAAAGGATTTTATGAGATTTTAAGATTGAAAGGATTGTATGATTTTTAAGAAAAATTCGATATTACAAGAGTGAATTTTTTTTTTTTATCAAATCCTAATATGGTTAACAACAAAATAACATAATGTTGCCTGCCTTGTTAATGTATGGTAAAATAATAACAACAAAAAATATCAGCTAAAAAACCCCAAATAATTATAATAAATTAGAAAAGCAAATTGACTTGAAAAAACTTTACACTTATGAATCTGTAGTATTAATAGTGAAATGAAAGGCAACTAGTATCGGTAAGTAACGTGCACAACAACATGTTTTCTTGACTGGAACGTGAACAAGAGCAATGAGAACTGAGAGGCAATAATATAAAAACTTACAGGTGTATCATGAACATGGAATAATTACGATGAAGGATAATAAGAAGAGGCTATGAGTGTGGAACGACAAAACAAAAATATAGATGTCTTAAAAACCGTCAAGGCTTTTGTGAGATTGTTGAATGAGCATGTCATGTGCATTTTCAACTAAAAAGTCCCACAAAATTCATCATACAAAAGAATCCATTAAAATGATCTGCAGATTGTTGAATATCAATGGATAATCTTAATTGAATACCATGAGATTTTGTTGCCCTCAATAAAAAATTTTGATTGTCTTGATTGAATACCATGAGATTTATTTATTTTCTATAAATGTCTTGATTGAATACCACAAGATTTATTTATCCTTAAAAAGTCTTTTAAAATTCCTTAAAATCTTAATTCAATACACCCCCTAAATTCCTTCAAAAATAATAATGTCATCGTTGCCCCACTGTTTATTGCATGTATAACCATTCTTTCCCCAATCCAATAGTATACGTTTGTTTTAACGCCAAAGAAAAGAAATTTAAAGAGGCACGCATTAATAATCCTTAATATGGATGTTCTAATGGGTACACTTTAAGAATTCCAACGTATGCAATTTTTCAAGAGATATATATTATTAATCATCTTTACCATGGCTGTTTCAATGGTCACACTCTAAGAATTCCAGCCTCCACACATCCACACAATTGAGTAGATATACAATCCTCTTTATAACGAGTTTAGCAAGAATTGGATTATTTTGTCAAAAAAAAAAAGAAGCAAGAGTTGGATTATATAACTGTTGTTGTTTATCAGGGGGAAAAAACAATTGAAGGCTTTGGCAAGATAAATCACATGTTTGGTACTGATTGTTCGAGATTTTGTTTCAGGTGTTTGAAAATTTGCAGTACTACTATTGTTTCACATGACATGACTCTCTCTCCATACAAAAATCTCAGAACCACGAGAATTAGAAGGTATGTGTGTTTGGTGGTTTTTTTATACGTATTTTTTCATATAACTGTGTACCGCTATAAAATCAAATTTATGATTATTTCGTACATGACTATATGATTATTTCGTACATGACTATATGATTTTATGCATGGTGCTAATTATTTTATAAATTTTTATTGTGGATCATGGTGAGTTTCTCCAACTAGCTCTTGGGTGCTATTGATCATGGTTTTGTGTTTGGGTTTACATTTTCCCACCATAAATTGGTTGATATGTTTTCTTAAAAAGAAATTCATATATGCCACACATATAACATAGAAGATTATATATAGACAACACATTATTTTCTTAGACTAATGCAATTTTATTTTTCAGATTTTATTCATAACAATAGAGAGAGGTGTGATCTTGTCAAAAAAAGAATAGAGAGATGTGTGATTACTAAGATGTACTTTTAACTGTATGTCTTATAAATTTTTAAGATGTACTTTTTATATCTATTAATTTATTTTAATAGTTTTCTTCCTTTTCACAACTATTTGTTGATGGCCTTTTTGATAGTTGAGTCAAAGTATTTTTTTTTTCCTCGTGATTTATTACTGAAAATCCATAGCTGACTTTTTTCATTAGAATTGTGATATATTTTTGGAGTTAGTATGTCATGGTCTTTACCTAAAATTTAGTTTCTTTTGAAATACTTTTATACATTGATTAGGATATTTTGGTCATCTTACATTTTCATAGAACGTATTATAGTTAGGTTTGTTATCCAACTCAAGATGACTATTTTTTTAGGAATTCTGATCAACATTTATAAATAAAAATCGTTTTTGTTATCCAATTTAGGTTTGCATGAAATTTCATCTCAAGCTCAAATAAATTGAAGTTTTCTCGAATATTATAAGTTAAGTTGATTTATATTTTCAGGAACTTAATTTGGTAAAGCTTACCATTTTTCTAAGGCAGTCATATGTCTCGCTGAGCCATGTATACATGTATTATATTCTATGAGAGTAGTGGAATTTTGAGCAATTATTTATGTGTCTAACTTTGAGTTATTCTTAAGTTAGAATAATGATGATTAGTCGCCTCTAAAAAAGCTTCATACTTCTCTTATTCCATTTCATAAATAACTTAACTTAGTTTGAGTTACAAAGATTCCCATTTTTATCTCAAACTTGGATAAATTGAAGTTTTATTGAATCTCAAAAGTCATGTCTATTCATGTGTAAAAGTTGCATTGTACTTATACTATATACTACGAGGGTTATGAAATTTGAGCAATTGTTTGTTAGAAGTAAATTATCAATTCGGTCTTTGAAATTGTATTATTCAGTCAATTCAATTCAAAAATAGCTGGTCAATTTCTCCTAATTTTTCACCATAATGTTAATGATTCAATATTTGTTTTAGGAAAAAAAATAGTGCATATTTCAATAATTAGTTGGAAATAAAGCCAAATTCATGATATGCTAGATGAAAAACTGTGTTGGTCTCTTTATTTTCACTCACAAAATTTGTACACTATATTAAAATTCAACAATATTGGTCTTGCCTTAATATAATAGCTTGAGAAGTGATGAGAAGGTAAACCAAAAGACAAACAAAAATATGAATTAATCAAAGTGACGAGGAGGTAAACCAAACTGTTAGCTAAAATAATTTTGAAAAATAAATGTCAGAATAAAATTTCAGAAATGAAGGTTCGATAGGAAAAAGTTCAAAATAAACTAATTTATCATCATAAGGATTATCTTTTCAATAACCATGTTAGACCTTAAATAAAAAATAGAAAAGTAAGGGTAAAGGTAGGTAGTTAGGTCACGTTGTGTAATTTCAAAGAACATGGTCAAAAGATGAAAAAGACAAAACCACCAAAGATTAATCATATCCTAACATTTATCCTTAAAATATTTACACAAATCTATGATATAAATCAATACAAATTCTCATATGTTTTAAGGAATACTTCTATTTTAGTATAAATAAATATTAAAATAGTCTTACCACTACATTTGAAGATATTATAAATAAATATATATGTGATTATACTTAGCCCAAATTTTATTTTCTCAAGTACAAGTTATGATCCAACTCGTGCAACGCACAAGTTAAATACCTAGTTAAAAGTTAAAATGATTCTTATAGATTGTGGGGTTGAAAAAAAATGTGTGATATGTATGGATTTCATGTCATGTTAATAGCTAAAAGTGTACAAGATAAGGACAGGGTCGTCCCCGACAATTCGGAGGCCCCGTTATATTCTTGACAATTTTTCATTTAAAAATAATTGAAAAAATCTAAAGACTTTTACCCACAGACAAATAGGCATTTACTTAGGGATAATGCATAATTGACAGCAAAGTTACTGTCTTTCAGACTTTTACCTACGAAAAAGGACATTTAGTGACGGATTTTGGCCGTAGGTACAAGTTTTTTTTCGTTTTTCCCAAATTTTGAGGCCCCTCTAAGTTTTAGGCCATGTGCAAAGGGCCTTGATGCACTTGCACTAAGCCGGCCCTGGATAAGGATAGGGGCAGTTAGGAATTAAAGTTTGGGGGGACCAAATCCAATAATTTAGTAAAAAAATAAATCTTCAGTGCTCAATATATACACATAATTTAAGAATTTTTAAGTAAAAGAAATGAATGAAATTGTTTTATCCTTAACCATCTTTCAACTTAAATCTTTGAGTTAAATTTAGTGGCAAACCAATATTGTACATAGACTTTCCAACTTAATAAACACTGCAAAGAAATATATTAAGTCAAAAAGGAAAAATTTCAAGAATGCTAAGATAAAAATGAGTCTAATATCTAATTTGAACAACATACATGTTATGCTAGTACTTGCTAGTAAGAAACATGAAAATGTTGAGGGGACCGTGGCACCCCTTGGCCCCCTAGTGGCTCCGCCACTGGATAAGGGGACACTATAAATAAAACTATTTGCTTCTGTATTTCATTTCATTGCCATCATTTTAGAGTACACAATTACAACTTCAAGGTCGATGTAATTAAAGAAACAAATACAATTTATTCAATGTATGCACAAAAACTTATTGATAACTTCTGGTATATTCCAAAATAAGGAATATTATACAATTATTTTGCTAGCGCAATAACTCATTATTATTAACCAATAATATTTACACAGTAGCCTTTACGACACCTAATATTACTTTTGCTGAATTGTGGAGGAGGACAATCTTTATCAGTAACACAAGGAGGATCTATATGGTAGTAAACATTATCATATATTGTCAGGACAATAACTATAGAAATAAATAGAATTTGAACATAAAAAACTTTAGTATTTTAGTCATGTTTTCCCCCTCTTCATATAAATGATGGGATATGATTTGATATATTTATAACGTATGAATTCCATGTTAATATCGTTATTAAATGTCTATATTAGTTTAAGAATTTATGAAGTTTTAAAAACCGTTCATAAAATTAGAATCATTATTAAATATCTATATTAGTGTGTTGTATTTGTCCCTTTGCACTTAGATAGGGGTTAATAATTTAATATTACTTAACTAACTAATCAATGCTTTTTTAACCTTTCATGATAGTACAGGGTAAAAAAAATAAAAATATCAATTGTAAGGTTTTATAGAACCACATAGATTCAAAGAACAGTATTCATGTATTATGTTTTGAAGATAATGATAACAAATTTGGAAAGTGGACCAAACCTAACAAATATAAAATACTAAGTTATCTTCTCCACAAGAATGTCGTCAACAAAGAATTTCACTATAAAAGAGATTAAAGGGGTTGTATTTTTTAATTGTGTGCTCAATGGAAGCAGTGGTTTGAAGAAAAGTAAAATATTTCAATTCATATGTTAGATGACGATTAAGGTTCTTTGAATCCCTCATGTCTTCTTTGTCGGATTAATGCAACAGTCGATACCAATTATGATTAAAGCGCTTTATAAACGATGTGTCGATTAAAAAACTGTAATTGATATGTAGACTCATCTATGTGTAACTATGCTTATCTAAAGAAGTGCTAAGTGAATTTTGTAGTGATGAATCATGAATCTATAATCATACTAAAGGCTTAATACATGTTTTGGCCCCTTAACTTATTTTTGGATTTCATTTTGGTCCGCTAACAATAAAGTGTCTCAATTTGGTTCCATAAGTATCCATTTATCTAAGTGGTCATTTCTGTTAGTTTTTTAATGTCTAGCACTTTTAATATGATTTTCACCGTTTGATTGCAGGTCCACTGTATATAACAGTGAACCACCGGTATCTAATTTTTTTCCTTTTCTTCTTCTCCTTCAATGTTCTTCCTCTTGATCTTCATCATCTTAAACATTATGTTCATATAAACCCAGAAAAATTTGAACAAACAAACCAATAAAAAGCAAAAAACATCAAATGAAAATTTGAACAAACAACCCAATAATAAAAAAGAAAAAACATCAAATGAAATTATTTTCCTCTCTCTTGCTTGTTGCGTGTCCCTTCCATTTCTCCATACATTTTTCAATGGCTTCTACACCCTTCCATATCTCTCCATACTCTTCTTCAACTTCTCCTTCCTCCATTTCTCAGTAATTTCTTCTCATTCTACCATTTTTTCATCACTTAATTATTGTATGCTAACCTTAAACTTACATAGAAAAATTCAGATCTATGTTGTTGTGGGTTTCAGATGGAAAATGCAACATCCATCTAGTTGGAGTGTTGTTGGATCTTTGTGAGGTGAAGAAGAAGAAAGTTGTTATATGTAAATAAATTGGAGAATCGATTTTGCAATCACCCAAACAGCAAAGTATGTGGTTCAAATCACGTTTGAGCAGCCAGACTCACGTTTGACAGCATAAAACGCTTCACCAAACAAGCACTTATATGGATTTGTTGTTGTTGTTGTTACTCTTCTTCTTTCTGCTACTTTTTTTCTTTCTCTTTTCTTCTAATCATGGAGGATTGAAGGAAAAGTAATGTAATTGATTTTATGGGTTGATTTTGTTAAGAAGAGGTGCGGTTGACTTTTCATTGAAGAGAAAATGGATTAGTAGAACTAGAAGGAGAAGAGAGGTGATGATAATTAAGGTTTTTTTTGGGCTTGTGTGTCATTTTTTTGAGTTGGTATGAAGATTATGTTGAAGATAAAGAAGGAGAGGAAGGAAGAAGATGAAGACAAGGAAGAAAAAAAAGTTGTTGTTGGTTTATTGTTAGATAAAATATACCTGCTTGATCCAACAGTTGTTTTCTTAGAAAAAAGATCAAATGGTTAAAAAAGAAAGTTTATGGTGGACCACATATAATATTTGTCCACTTTATATATTTATGGTTAAAAACTAACGGAAAGAACTAAAATAAATAACAATATAATACATAAGGGACCAATTTGAGACTTTTTTTTTAGTTAGGGGACCAAAATGAAATCCAAAAATAAGTTAAGGGATCAAAGCATGTATTAAGCCTAAAATAAATGATCAATTCTCAATTTTAGTTATTGTTCGTAACAAAGCAAGGTAAGTCGGTAAAACCTATATATCAATACTGGAGGTCCAAAAGAATTACAACGGTCGTAACAGTCAGAATAAATAAGAACTTAAATCATAACAAAATAAAAAATATATATCATTAATAAATTCCAACAAATTAACAAAAGGTTCATCTTAGAACCCTAGTCAAATTGAGAAACTTTGTCGATGCACATAAGAGATACAAGCTTTTACTCAAGCGATGTTCGACACACAAATTTTATGAGATGGAGATCACCTTGATTTTCACCAATGGTCTGAAGCAACAAAATTGAATGTTCATAGACACATTTGCATGAGGTGCCATGAAGAACAAAATAACCGTAAAAATCCAAGAGCTTATTGATTACATGTCCTTGAACGAGTATCGCTCCCAAAGCATGAATAAGGTTGTTCATAAGAAACAAGGAGTTCTAAGTTTAGAAACGAATGACATTTTACTAGCAAGCAACAAGCTTCTCAACGTCCATTTGGAAGCAATAAGTTGGAAGCACATTAGGTGGCCAAGTTATTATCTAATGTTGTGATTTGAGTCTATTGTGAGCAAGCTCGTGAATGTGGTGCATGCCTTCGAACAAGTCCGAAGTTTTTCAAGGAGTAAGTGAAGTACACAGGTATTTTTAACATGCAACAAAGGAATCCCTACTCTAACAATTTCAATCCCGGTTGTTCAAATTATCAAAAAATTTCACAGGGAGGAAATAATAACTTCCAACCACCACAAGCTACCAGCCAATAACAACCCAATAAAAATCTTAAGGAAGTCTTAACCCACTACATGAAGACTACTCAAAATCACATTGAAACCATCTCAAAGAATCGTGAGGAATCTCAAAGAAACACCAAAGCTTCAATCAAGACCTAGTCATACTACCTCAAAACCCGCTCCGGAAAGTGACGGCACATCTTGTCTTTCGGCCATGATCCATCTGGAGTACCAGCATATGTCTCGAAAAGGCATCAGTCTCGCCGAGTCTTGTACGACCTCCATATGACATTAACAATTTCCATCAAATTAATGAGGCCTTTGTAGTGTCCAACCTCGACATTAGCTCCTGAGAGGTTTCCATTTACCCACAAGCGGGTCAACACACTTGTACTCTGGCTCATGATTCCTCAGAACGATCTTCTTGAAGTGCGCCAAAACCCATCCCTACAAACACAAAGAGACAAATTTATATCAACACAAGTATCATACAAACAAATATACATTTATGATCCACTAAAAAAATAAGGAAAAAATATATTACCACAAGCCAGGTCATGTAACCACCAATGGCTTTAACAGCTGAGTCGGAAATAAGAGAAAGCTGCTCATGTAGGAAAGCAAGTGCCATCTCGCCCCACGACCAGTTGCCCAACCTGTCCAAGTCCTGAAACGCAAACAACCATAGCAGATTAACGCTTCTATAGTTCTAGCCGACAAAAATGGTGTAGCCAATCAAGAGCAACAAAAATGCCTTAATGCAGACAGTCTTAACAACACTCTGCTCCTCTGCCTCCTCCTCAGATGCAGGGTCCTCCAACTGATTACACTTGTTCAACAGACTTTCATAACGTCTCCTCAGGTTAGTGTAATTAACATACAGACCCCGCTGATTTTTCACCTCTTTTATCACATCCTCATCCGTTAAACCCAGCTCATCTTCCAGCAGCTCTAAGCCCCGCTCATAAGATAACTCCTTATCCTCGATGAGCCTCTTAGTGATGGGGATGTCTAGAAGACACACCACATCATCTAATGTGTCGGTCATCTCCCCAACGGCAGATAGAAGCTACTAGTCTTCTTATACCATCTTTCTCACAAGGCACAAATAAGCCCGTGACTAATGTTGTCGTACCTAGTCTTAAGGAGGGGGCAAGACCGAATGCATTCGCCGGCGTCCAAAACCATTCC
>Ga0315915_1007113_pt1 | contig 13502 bp, 16 predicted proteins | sample MpolbnodulesMG_FD_207738 | JGI IMG/M metagenome (GOLD analysis project Ga0315915, IMG submission 207738) | Medicago polymorpha root nodule microbial communities from Los Angeles, California, United States - branched nodules | ecosystem: Host-associated > Plants > Roots > Nodule | place: USA... | reverse complement strand
GAGAAAGAAAGAACACAAGCAATTATACAGGTTCCTTCCACAAACCGGAAGTAGTCCTATCCCCCTTGCACTTCCAAGGAGAGTTCCACTAAAATGTAATGTCGGATTACAAGTTGCTCAATCACACAAGAAAGAGACTTCTTAATGCTCAAGGACAACTCCAAGAGACTTCTATGCTCAAGGACAACTCCAAGAGACTCCCTTTGCTCAATCACAACTGAAAGAGACTTAACTTAACAATTACAAAGAATTGAATAAGGTTTTGAATACTTGATATACAATCAGAGGTGTTCACAATACAATACGAACAGAACAAACTCTGTTTTACAAGACACTTAAGAATTCTATGATATGAACAATTTGAAGAATTCTCTAAGTTGTTGATGTTTTGTTTTCGACGTTTTGCACAGAGTATGGCCTTTTGCTTGTTGTGTAGTCTTGTGTATTTGTTCTCCAAGTGTTCATCCCTATATATAGAGGTTTTGAGAGACGTTGAGAATTTAGCCGTTACATCAACTTGTCTTGCTTGAAGCTTTGATTCTTCCCCCTTGATCTTTTGCCTGATTTGATAGTTGTCCTATGAAGAACTAATTTCAAATCCATTCCATTACAAAAGGAACAACGTCTGCAGCAAAGTTACTGTTATCCTTGTCTTGATGTAGAGACAAAGATTGCAGAGATGGTGGTTGTAGAGTTAGTGGTTGTACATTTCGTACATTGTCCTTTGTCAACTCTGGTGAAGTAGCTTCTGACGAGATATGCTTCTGATGACCACTGCTTCTGATGATGTTGCTTCTGATGGCGTGTCTTCAGGAGATCTTCTTCAGACTCGTTACTTCAGACGCAGTTCTTCAGACGCATTCTTCCAGATGCTTTAAGCTTCAAATAAAATTCCTTTGCTCTTTGACTTGTTCAATCAGAATCTCTATGAATAGTACTTTGATTATGATCCTGTACACTTGAACAAATGTTTAGCATATCCAATTGATAATTTTTAATACTTTGTTATTTAGCAAAACTCAATAGGTGATTTTGTGAAACACCCTTTGTTCCAACAAAAACAATGACAAAACATAAAGTAAACAAGCTAGAAATGTGTTCAATCTAAGGCTTGGCTTGATTCTTCATCATTTCCATCATCTGCATTATTATATTTGTGTGCTTCTGCATAACTTCCTTAAGCTCATTATATCCTCTAGCTTGAGCTTCTTCTCTTGCTATAAATTCTTCTTTTTGAAGAGCCATGTTTCTCTTGAGTTCTTCATACATGAGCTTTTGTTCAAATAGTTCCTTCTCTAGCTTCTTGATCTTTTGCTCTTGTTCATAATCACTTTGCAACTTGGCAAGAATTGGAGCATCAAAATTAACTTTAAGCTTAGATAACCAATTCAGGCTTAAGTTTGCATGAACATTAGCAGTGATAATTGAAGAAGCATCTAGATAGAAAGGAGAGTCTGAAATGTAGAGCTTGTGCTTCTCTTGTTCTCTGTTGATTTCTACTTCCTTCATGCTTGATTTAACATTCTTGAACCAGATGTCAAGAGTATTGATAGATTCCTTATGAGCTTCTAGAGAGAGATTCTAAACTTCACACATTACAATATCAACTCTTTCTCTTAAGGCAGTCCACTTCTCTTCATAATTCTCAACATGAACAAAGTTATTTCTGGTCTTCACCAATTTGTTCAGATCATTAAAAATATTGTCACATACCTCTTTTAATATAGTAGAGTCTAGTAAAAGGGTAGGAGGGGGTGAGACAATTGTATTTCTGTACAGATAGGTTTGGAGCAACATAAGGTTCATCATGAATAGATTCTAAAACAAATGGTGCAGATGGGTCTAATGTAGCACCAGTTTGAATAGGTTGCTCATCTTCAACACTTGAATCTGAGGTAATAATGCATTCAGGTTCAAGGGGTGGTTGAACAGAGGATTGAATTGAGGATTGAGAGTCAAGTGTAGCTTCTGAAGTGGGTAAGGCTACACTTAGGGGTTGCACAACAAATGTAGGTTCAAAGATTGTTTGTTCAAGAAAAGATGACCTTTTGTTGGCAATATTTCTTAATGCAATTCCAAAAGATATGTTTGAGTGAGTAGCATTAAGATGATATGGTTTGTACTCAGGGTGTATGATGAGGTCAAAGCAGGTATTTGGGGCCATTTGTGAGTCTGATTGATGTTGTTGGGGGATATCTAAAACAACTTCATCATAAGCTATTTCAGAGGCTACTTTTGAGTTTTGCCTAAAACCTGGTAATTCACCTTGATAGTGATTACCAGTTCCTCAAGAACAGATGGATCACTAGTATGGGTTGTTGGTTGAGGTTGAGATGATGATATTGTAGGAATGTCAGAAGTTGGTACAACTTGCTCACTTTCATCAGCATGAATAGTGTTAAGAGGCTGAATAAAAGGTGGTTCCAAGCGATGATTAACAGGTAATCTCTGACATACATTAATTCTCATTTGAGCCATTTCAACTATTCTTTCAAGAACAACTCGATACATAAGCTTAAATACATCATCAGCTGGTTTTTTCTTGTGCTTGGTAGATGGTAATGGGGCTAAGGATTTCTTTAGATTTTCATAGACTCTACTCAAGGGAATATCTTCTATGGTGTCTGAAGAGGTTGAGGTTGAGGTAGACTTTATTTCTACTGTATTATTAGAGATAATGTGAGAAGAAATATTACCTCTAGTAGCAACATCTGAAGCATCAACTTCTGAAATTCCATCTTCTAAACAAGCAACATCCTTCCTCTGAACTTCTTGAGCAAGTTTGAGTAGATCATCAGCTACCACCAATTCTTGAAGATTTCCTGCAAGCTCAACCACCTTCTGAGCGTTTTCAGCAGATGGTTCTTTCAGCAAAACTTCAGCAAGCACGTCAATTTCTTTAGCAATCTCAAGAGGTTGCTGTAGAGCAACATCATCCTTCTTATTTCTTACTTCCCTTGTGACCAGATCAGTAGCAACTTCAATCTCTGCATTATCTTCAATCACATAGTCTGATACCCTCAGCTTCCCGATGTGCTTCTTCTTCTTCTGAATCTTTGGTTAAGGATTTATAGCTCCTGAATATCCAGTTGAAGATCCACCTCTAGTTCTCTTGTTTAGAATCTTAACAGGTTCTAAATCCTGAACTTCTTCTTAAATAGTTAGCATATCAGAACCAACTTCTTTGACTTGAAGAATAGCTTTTTCTTTCTTAGCCTTCTTAGGCTTTGGTTCAGAAGCTTCACCCTTAACAACTTCTGAAAAGCTATTGTTGGACTTTCTTTTCTTGCTAGCAATCCTTAAAGGTGCTCCACCAAGAGTATCAGGCAAGTTATCAATGTCAATAGCTATACCTGTTTCCTTGAAGTACCAAGAAGCATATTATGTTATCACTCTACCATCCCAAACGACTTTAAGCATTGCCGACTGACCCTATAAACCAACATGAGTTTTTTCAGCGTGTTTTGTCCTCACTCGCACGCTTACCGGGAAACTTCCTAGTAGGTCACCCATCCAAAGACTACTCCAAGTCAAGCACGATTAACTGTGGAGTTCTTATGGAATGGGCTACCAAAAGGAAGATGCATCTTGTTGATATAGCTAATACCAAACAATTCTTATAAGCCTTCCTTCAACCATGTAGTCCCATACCTACACGGCCTCAGGATCCCTCTCATTCAGATGTGATTCGGCTCCTCTAGAAACTGTCGGGAGCCGCTCATTATCGTGCCTTGTGCACCGGTGACCACTCTCCGCCCTCGTCATCCTTAGGTGTTACAGGCCCACTAGCTTCCGCTTGGTTTGTCCCCGAGCCACACCGTACTGGGAGAGATATGCTCTGATACCATTTGTAACATCCCAAACGACTTTAAGCATTGCCGACTGACCCTACAAACCAACACGAGTCTTTTCAGCGTGTTTTGTCCTTACTCGCACACTTACTGGGAAACTTCCCGGTAGGTCACCCATTCAAAGACTACTCCAAGTCAAGCACTCTTAACTGTGGAGTTCTTATGGAATGGGATACCAAAAAGAAGATGCATCTTGTTGATATAGGCAGTACCAAACAATTCTTATAAGCCTTCCTTCAACCATGTAGTCCCATACCTACACGGCCTTAGGATCCCTCTCATTTCGATGTGATTTGGATCCTCTACAAACTGTCGGGAGCCGCTCATTGTCGTGCCTTGTGCACTGGCGACCACTCCCCGCCCTCGTTAGCCTTAGGTGTTACAATCACCACCGGATGATAGAAGTCTGCCATAATATCAAAGAGAATCATTGATTCTGTAAGATCAGTTTCTTGCTTCTGGACTTCTTTGATCATCTTCATACTTTTCAAGGTTTTTGCATTGATATATTTTCCAACCATAGTGCCCACCTGATCATCAGACACTACACCTATGGTCTTGAGTATGTTCAGAATCCCTCCTTGATAAAAGATATAGGGAATGTCGCTTCTATTCTTATCTTGTCTTTCTCTTAGTGCCCAGATCATGTGTTTGAAAATGTATTTTGGAAGAATTACTTTTTCAAACTTGATAAAGTAATGAAGAAATACTTTGTGATCCAAAGATAGTGTATCTACTCCTCCTGCTTTGGGTAGAAAACACTCTTGCATAAGCTCCAGAAGAACCTTATGCTCCTTCTGCATATCTTTGTACTTTCCATTAGGATCACCATTGAATAGAGTATCACAGACAATTTCTTTCCATACGCTTGTTTTACTGTTTAGATCCCATTGAAAAGATCCTTCAGCTTTTCTTCTGCATGCTCTTCCAATAACTTCTTCATTGATGGTTATAGGAATTCCCATCAAGTTAGAGCGAATTTATGTTCTAGTAAATTCTTGTAATCCCATTTCTGCTCTCATTTTCCCTTTCAGACTAGGGTCTATCAGAACCATCTCTTCCTCTTCTTGCTCAGCAGCAAACTTGTCATAAACTTCTGCTCTTACCCAAAAGTATTTCACTAAGTACTCATACGTTGGACCATTCAGCATTCCAAAGTAGCAATCCAAATCTTGATATAGCAGATAGTTTGATAGGTCAACATTATGATGCTTTAACGAATCAAAATCCACTACATTCTCCACTCGTACAAACAGATCATCTTCTTCTAACTTCATTGTTCTTCCTTTAATTTGATAGGTATCACCAGTGGCTAATTTCATGGAAGTGCTTTGATTCGAACTTGATGTTGCCATGGATATTGATGAAGGTTTTAGGGTTCTTATGTTTGATTTTAAAAACAAAGAGATTTTTCAGAGAATACGGTCTAAAACCAGAAAGTATAGGAAGTGAAGTGAGAATTGTGTGTTTTTGTCTAAGTGTTTTTAGTAAAACGTTTGCAATTCAGAACGGGACAACCAAACACAACATTAATGACATAGGAGGCGCGAGATAGTACATTCAAAGCATAAATTCATCATTTCCATCTCACTTTATACACCAATACAAATAAGCCACATCAGAATTTTTTAGAGTAACTGTCATGTTAGTGGGACAGGTGTTACCAAAAAGTAATTTCCAACGTTTCCACTAACACTATTCAGAAGCAGGAAATCCATAGTCTGGAGTTCAGATGATGATGTCTTCATAAGACCATTTTCCTCAGAACCTCAGTGAAGAGCTTCTGATGGACTATAGCTTCTGAACAACTTCAGAACCTAAATTCCTATTCAAAAGCAAGCATTTTAATCAGACACAAAGTGCATGTTCAAACTTTTCTTTATAAAATCAAATCATTCAACAGTTAAAGGCTTAGTGAATATATCAGCCCATTGATGTTCAGTATCAATGAATTGTATATCCAAAATTCCTTTTTGAACATAGTCTCTAATAAAGTGGTGTTTGATTTCAATATGCTTGACTCTAGAATGTAAAATTGGATTCTTTGACAAACAAATAACAACAGTATTATCACAATAAATGGGAATACTGTTAGAATTAATCTGATAATATTCCAACTGATGTTTCATCCAAAGTAGTTGTGTACAACAACTTGCAACTGAGATGTTTCATCCTACATTAACTTAGAAAATTACTTGCAAAGAGATGCATTAGTAGAACCAAATATTATATCATCAACATAAATCTGCACAACCAGAATATCTTTCTCAAGAGTCCTTTTGAAGAGTGTTCTGTCAAATTACCTCTTTTAAAATCATTTTCAATTAAGAAATTACTTAGTCTATCATACCAAGCTCTGGGAGCTTGTTTAAGACCATACAGTGATTTCTTAAGCTTATAAACATGGTCAGGATACTTAAGATCCTCAAAACCAGGAGGTTGCTTGAAAAACACTTCTTCTGATATCACTCCATTGAGAAATGCACTCTTTACATCCATTTGATATAAAATAATGCCATGATTTACTGCATAGGATAGAAGTAACCTGATTGCTTCCAATCTTGCAACTGGAGCAAATGTTTTAGTATAATCAATGCCTTCTTGTTAACTATATCCCTGTGCAACAAGTCTATATTTGTTTCTGACTACTTCACCTTGTTCATTAAGCTTGTTTTTGAATACCCATTTTATTCCAGTAATGTTCTTGTGCTGAGGTTTGGGTACCAGATCCCACACATCATTTCTCTAAAATTGATTAAGTTCTTCTTGCATAGCTAGTATCCATCCATCATCTGAGAGTGCTTCATCTACTGTAGCAGGTTCTATCACTGATAACAATCCCATCATAGACTCTTCTTGTCTGAAATATGATTTTGTTCTTCTGGGACTTTCTTTGTTTCCAATGATTAGATCCTCAGGATGTGAAGACTTGTATTTGAATGTGTTCTTGGATTGATTAGCTTGCTGAGAACCATCTTAAGCTTCTAGAGTGGATTCAGCTTCTAGACTGTCTTCAGACTCTGGAGTATCATCAGGTTCTGAAGTATCTTCAGGTACCTGCATATCTACAAAACTTTCACCTTGCTCTGGAGTTTCATTTCCAGGCTATTTGTCATCAAATTTGATGTGCATTGATTCTTCAACACAGAGTGTCTCTGAATCATACACTATGTATGCCTTTGACCTTTCATTGTAACCTAAAAAGATTCCTTTTTGGGCTTTGGGATCAAATTTCTTTAGGTAGACTTTGTTATTCATAATGTAATAGGTACATCCAAATTGATGAAAGTAAGAGATATTGGGTCTTCTTCCTTTAAAGAGTTCATATGATGTTTTCTCTAAGATAGGTCTCATATAGATTCTATTATGGACATAACATGATGTATTCACTACTTCTGCCCAGAAATGTTGTTGGTATTTGTATTGGCTGCATTGTTGCTAAAACAAATATCCTTATGTGTGTTATTGGAACCAATGTTCCAACATGTTTCAGGAAACTTTGTGTAATGTTGGATACAATGTTCCAACATCCTGGCACGGTTCAATGTGCCTGGTTGTATGCCTATTTGTACGTGCGCTTTATATTATTTAAGGAAACCATATTTCCTTATCGTATTGACCAAGCAATGCGTATATCTGTACATAATCAGTTTTGTTTTATTCCCAAAGGAACAATTATATTTTAGGGAATATTTGGATGTGATTGGAAGTTCCGAAAGATGTTCCTACATTTTAGGACTTTCCTTATTTGCTACTAATTCGTGTTTTGCAGATCAGCTGGACGATCTGTTTTGTTCTGAAACCCAAACCGGTTATTTGACCCATATTGCTTCAGTATATATTGAAGACTTTAAGACCTAATTGATCATTCAAGCCATCATACTAAAAAGTCTAGCTTTAGGGTTTTGAGTCGTTTGTGTGTTCTACTCTTGTATCTTGTGATGCAAGTTTAGTCCTATTTTATTGTGAGCCTTTCTTGTATCAGTTTGATACATGTTTAGGACTATGTGTTAAGTTTTAAACTCATGTGTGCTACGCCAAATCTTTTAAGCAAGGTTGTAGTTGTTGTTTGAAGGTAACTTCAGTGTTTGTAGGTGTTTTAAGTATGATAATCACAGGGGGTTGTGGTTGACTGTAGGATAGTGAGATGGGATCTCAGATCTAGGAGTTCCTAGGTTGAAATCTAGACGGGTAGGTCCTAGGTCTTTAGTGTAAACGAGGAGTTTGCTGAGAGCTATTGAATAAGGACTATACTAGTGGATTTCTTTCTTGGTAGCCCCCAGAGTAGGTGTGTTTGTCACTGAACTGGGTCAACAAACACATTGTGCCTTTTACTTTCTTGTCATTTATTTTTCTTGTTTTTTTTTATTTCTGTTTACCTCGTGATGTTGGAACATTGAACGAAACATTATAAACGTTGAAACATCGCACAAAACATATTAAAACAAGTACACTAGAATTTAAATTGGTATCAGAGCGGGCAGCCTGCCTGTTTTAGGGTGAGCTCCAAGGTGGTTTCATTCTAGCACTATGGACAAGGAAGGTGGATTTGTAAACAGACCCTCTCTATTGGATGGCTCCAACTATGACTATTGGAAATCACGTATGAGTGCATTTCTCAAATCTATTGACAGCAAGACCTGGAAAGCAGTTCTGAAAGGTTAGGAACATCTTGTGGCACTTGACAAGGATGGAAACAAGACAGATGCCTTGAAACCAGAAGAAGAATGGGCCACTTATGAGGATGAAATGGATCTTGGAAATTCCAAAGCATTGAATGCATTATTCAATAGGGTAGACAAGAACATGTTCAGACTAATCAAACAATGCACTGTGGCTAAGGATGCCTGGGGAATTCTCAAGACTGCTCATGAAGGCACTTCTAAGGTAAAAAGTGCAAGACTTTAACTCCTTACCACCAAGTTTGAGAATCTGAAAATGCAAGAGGATGAGAACGTTCAGGATTACTATATGAATATCCTTGATATAGCTAACTCTTTTGACTCACCTGGAGAAAAATTGACTGATGGAAAACTTGTGAGGAAAATCCTCAGATCTCTTCTTAAAAGATTTGTCATGAAGGTTATAGCTATAGAAGAAGCACAAAACATTCCTAGTAAGAAAATTGATGAACTAATAGGATCCCTTCAGAATTTTGAAATAGTAATCAACAATAGGGAAGAAAAGAAAGAGAAAAGCATAGCCTTTGTCTCAAATGATGATGCTAAGGATTCTCAAGGTGATGAGAATGTTGAAAGTCTTTCTGAAGCAATTGTGCTCTTTGGAAAACAATTTAACAAGATCCTGAAACAAACTGACTGGAGATCCAAATCAAATGGGCAGAACATCAGATACAACATCAGGAAGCAACAAGTTGATGTCAATAATGTAGAAACGAATGAGAAGAGAAACCAATTCAAGGGAATCCAATGTCATGAATGTGATGGATATGGTCACATTAGGACAGAATGCGCCAATTTCCTTAAGAAACAAAAGAAAAGTCTGGCAGTGTCTTGGTCTGATGGAGATGATTTAGAAGAAGGGAATATTGAACAAGGTAAACATGTTGTTGCTTTAACTGGAAGAGTCACATTTGATACTGAATCCTGCGATGAAAAGTTGACCTATGATAAATTAGCAACTTCCTACGAAGATCTTTATGTGAGAAGTTCAGAAGTATGCAATCTGTTGGAGGAACAGAAGAAGATCAATAGTCAATTGATCACGGAGAAAAATTATCAACTGGCATAAATCTCTGAACTCAATGATCAGGTAAATCTTCTGAACTCTCAACTCGAAAATGTTAAGAAACAAGTAAAAATGATGACCAATGGCACTAGTACCCTGGATGATATCCTAGAAGGACAAGTTAAAGAGAAACCAAATGGTATAGGTTTCGATTACAATCTTCTAAATCAGAAACAACATAACCGTATTTTTGCTTATACACTAGAAGATCGTGGGATGATAATAAAAGAAAAGCAGGATATCAGTTTTGTGGTTGCTATAGGAATAAATATTGCTTCTACAAGTAAGTTAATGTTGCAACATTCAGGAGAACATCATATTGCACTCGTCCTTGGATTTGTCACTGCTGCAAGAGAAAAGGTCATATAAGACCTTTTTATTTCAAGTTGTATGGTTACCCTAATCAATCTGGACACAAATCACGAGATCTTGAAAAGAAACATGTCATGAAAAATTGGAAATCAAGATGTAACCATGCTTGGTTAATGCTCCACACATCTCAGGGAACATCATCTAGTGATGTCTGGTACTTTGACAATGGTTGTTCCAGACATATGACAGGGGAAAATATTTTCTTTAAAAACATAAGACCTAGTAATGATGGACGTGTTGTCTTTGGTGATGGGAGCAAAGGTAGAGTATAAGGTATTGGAGATGTGTGCAGTAATGAATCGCCTAAGCTTGAGAATGTCTTCTTAGTTAAAGGACCTATGTCAAACTTGATTAGCACAAGTCAACTATGTGACCAAGGACTGGAAGTAAAGTTCAACAAAACTGAATGTTTTGTAACTAACCAAGAAAGAGAAGTGTTAATGAGAGGTATTAGATGTAACGCCCTATTTCTATTAAAGCGATAATACACGCGAATAATATAAATATTCAAGAAATAGACGCTACGTCTTCGCATCAAGATTCAAACAACATGCATATATATAAATTCATCAACAGTCGCAGCGGACATAAGTCATACATCTCTAAAATATACATGTCATAAGATCAATATACATCATCATATAAAATCTACAAATCCCGACAAATGGGCAAAATCTCAATAACATAAATAAATCCAGAATATTATAAAGATTGACACCTAATCAGAGCCTAATCTAAGACTCCAAAGACCGATAATGGAGATAGCTTCCGCTATCCAAGTACTCACCAAGAAAAACTACTCCTGCACTCCGTCTACCCATTCATAAAATCAGGTAGGCGGTCAAAACCATTGGGGGTTAGCTTCACATCAATCATAATCAACATAAACAGTGCAGAATATAATACACACATATACAAATCTCACCTCATTACTATTACCAAAATGATTATCATCAAATATATTCACCAAGTGTATAAGCACAAGCAAGTAACGCACGCAATTAGAGCCTAGTCCAAATATTCACAATCATCAACAAAATCCACCAATGTACATATACACCAATCCACATAATCACAACATTCACCAAATTTCCCAATGCACCAATTCACCAAGTCACATATTCCACGACTCATCAACTATTCAAATGCATGCAATGTTCTAGACTCTTCTAGATGCATGCGGTACCAAATCACCTCAAGGTCTCGTCACCTTCGATGCAACAAAAACATCGTATGTAAGATTTCACACCCGTCTTACATTTTGGATATAAACATCTGTCACCATCAGTCATGTATGCATGAACATATGACTCGACACAATGCATATTTTCACGCAAACAATTCACCACATCATCACCAATCATTTAACATATATGTCTTCACCAACAATTCACCATCGCTTGACATATATGCAATCAACGACAACATTCACAATTCAATTAACATATATGTATTCACCAACAACATCTCAATCAATCAACATATATGCATTCACTAACATCAACTTCTTCACATAGTTCGACACTAACATACAATAATCGAAGAAGAATATATTCTAAAGATCATGTTTCATTTTCAAAGGACATTATTCCCTAAATGGGACACATACTAACAAAGGGACTATGCTCTTAAGACCATTTGAAATTCGGAAGGGATCTGGATTAAGAACACTCTTAATTTTGAAGGGTCAGAAAAAGAAGATGAAGAAAAGAAAGACTCGTCAACCCATGTCGAAAAAGGAGAATAGTAAACGAAAGGTTTCTGAAGTCTTTGGAAACAAGTAATTCACAAATTTTTGTTGAGGTAATTCACATATTAGATATAGTCCAAAAATATCTCAAATTGAGTACCAAAATATATCATATGAGTACAAAAAAAATATTATATTATGTACCAAAATATATTTTATATCAAGTACTAAAATTGCTTACCAAAATATTTTTGCAAAACATGGGGACTAAGAAAGCACTTTCTAATAATGATTAAATTAATTATTTAATTAAATATTTCTAAATAATAAAATAGAAATATATATTTTTTCGTTAGTGCTTACTTTTTTTTTTGAAAGGTTCGTTAGTGCTTACTTTACTCACATAATTATGTACACCCTTAGAGGTACACCCCCCACTATATAAACATTACTAATGTGTGAGATCCATCCAATGTAGGACTTCCACTTTTTTCAATTCAAACAAACTCGTTCTACCCAATAAAGGAATTTGTGTTTACTGTTTTAACTTAATTTCTACACATGTTCCAACAATGAAGTCACAGTGAAAGGTAGATAATAAATTTAGATAATTTTCTTTCAAGTCGAAACATAAATCTAATATATTTTAGTTCTTGATCTGAAATATATGTTGGTACGTAATATATTATATTTTTGTACTCAATATGATATATTGTGGTACTCAATTTGAGATATTTTTGTGCTAGATCTAATATGTGAATCACTTGTTCCCAAAGTTTCTCACACATTAGCTCTAAATTTTCTCTATATATAGAGAGTTCACATAGTTCATTCCACACATTGAAAAAGACTTCTGAAACTTCAAAAAAAAAATCGAAGGGACATTATACCTTAAGTGGGATACATATTATCAAAGGGACTATGCTCTTAAGACCATTCGTAATTCCGAAGGGATCTGGAAAAGGTCTATGGTCTTAAGAACACTCTTAACTCTGAAGGGTCGTACAAAGTAGATGTAGAAAAGAAAGACTCGTCAACCCATGTTGAAAAGGGAGAATAGAAGAAAAAAGATTCAAGTTTCAAAAGTCTTTTTCGGTGTGTTGAATGAACTATGTGAGCTCTCTATTTTTATAGAGAAAATTCCCAACTAATATGTGAGAAACTTTGGAAACAAGTAGTTCACAAATTTTTGTTCAGGTAATTCACATATTAGATATAGTCCAAAAATATCTCAAATTGAATACCAAAATATATTATATGAGTACAAAAAATATTATATTATGTACCAAAATATATTTTATATTAAGTACTAAAATTGCTTACCAAAATATTTTGGCAAAACATGGGGACTAAGAAAGAACTTTCTAATAATGATTAAATTAAATATTTCCAAATAATAAAATAGAAATATATTTTTTTTTTGGTTTGTACTTAATTTTTTTTTTGAAAGGTTCGTTAGTGCTTACTTTGTTCACATAATTATGTTCCCCGTTAGAGGTACAACCTCCACTATATAAACACTACTAATGTGTGTGATCCATCCAATGTAGGACTTCCACTTTTTTCAATTCAAGCAAACTCGTTCTACACAATAAAGGAATTTGTGTTTAGTCTTTTAACTTAATTTCTACACATGTTCCAACAATGAACTCGAAGTGAAAGGTAGATAATAACGGTAGATAATTTTCCTTTAAGTCAAAATATAAATCTAATATATTTTAGTTCATGATCTGAAATATATCATATTTTTTTACTCATTATGATATATTGTGGTACTCAATTTGAGATATTTTTGTGCTAGATCTAATATGTGAATTACTTGTTCCCAAAGTTTCTCACAT
>Ga0315915_1007109_pt1 | contig 13506 bp, 3 predicted proteins | sample MpolbnodulesMG_FD_207738 | JGI IMG/M metagenome (GOLD analysis project Ga0315915, IMG submission 207738) | Medicago polymorpha root nodule microbial communities from Los Angeles, California, United States - branched nodules | ecosystem: Host-associated > Plants > Roots > Nodule | place: USA... | reverse complement strand
TGATTTATTATGCTATATGGTTGTTGTATAGTAGTGTTGTTGGCTAATAAAAGAGTCTAAGATACCATAATTGAAAGAAGAATTATCATTTTAATGTTAGTTTTTGGTCAATGAAAGAGGGTAAGAAGCCAACAATGGTTGCAAGACAAAGTTGTTGAGAAAGATTTTGCAGCTGGTGTCGTGCACGGTCGGGCTTAATTTACGCACGACCGTGCTTGTCCTAATGTAAGTAAATATGGTTGTCCTAATGGCACGGTCGTGCTTGTCCTCACGGGATAGATTTTGAACTGCATTCGAGCACAGTCGTGCATGTTACTGACACGGCCGTGCCAAAATGCAATGCAGGAACTACAAATTTTGATAGTTTTTCGAGCATGATCGTGCTGATTGCATGGCTGACCTTGAGAGAATTAATTTTAAGGAAATAGGGTCGGATGAAATCATGAGGTACCATTTTCCTGATCGTTTAGTTGCATTCAAGTTTTAAAATTTGTACGGTTGTGTACGTGGATTTGCTGGTAGAAGAAGCCGTGTTGTTAACAACAAGGATGGCGATGTTGTTCAACAAACCTTTGTTTGTCATAGAGAAGGTCTCAGGGTTGCAAGTAATGCTGATAGGAAAAGAGAGCACAAGCCAACTAGTAGGTGTGGTTGCATGGCAAAAATTCAAGTACACGTTGACGCTGGTAGTGGTCGATGATACATAAAATTGTTTGACGATATTCACAATCACACCTTTTTGGATGGGAAGTATGAGGGAATGCTACCTGCACATAGGAAGATGAGCGATTATGACAAATACCAAATGAAAACAATGAGGAAAGCTGGCATTCCTACGTCACGCATCTATGGTTTCTTTGCTTCACAGGCTAGTGGATTTAAAAATCTTGGATATACAAGAAGAGACATGTACAACGAGCAATTCAAGAACAGGGAGAGGAATAGTACAGATGCAGAGGATGCAATTGATTTCCTTAAGGGGCTGTGTAGTACATATGATATGATGTTTTGGAGGCACACATTCAAAGAGGATGGAACACTTCGACATTTATTTTGGTGTGATGGGGTTAGCCGTATGGACTACTCGGTGTTTGGATGATATGATTTTATATCTTAATGTTATATTGGATTGGATGGCTTTGTCAACATAATTAAAAGTTATAAATAACTTTGCTATTTAGAGCATCACCAATTCTTTTATGGGCTATGGGTCTTGTTAATAAGTGCCTTCAGATTTTTTTAAAAATTAAAGATTTTAATTTCCAATACAATAAATACATAAACTTTTATAAAATGTTACCGTTTTAGGTTCTGTTTTTTTTTTTAGCTTTCACATCGGTTTTCAACCCACCAATGGTGAACGACTAATCCGACTCATGCATAGAGGCATCTAACATCATGAGCCGGTATACCCCGTTGCAACCAAGTCTAACATCACCCACTTACAATCACCCACTTGAATAGGGTTAATTTTGGTTCAAACAAGTCTATTCTGCGTGTACACTTTGTGGCAAATAGGCCAAGTGAGGAATGTTGATGCCACTTGAAGAGAGATTGTGTGAAAAATATTTAAATTAATGTGTTTGGAAACTTTGTGTCAGGTCTGGACGTAGTCCAAAGTTTTGTTGAGGGCATAGTTTATTTTTTTTTTATGCAGTTTTGATTTTCATGTGAAGCATTTGTTCATATTCTATTCATCTTGACACAAAAAATGCTGCACTAATCTTATTAATCTGTTCTTTCATAAAGTATTTTCCTGAATAAGCTTTAAGCATAAGTATTTTGTTAACATGCATTTTAGTGAAAGAGGAGAAGCTTGTTAAATTAACTATATTTTTAAGTGTCTCTTATTTTTAATTAGTCGCGAGTCTTGCTTTTAAGCTTATCCCATCGAAAATTTCCAAAACCAGATTCAATGACTCATCATTGAGTTGAAGCAAATGGTTTATGTGTTATAGCTACATGGAAATGGTGTGCTCTGGAAGAAGACTAGAAATCTGAAATTGTAGCTATTTCTTTTGCTATTTCCAAGTCATTGCTTGAAATCTTAAATGGTTTATGCTGTATATTAAGCTTGTAGGTGACCAAAAATTGTATCTTCACCATAGTTTGTATGATAGGTAACTAGAAAAATATGAAATTGTTACATATCTTTTAGCTGAATTGTTTCATCTCTACAAAAGAAATTGGGTCATGAAATTGTTTATTTTTACAAGAGTGCTTCAGATTAAAATTGAATTTGTTTATCTATACCATAAAATGAGACATTGTTTCACTTCGTAACACTTCAAGTCATATAATGTAGTCAGTTTAGTCACACCTATGAATTTTAGCACTTGCTTACAACACTCTTAGTCAAACAGTTAATATTAAACAAGGGTTAACGGTTTTGATGAATTGGATTTATTTGGTTGACGGAGTATAACTTAAAGGACCTAAACTTAACATGAGAAAAATGAAAACAACAAATAAGTTAAGGGACGAAATATGCAATTTAGCCATTTTTTTAAGGTAAGGGGAAGAGTTTAGAATGTTGATTGTAAAACAAGGTTTTAAAGTTCCACATCGGAAACTTTGGCCAACAAACTAGAGGTAAAGTGCTATAAATTAGTGGTGTAGAATGAGTTATAATATCAAACAAAGGGTTCCACTTTTCATTGCGTCGGCTTCCATTTAGTAGTGTATTGCATTTTAATTTTATATTGCATGCAATACTTTACTAAATGGTGGATCGATGTTGATTAAAAGTGATAGAGAACTTTTAAATTTAGTTGTTAAAAATTAATTTGCCTTAAATGCAGAACTTTGGTTAATTTGTTTTCCAAAAATATGAATCTTTTAAATTCCATTATTTTTGATGAAATTTTAGAAAATGTATTTCTAAAATGTTTTAAATTCCATAAGTACAATGTTCTAAAGATTTAAGCTATGAGTACAATGTTCAAAAATGTTTGATGCTTATTCCATCGAAGATTTCCAAAACCAGATTCAAGGACTCATGGAATTGAAATAAATGATTTCTGCTATAGCTAGATTGAAATGGTGAGCAATGGTAGAAAACTAGAAGTCTGAAATTATTTTCATATCTTTTACCTGAATTTGTTTATCTTTACAAGAGTGCATCAGATCAACAGTGCCGTAGAGAATAAGTAATCTTGTTTATTCTTACAAGAGTGCTTCAGATCATAAAGAATCTGCTTATCTATCCTGCAAGCCATATAATTTAGTGGGTTTAGTCATACCTATGAATTTTAGCAATTCACTTTTATTAGCAAATTTAGTCATTGGTTTAGCATGACAACCAATTCCGATCTGACCAATTCAAAGATGGGAGAGCTTTCTTCTTCTAAATGAAAAATATCACTACCAAACATGTCATGTATATCGAAGTTGAGGTTCTTCCTTGATCCCCATTCATGAATCCATTGTTTGAACAATGTGCTTGTTTTCACTAAATCCTTCATACTTAACTTTGAAAATATACAAGACATAATACAATCATGCAACTCACTAGTATGCTAAAAACACTGCATTTTGCAACACTAAGCATGATCTGAAAACATTGCATTTGGTATGAAACCAAAAACTAGTAGCTAAAACTAACACAGAACACTCATATCTAAACTATTTACAATAAATGGTAACTCTGCAATTTTTTAGGCCTTAAAGTGAAGAACATGTGGTAACAGCCTATCAGCTCCAGTAGATGTAAACATACTTACTTCCCATCCTATAATTTGCAGTTCTTGCTGCCTGCAATCTTTCCTGCCTCCATTATGCAATTCATCATCAGAATAGAGACAGAATAGCATCACAATTTTGACCAAATCAGAGGTAAGAAGCAAACCTCGAGCAGTGGAATGCCTCTGATGAAAAGAAGCAACAGTGTCAGAAAAATTGATCTAATGATTACCTGCCACTCAACTTTGTTCAGTGTAGTTGTAGACGCCACAAAAATTCCCCACCAAAGCAATGTCTGAGTTAAGCATTCATGAAGTTTGATTAATATTTTACACCTCGTATACCGACCGTTAGCCAATTGCTAAAAAAGGAAAAAAGAACCACTTCATAAATGATACCGACTTGGTGGTTGGGACGGGGGAGTTAAGGAGTTAAGTGATAAGACAGTTGAGAATTCTATCGATCCCCATTCACAACATAAAACTAACATATAACATTTTCTGTTCCAAAAAACATATATGAGACACAGCAACATAAGCAAATAGTTCATTCAGGCATTTCACTGAAACCACGTCACATTGTAGCAAGTCATATGGTCGGTGAATTCATTTGCATACCTGTTTATTTTATTTATAAAGAATTAACTGCAAGAGTTTTTTCCACCCCCAAGAAAAGAGGTTACTCAACAATCCCTTGGATGATAGGATTTACTTGTCTCAACAGCTATGCTAAACAGTTTTCACTTTAATATGGATCTTTGCTTAGGCAGAGACAAAAATATAAACTACAACCCACTAGAAATAAATTGTAGTCAATAGTATACTAGACACTAACAAATGATTTTAACATAGCCTTCAGGGATCAAAGAACATATGCTGCACCAACAGTACTAACCTCACCAAAATAGTTAGGATGGGGAGAGCATTGCCTAAGTCCAACTTTGCACCACTTCCTTCTATATATCATGCCTGTAGAAAAGGATTTCTATCGGTTGTGTAACCACTGTAACAGGTAATCTCACGGTCCAAACCCAGACAACCTACAAAAAAATAGAATTAAATACTCTACAAGACATGATAAGATAACACATGGTTAAAACCAAGGCCATATTAAATATTAAACCAAAGATGAGAAAATTGTAAGAAACCTGAATTATCCAGAAGATGTCCAATTTAACTAAATTATTGCACATTTCGTAAACAATTTCTCTTATGTGGACATCCAACCAATTAATCAATCCAACAGCCATTTCCCGATTGGTCCCATCAATGGACCATACTAAGCATATTTCAAAGTAAAGATGCTTCTCTTTTCTACAGGTGTGGGGATTTTTGTGCTAAAGTAACTTAATACTTTCACATTCCTTCGTAATTTGGATTAGATCCTAACTGATAAGAGCTTACCAATTAAAATAAGTGCAGGGTTTCTCATTTAAGGAAACTTCCTAATAAACTTATATATGGTCATAGAGAAGTTAAATGAGAGAGCTCCTAAAAGATTAAGATACACAAGCTAATTTCAACTTATAGGATACATGGTTACTACTTACTGCAAAAGTATTTTGTTAACATCCATCACTTTGTCATACAAGTCAAAGATGAGAAGCTTATTAATTTGACTGTATTTTTAACTAGTCTAAGATCATTTGAAGATCAGATCTCACAAGATTCTTTCTTCTAAACAAGACACTTCCCTGTGACGAGTCTTGCTTCTAAGCATATCCCATTGCGGCTGTCCAAAACCAGATTCAAATACTAATGGAGTTGAAGTAAATGATTTATGTTATAGCTACACGGAAATGGTGAGCAGTGGCAGAAGACTAGAAGTCTGAAATTAGTGCTCGTATCATTAGCTTGTAGAAATATGAAATTGTTGCAGTATCATTGGCTATCTCCATGTCACTGCTAGAAATCTGAAGTTGTTTATGCTGTATATTTAGCTTGTACATGACCAAAGTTTTTCTATCGACATCGTCAGCTCAATTTGTATGACAGATAACTAGAATAATCTGAATTGTTATACACCTTGTTGTTTTCAATAGCTTGTTGCTGATTTTGTTTATCCTAACAAAAAAAAAATTGAGTCATGAATTGCTTTAGATCAAAATTACCTCAGAGAATCAAGTAATATTATTATTTATCTTTACAAGAGTGCTTCAGAGCAAAAAGTTTTTTTTTTATCTTTACAATAAAATGAGATATTGTTTCATTTCGTAGCATTGCAAGCCATATAATTTTTCAGGTTTAGTCACAGGCCTACTCTAGTCCACCTGTGAATTTTAGCACTTGCTTACAACACTGTTTAATAGGTATATGAGTTTTCCAAGTATGAAGTATCCGGTATCCTAGATACGATGCTGGAAATAGACTATTTTATCTCACCCTTCAGTTCAAGTTAGCTAACCCAATTTCTTTATCCGACCCTTCAATTTGAATTAGCCAAAACAACTTCTCCTTGCATAATTTGGATTCCAAACATTCATGATCTGGATGGGAATGAGTCAAGTGATTTATCCACAGGTCTATTAGTGAACTTATATATGGCCACATAAATTTAGTAATACTTTAGCACTTCAAATTTGTTCTTCCAATAGCCAATTTATAACGTGTTTGGTTCCAATTCTTTTTTCCGTAGCTGTGCATTCACAATCCCTTTCTAAAATAAAAATAAGAAGCTAGCATTTCCTACAAGCCTTTTACTGCAGTTCCAAACATAATAGTCGCCATCAGTTTATCATGAAAAACTGACAATGTGATTTCACCTCACAACATACATAAATTTATCCGTTGGTTTTCACTTTCATAGGCCATTCGATGACATTGGTAATTTGGATGATATAATTCGGAGATATTTGGTCAATTTGGTAATGGTTTCAACATAAACCATAATTCTGAGTTTCTTGTTGCTGTGAGGTTATGATGCAAGTCTTACACTACATTTATAACAAACAGATATTTAGGACTACAAATGGTTAGCTGCAATACAATTTGAGATACGCACAAGCTATCCAAAAAGATATCTACGCCTGACCCTGATACAGAAGGATGCACCCTCACTAGGCTTGAAAGAGATTTTCTTACGAGAAGAACTCATTATTCCGATGGTGTCTTGCTAACAGATTTTGATATGTGTTGCAATCACAACCACAAAACTCAACATATTTCAACTCATTATGAGAAAATATTTCATATGCTTCTGATCTCAGACCAAAGGTAAATCTCTACTCTGAAAAAAGAATGATTGCAATGAGAATACATATATTGAAGTATAAAAATTCCATTAGGCATATTGCACTACATAACTTAAACAAATGGCTTTGGTGCTCTAAAAATGAAAGTAAAAATTGAATTTATCCCCTTGTAAGCGGCTACAAAGTACATAAACAATCCAATTTATAAAATATGAAGAAATATATAAAAAGACGAGAATGAATGACTCAACATGAAACAAAGTTCCTGGAGACGCGGCAAAACCATTACAATATCTAAAATCGTGGAAGAAATCATGGTCAGGCGTTCCTCCACTGATAAACTTGCAATGATATATATCAAAGGCACATTGGATTTCTTCATTCAGAGCTGTGTTCCAAAAAAGATTCAATAATTGAGAAGCTTCAATACAACATATCCTCATCCGACCTCTATAGTCTAAGGAAGTTATATTCAATGCATCGATGTCTAAGTTCCAAGGAACATTATCAAAGTCATGTTCAAACAACGCAACGTTGGACTGATAATATGGATGGAAAACTCGAATGTGCATCCACAAAAGGTTAGTTCCTCAATTTGGACAAACTTTGGTACAAGATTACGTCGAGAGATTTAATGGAAATATATCTATGTTCAAATGACAGAGTGTTGGACTAGTATGTTTAACTCAAAATCAACGCAATGATTATACTCGTGATGCTTGTCTAATATAGAGATTGAGCAAGTGATTAGTCCCACATCGGTTGGCTTTGTAAACATTGAGAGTTACTTCACCATAAAAGCAGGGTAGATCATGGCTTTTATGTACAACCAAGTGCCTGCTTCCATGTACAACAAAGCAGGGAAGATTATGTTTTGTTTATGTTTCAGCAATTAATTTAGTTAAATTAAAAAATTGATTTTTCCATGTGTTTTGCCACATCTTCACTTTTCATACCAACTCATAAAAAAATTGGACACATCAATGTTTTTGAAGGGCAAAATGAGGGTTAGGACCAAAATTGCAAGAAACATGATAGTATAAGGACTGCTTTGTTCGATATGAGAGAGGCAGGACTATTTTCGTGAGCAGGTTATAATACGAGGACCAAAAGTCACTTTCATGAAGGGCAAAATGGAAAAATCACTTTTAGGGAATGGATATTGGCACCTTGATAATACATCTTTTGGACCATGAGCTACTTTTCACTAAATCCTTCATTCTGACTTAACTCTGAAAATAAATAAGACATAATACAACTAATCCCAAAACACACATTTTTGACATTTTCACTTAAGTAATGAACACAATATCTCTATTTACCATTATCTCCATTTCCTTCATTTGGAAAGAAAGACACAAAAAATCTTGAAAAAAGTATACAAATAATTAATGATGGTGGGACCTATTTATTGAAAGCATTTGTTATCTTTTTTTTTGTGTCTATCTCTCTCTAAATTTTATTCTCCAATTATTTTGATAAATGGAGAGGATCTTAACTCCACAATGTACCAAATAGACTAAGTTACATGATGATTGTCATGCAAATAAGAAACATATGAATAACCTTTGATATTCCGGACGTTTCAAGAATGTTTGATTTTGGCTATTAAGGATGGTGCATTATGAATAACGATTGTTTCATTTCGCAGCACTGCAAGCCATATAATTTTGTAGTACCTATGAAGTTTAGCACTTGCTTACAACATTGTTTCTAAGCATAAATGGGAACAAGTCAAATGACTTTTTTTTTAAGAAGTCTAAACAATACTACTTCATCTTTTAAGCATCTCACATGGAATTAAGTCCTCTTTGAACACAATTATCATCATCGAAACCCATACTCCATATTCCAGCACCTATATATACAATGTACCACAAGGCTTGGAAGCGAATTTCAAACGATGCAACGTTGGACTGATAATATTGTTGGAAAGCTCGAATGTGCATCCCGAGAAAGCTAGTTCCTCAAGTTGGTGACAATTAGAAAACAAACTTCATAGAATGGAGAAGTTTATTCTTCTGAATTATCATTGTTGGATATTTGTATTGACTGCATTATTGCTAAAACAAATATCCAAGTTTGTGTTGTTGGATACAATGTTCCAACATCCTGGCACGCCTGTGTGTACGCGCGTCTTATATTATTTAAGGAAACCATATTTCCTTATCTTATTGACCGAACAACGTGCATATCTTTACAGAATCAGTTGTGCAATATTCCTAAAGATGTGATTATATTTTAGGAAATATTTGAAGTTGTTTTGGACGTTCCTGAAGGTGTTCCTACATTTTAGGACTTTTCATTTTTGTCATTGATTCGTGTTTGCAGATCAGTTGAACAATCTGTTTTGTTCTGAAGCCCAAACCGGTTAAATGGCCCATATTGCTTGAGTATAAAAGGAAGACTTCAAGACCTAATTGATCATTCAAGCTGTCATTCTAAAAAGTTTAGCTTTTAGGGTTTTGAGTCTTTGTGTGTTCTACTCTTGTATCGTGTTGATGCAAGTTTAGTCCTGTTTATTGTGAAGGTAACTTCACCATTGATTTGTGTTGTTTAAGTCTGATAATCACAGAGGCTGTGATTGACTGTAGGATAGTGAGATGAGATCTCAGATCTAGGAGTTCCTAGGTTGAAGTATAGACGGGTAGTTCCTAGATCTTCAGTGTAAACGAGGAGTTTGCTGAGAGCTATATAGAATAAGGACTACATTAGTGGATTTCCTTCCTGGCTTGGTAACCCCCAGAGTAGGTGTGTTTGTCACCGAACTGGGTCAACAAACTCATTGTGCCATTTACATTCTTGTCATTTGTTTTGTATGATGTTGGAACATTAAACAGAACATCATCTATCTGTGCATAAAACGTTGAAACATCGCATAGAACATCTTAAAACAAGTACGCTAGAATTTCAAACAATATCACTTCAAAAATGGTTATGTAAATAAAAGATGAAGTCCTTCTATGATCCCCCATTCACGAATTTATCTTTAAGACAATGTGGTTGTTTTCACCAAATCCTTCGTATTAACTTCGAATATATATAAAGACATTCAGACAACAACCTAGTATTTTCGAGACACATATGAGTTGTCTTGAATAAACCTGGATATCTTTTTTATAAAATTGTAATTTAATTTTAGAAGTTAATTCTATATTTTCAAAGAAATAAATAGTGAATAATAAAAAAGTTAATGAAGTGTAGTTTATCATAAAGTGTATTATCAAGAGTCAAAAAATGAAGTGTGTTATCAAATGACAAGAGATTTAATGCAAATATATCTCTATCTTAAATTTCCAAGGAGGATGGTTGTTGTGCCTATGATCGACTATGTTCAAATGACTGAGTGTTGGACTAGTTATATTTAAGTCATAACCTAATAGAAAATTCACTTTTAGGGAATGAAATACTGGCATCTTGATAATTCAACATGAATTGATATCCTGTTGTCACAGATTCAGATCAGGCCAATTCAATGAAGGGGAGAGTTTTCTTCTGAATGAATGATAAATATGGAACATGTGCTTGTTGGTGATTACTTTAGAAAGATTCCTTGCATAGATATTTGATAGTGTTTATTGGAATGTTGTATGTTAAATCCCACATCGGAAACTTTGGTCAACAAACCAGAGGTAAGGTGGCTATAAATTAATGGCATAGATAAGAGGCTATATATGCAAACAAAAGGTTCCACTTTTCATTGTTGAGCCACCTCAGTCTTGAGTATATTGTATTCCATATTTATTTTATAATAATGCATGCAATGATTTATTGAATGGGGTGTCTATCAATTAGAAGTGATAAAGAACCTTTTAATTTAGTTGTTAAAAGTTTATTTGGCTTAAATGAAGAATTTTTGGTTAACTTTATTTTTAGGGGACCAAAAATATGAATATTTTAAATTCCATTTTAAATACTGATTTTTGCCCCTTATCATTTTTTTTAATTTCGCCCCATCCCATTTGTGGTTATTTTTCAGTTTTTAGTCCCTTATTGTAAAAATAGATCAAATTTTAGGAAAAAATGTTTTTAGTCCCCTTATATATTTCATATTTTGTGTTAAATCTTTCGTAAATTATTAATCAAATAATGGACTCTCCAAACTTTTCCATTAGAAATTTTGGCATAATGACGTCTATTTTTAATTATCTGGTAATTGATTTGCTACATAAGGTAATTATGTGCATTTGCCACCAAAATGTTAATTATGTGCATTTGTAGATGACCAAAAGTTGCATCTTCACCCATGTTTATATGACAGGTAACAAGGAAAAATATGAAATTGTTATATATCTTTTAGCTGAATTTTTTTAACTTTGCAAAAGAAATTGAGTCATAAATTGCATCAGATCAACAGTGCCTTAGAGAATCAAAAAGTATTTGTTTATCTATACAATAAAATGAGACATTCTTTCATTTCGTAACACTGGAAGCCATATAATGTAGTCAGTTTAGTCACACCTATGAATTTTAGCACTTACTTACAACACTCTTAGTCTTAGATATAGCCACATAATTTAGTACTTGCTTTAGCAATTCACTTTTATTCTTCCAATAACAAATGTTGTCATTGATTTAGCATGATAGAATAACAGTGTGCTCTAGCATGACAACATACATTTATTCTCTGGTTTTTACTTTTGATAGGCCATTTGATCACAATGATTGTTTGAATGATATAAATCCGTCAGATATATTCGGTCACTCTGGTAATTGTTTTAACATGAAACATAATTCAGATTCCTGAAGCTTCTGTTAATAAGTTATGATTCAATTCTTACAAAATATTAGATTTACAGTTCTAATTCCTTGTAGCCCAAGTCAAAATAAGCTTACAGAAATCACAATTTCTCATATAGTTCAGCAACACTAACAGTTCAACAATGTTCCTTTTTACTAATACAGATTCCAGCATACAATGTTCCCTTTTGTTTCAAAACCAATTTTGATAAAACATGTATAACACTACAAAGATTCAGTCAACTTAACAACATGCACCCAAAACAAAAATAAACTAATGTAATTCCCATAAAAACATCATAAAAGTTCAGTGTTCATTGTTATCCAAATTTCACATCATAATTCATTTGCAGCTGCCATATATCTTCCTCTAGACTTCCTCCCAATGCTTATTTTCCCAATGTTGTCATGTATGGCAGATCAACAATGTCTCAGAGAATTAAGTAATTTTGTTTATTCTTCTGAATCAATAAACTTCAAAGTCATTCACGAATCATTCATACTTAACTTTGGAAATATACCAAATAGATTAAGTTAGCATGGTGATTGGCAACCGTTATCTAAATAAGAAAACATATGAATTCTCATTATTAAACTTGGATATTGCAGCAAAGTTTAGTCTAAACTAATTACCAAATTTACAGTTTTCAAGTGTGAGATCTACAAGATTTATACAATTACAAAATAGACACAAGAGTTGTAAAATTTTTTAGTGATAGAAGACGTTTATGTAGGTGTAGGTACTTTAAACAGTCATTCTCAAATAAGGAAAATTTGTATGGCTTTAGTCTCAAAATCAAATCATTATCTTGAGATTTGTGTGAGAAAAAGAGTTCAAACAGTTGGAAAATTCACTTTTAGGAAATGAATATTGGCATCTTCATAATTCAACAAGAAATTGATATACAGTAAACTGTTGTCACAAATTCAGATCATGCCAATTCAATGAAGGGGAGAGTTTTCTTCTTCTAAATGATAAATATGGAACATGTGGTTGTTGGTGATTATTTTAGAAAGATTCCTAGCATGATTGGTGATTATTTTACTCGATAGTGTTTTTTAGAATGTTGTATTTTCTTTCTTTTTTTTTTTTTAGGGGGAAGTATTTAGAATGTTGCATTGTAAAACAAATTGTTAAAGTCCCACATCGGAAACTTTGACCAACAAACCAGAGGTAAAGTGCTATAAATTAGTGGCATAGATAAGAGGCTAAATATGCAAACAAAAGTTCCACTTTTCATTACATGCACTCGGCATTCAAAAGTATATTGCATTGCGTTTTGTTTTTGTAATAATGCATGCAATGATTTATTGAGTGCGGTGTGATGTAATTAAAAGTGGTAAAGAACTTTTCAATTTAGTTGTTAAAAGTTTATCTGCCTTTTTTATTTTGAAAGATAAAGTTTATCTAACTTAAATGTACATTTTAAACTAATATTATTATAACTATTATTATTATTATTATTATTACCTAATATTATCCTTCAATATATGAGTATTCATATTATTGACAAAAGATTATATGTTATGATCATGGGTTAGTGTTCAAAGATGAATTCTGCTCTTTACCCAAATGGTTATGCTCATTTCTAAAGTAAATGTCTAAATTGCCCCTGCGTAAGTTAACATGCACTACGTGAGTGAAGTCACGTGACGTGAGTTAACTCACGTTAGGTACTATTTTCGTTCAAAATCCAGCAGGCAACCACAAAGCTCCATTTTTTCTTTCCCTCCCCCTCCAAAAACCCAAAAAGTGCGAATTTTTGGGTCAAAATATTCGTTTCAAATCATTGCAAATCGTCAGGAAGCAAGTTTCTACGTTCACGAAGCATCAAAGAACAGGTAATGTACCGTCAAAACTCATCCTTTTTTCCTGGTTTTTCTGCAACTTACGT